>TARA_R110002073_G_scaffold5409_1_pt1 | contig 51007 bp, 35 predicted proteins | sample TARA_R110002073 | Tara Oceans TARA_R110002073 (sample SAMEA4397174) | marine metagenome | biome: Polar Biome; feature: [DCM] deep chlorophyll maximum layer (ENVO:01000326); material: water (ENVO:00002006), including particulate matter (ENVO:01000060) such as... | depth 40 m
GCTGCTCGCCTGTCAACGCCGGGCGCTCAGTGGACTGCATCAACCGGTGCTGCGCCGCGGCTGCAGCCCAGCAGGCGCATTGTCCCATGGACAGATCGTGCGATTTTTGGTCTATCCGGGACGGACCGGTATTGCGCGGGGATAAATCCATGCTTCGAGACGAAATCATCACGGTGTTCGGTGGCTCCGGCTTTGTCGGCCGCCATGTTGTTCGCGCCTTGTCGAAGGCCGGTTACCGGGTCCGCGTTGCGACACGGCGGCCGCATCTGGCGCAGGATCTGCGCGTCACCGGTGTGGTCGGACAAGTCCAGCTGGTGCAGGCCAATGTGCGCGTGGCGGCATCGGTTGAGCGCGCCGTTGAGGGCGCCAGCGGCGTCGTCAATCTGGTCGGCGTGCTGAATGAAAGCGGGCGCCAGACCTTCTCGCGTCTGCAGGCGCTCGGTGCCAAAACCATCGCCGAAGCGGCCGCGGCTGCCGGGATAACGGCCATGGTCCAGATGTCGGCGATCGGTGCCGATGCCGCCAGCGCCTCGCGCTATGCGCGCTCCAAGGCCGAAGGCGAGACACATGTGCTGGCAGCGCTGCCGAGCGCGACGATCCTGCGTCCCTCGATCATTTTCGGCACCGGCGATGGCTTCTTCAATCGCTTCGCCGCGATGGCGCAATTCCTGCCGGCCCTGCCATTGTTTGGCGGCGGCAAGTCGCGCTTCCAGCCGGTTTATGCCGGTGATGTTGCCGATGCCGTGCTTGCCGCGCTGACGAGCGATGCGGCACGGGGCCAGACCTATGAGCTGGGCGGACCGGGCGTTTACACATTCGAAGAGCTGATGCGCTTCATCCTCGATGAGACCGATCGGTCGCGCGTATTGGTGCCCTTGCCCTTCGCGCTGGCGACTCCGATTGCCTTCCTGTTCGAGATGGCAGCGATCCTGCCGTTCGTCGAGCCGGTGGTGACGCGCGACCAGTTGATCCAGCTGCGTCAGGACAATGTCGTCGCTGAAGGCGCCCGGACTCTGGCCGATCTGGGCCTGACAGGCGAAACCGTCGAAGCGATCGTCCCCGATTATCTCATCCCCTATCGTCGCCACGGCCAGTTTCACGAACGCGCCATCTAGAGGCTGGCTTTTCCGCCGGCCCCAAACCTCCACGCCGGAAGCGGCCTAGAGGTTTTCCGATGTGCAGACAGCAAACAGCCCATCCCGCTTGGCCGCGGCCTTCGTCAATGCTACCTCCCGCCTTATGAGCACAGATCAATCCCTTATCCGTAATTTCTCCATCGTGGCCCATATTGACCACGGCAAATCCACGCTGGCCGACCGCCTGATTCAATTCACGGGCGGTCTGACCAATCGTGAGATGAAGGAACAAGTGCTCGACAATATGGAGCTCGAGCGCGAGCGCGGCATTACCATCAAGGCCCAGACCGTGCGCCTCGATTATCCGGCCAAGGACGGCAAGACCTATATCCTCAATCTGATCGACACGCCCGGACATGTCGATTTCGCCTATGAGGTCAATCGCTCACTGGCCGCCTGCGAAGGCTCGCTTCTGGTCGTCGACGCCTCCCAGGGCGTCGAGGCGCAGACCCTGGCGAATGTCTATCAGGCGATTGATGTCGATCACGAGATTGTCTCCGTGCTCAACAAGATTGATTTGCCGGCCGCCGATGTGCCGCGCGTCAAGGCGCAGATCGAGGATGTGATCGGCATTGATGCCTCGGAAGCAGTCGAGATCTCGGCCAAGACCGGTTTTGGCATTGAGGACGTGCTTGAGGCCGTCATCAAACGCCTGCCGCCACCGGCCGTTGGCGATCCCAATGCGCCGCTCAAGGCGATGCTGGTCGATAGCTGGTATGACAGCTATCTCGGCGTCATTTGCCTGGTGCGGATCATCGAGGGCACCTTGAAAAAGGGCATGAAGGTCCGCTTGATGCGCTCCGGTGGTGCCTACCCCGTCGATGACCTCGGCGTATTCCGACCCAAGAAGGAAGCGATCGACAGTCTGGGACCAGGCGAGATCGGCTATCTCAATGCCTCGATCAAACAAGTGCGTGATGCCCGCGTCGGCGACACCATCACCGATGATCGTCGCCCGGCCGCGCAAGCGCTCAAAGGTTTCAAACCGGCGCAGCCAGTGGTGTTTTGTGGTCTCTTCCCGGTCGATAGCGCCGAATTCGAGGATTTGCGCGAAGCGATTGAACGCCTCGCCCTCAATGATGCCAGCTTCTCCTATGAGATGGAGACTTCGGCGGCGCTCGGTTTCGGCTTCCGTTGCGGCTTCCTTGGCCTGTTGCATCTGGAAGTCATCCGCGAACGGCTGGAGCGCGAATACAATATCGAGCTGATCACTACGGCACCGTCTGTGGTCTACAAGATCGCCTTGACCGACGACACCGAGATCGATCTGCACAATCCGGCCGACATGCCCGATGTGATGAAGATTCGCTCCATCGCCGAGCCCTGGATCAAGGCGACCATCCTGGTGCCCGATGAGTATCTCGGCAGCGTGCTCAAACTCTGCCAGGATCGCCGCGGCAATCAGCTTGAGCTGACCTATGCCGGCAGCCGGGCCATGCTGATCTATGAATTGCCGCTCAATGAGGTCGTGTTCGATTTCTACGACCGGCTGAAATCCATCTCCAAGGGCTATGCCAGCTTCGATTATCACTGGGTGGATAATCGCGAGGGTGATCTGGTGCGCATGACGATCCTGGTCAATGACGAGCCGGTCGATGCGCTCTCCATGGTGGTCCATCGCGGCCGGGCCGAACAGCGCGGCCGTGCTATGTGCGAAAAGCTCAAGGACCTGATCCCGCGCCACATGTTCAAAATCCCGATCCAGGCCGCGATCGGTGGTCGCATCGTCGCCCGCGAAACCCTGTCAGCCCTGCGCAAGGATGTGACCGCGAAATGCTATGGCGGCGACGCCTCACGCAAGCGCAAGCTGCTGGACAAGCAGAAGGCCGGCAAGAAGAAGATGCGCCAGTTCGGCAAGGTCGAGATCCCGCAGGAAGCCTTCATCGCGGCCCTGAAGATGGATGATAACTAGGGTGGGTCACACCGCCGACAGCAAAAGTTCGAGTTCTGGCTCACCAACGGTCAAGCGTCGGAAAAACTGGGGTGGATGAAACCCATTCGCTTCTCTTCGCAATCCATCCAACGATATTGAGCTCGTCAGCTTTTGTATGTTTACTAGGCGCAGGCCGTTGGCGTCCGCCAATCCATCAAAATATCTGTCAAAATCATCTTGGCTCACACCGGCCTCTGTCTTGTATAAGCTCCAAAATTCAGCCTTTGGAAGCGTTATAGTCTCAGAAAGTGTGGCATATCCCTCCACACGCGCGACTGGTACGGTCGTGTAGATCCAGACACGAGTGCCGATCGGAACGTCTGGTTTGCGTCGTCTCAGCTCTATCATCTTCCGACCTGCGTAGACATGTTCTGCATATCTGGGTCGGAGCGATATGAGGATGTTACTCATCGGCGCACGCGAGTTTCCATATTGCCATCACATCATCCCCGGATATTTTTGACGCAGTCACTAGGTTTGATCCATCCGCAATGCCGAGACGTTGCAGGGTCTTGAAGCGAACGGGCGTCGGGAACTTGAAAACATTGTCAAACGTCACAGCTGATACCTCAACGCCATTACAGATTTTCTCAATCGCCGCTTCATCTAAAACGCCTGCATCCGACAACATCGCGGGGACATCGGACTTTTTGACGATGATTTGGTCGATGCACCGACCTATCGCCACTACTGCTTTCGCACCCGTTCCCGTTCCGGACTCATAAAAACACAATGGCATTCCGGGCTTAAACAAATTGCTACGCAAGGTGCTGCGAAAATAGGTCTTCTGCGACATGCGAGCGGGGTGTGCTTGCCCGAACAACTGGCCTTGCGGAGATGTGCCTAGAAGGCCGTCGGACCAAGCGCGCTGAATCGGCAATATAATCCCGGCCCGAGAGCGAAACAAAAAAAGAACATGGGCCAGCATGGTTTCAAGTTCAAGGAGAGTTTTGGTGGTAAGGCTACCATCCATCTCCTCCAGCCGAATGCGACTGTTCGTGCTGGTGGGAGCCGCGGAACGAATTTTCGGGCCCCCGCAGATTTCGATCTTCTGCATCGTAGAGTCCCAGTCTTCGGGGAGGAGAACGTGGCCGATACAGGCTTTCAAATGTTTGTCTTGGGCTTCGTGCCACCCTCCTTGCACGAGTTGTCGACGAACTTCTGTTTGGCTCTTGAAGGGGTGCGACTCCATTACGATCGGGCCGCGCCGAGACAAGTCTGAGCGGGCCCGATTTAGAAGCAGGTCGATCGCAACCCGAATATTGGGCTGCGTTTCATCGGCCATAACCGCCAGGTGGTTCGGTTGCTTGTTATTTGGAATTTGGGGCCAAGCGGCCAGACAGACTACCTGGCCATTTATCCGAGCAGAGAGCATTCGGAGGTTTTCGCGGTTTTCGCGAATCCAGTTCAAAAATTCGTTACGCGCCGAGAAATCGCCCGATAGCGTTTCCAATACCGCCTTTAGTTCAGTGACCCCGATCTCATTCTCGTCGACGATTTCGAGCGGGCCAGATTTCTCAATTGAAATCGTCTCTTGAGTATGCGTGGCAAGGTCGGTGTCAGTGAGTTCGGCTGCGCTCAGCACGTGGATTTTCAACAGTTGGAGTATTTTGGATCGATTTCTGAGAATGGCCTTTTCACCAGTGATGAAACTCGGAATTTGATGGTGATGCGCCGTAATAAGATGCGCGATATCTGAGCTATCCCGTTCCGTCAGTCCTCGGTCATTAAACCGGGTCGGGAAGAGAGCTTGCGCGAGCTCGTCTCGCTTGGATTTGTGCAACCGACCCGGTGGGGCGGAGAGTCGAGGGAATTGCTCCACCAGCTGGGTTAGAGTGTCGTTTCCTTGAAATTGACTGGCATTCCGCCTCAGCTCTTTGAACATCTCCGTTGATACGATGAGTCGCACGTTTTGCCGCATGGCTCCTGCGAACAGCGCAAGCGCAGCGGCGGAGTCGGGGCGATCCTTCACCAAGTCTATGATCACATTTAAGTCGAGCAAGCAGCGATCTTGATTAGGAGATACTGTTGGCAATCCTGAGGATGCAGTTGATGTGCCGCTGAACAGTTTCGGAACATCGACCTCGAACGCACGGAGGTGGATTTTCCGTCCTGTGCTCTTACCCCCCTCCACGGTCCGAGCAATCTCGAATCCTTGAGACTGGTAGAAGGCGTTTGCGTCAGGCAAGTCGGTGGCTACCCGAGCTGTGATTCTGAGGTAGCCCTCATGGCGAGCTTTTGTTTTGAGAGTGGATATTAACAAGTTTCCGACCCCCTTTGAGCGAGAGCTCGGCGCGACGTAGGTTTGAAATACCCTTGCGGTTGGGAAGGACCCCCCAAACAGGAGGTATCCAACCAGCTCGCTGCCCTTGAGCGCGACTATCAGTTTTCTCTGAAGCGCCGCGTCCTCATAGGCTCGCGCTGGAAGGAACCCGAATGCCGAACGGTTCTTGTCCGCGATGCAGCTAATTGCTTCCACGTACCGAAGAACCTTGTCTGGCGCGTCAGATATTTTGAACATTCTCTCGCCCCCTGGGTGTGCACGCGCTTCGTTGTGAATTTAGCGTGTAATGTTTGTCGCCACAACATAACGCACTGATGGTCCCGGTCGAAGGCATGGCGGTGTCGAGCGAACGGCATCTCTTGCAATTTTTCCGGCAGGGCGCATTTATGAAACAAGTCCTATTCGTCACTAATTTTGGAGTTCGCCATGCGCCGCCTTCTCGCCAGCCTCGCCGTCACCGCCTGCCTCGCCGCGCCGGCCTTTGCTGCACCGGAAGTCGGCGATGCCGCGCCTCTGTTCGAGGCCGAGGGTTTTCTCGGCGGTGAGGCCTTCCATTTTGATCTCGCCGACGCGCTCAGCAATGGCCCGGTGGTGATGTATTTCTTCCCCGCCGCCTTCACCGGCGGCTGCAATGTCGAAGCGGCCCTGTTTGCCGAATCCGCCGCCGAGTTTACCGCGGCTGGGGCGACACTGATCGGCGTTACCGCCGGAAATACGGATCGTCTCGCCGAATTCTCCGAGGCGCATTGCGCCAGTGCCTTCCCGGTCGCCGCTGTCGATCGCCAGACTGTCTCCGATTACGGCGTCGGATTGATGATGCGTCCGGGCTGGACCAACCGCACCTCCTATGTGATCGCCGCCGACGGTACGATCGCCTTCAAGCATTCCGAGATGAATCCGGATCAGCACGTCACCCTGACGCTGCAGGCGCTGCAGGTTCTTACCGGCATGGCCGACCCGGCCCCCGCCAGCGAATAGGGTTTTCGGGGCCGCCAGGATTGGCTAACCTGTCCCTGAATGAGGGGGAGAGTCCACATGGCCACGCCGGAAGAGATGATGCGGAGCATGATCGCCAACATGCCGGAGAAGACCGGCCGCGCGCTCGATGAATGGCTCGTCCTGGCCGGCCAGGCCCCCGAACGCAAGCATGGCAAGATCATCGCCTGGCTCAAGGGCGAGCAAGGTCTCACCCATGGCTATGCCAATCTTGTCGCCACGGCGTATCTGAACCCCGAACGGCTCGCACCGCAGACAGCCAACCTCAATGCCGATCTGGTCGCGGCGCAATATGCCGGCAAGGAAATCCTGCGCCCGATTCACGACCGGCTGATGCAGGCCGCCCGGGCACTGGGCGATGATGTCGAGCTATCGCCCAAAAAGACCTACGTGTCGCTGCGTCGTTCGAAGCAGTTTGCGCTTGTTCAACCCTCGACCAAGACGCGCCTCGATCTCGGTCTCAATCTCGGCGCTCTGGCTCCGACCGGCCGCCTGGAAGTGGCGGGCTCCTTCAATGCCATGGTGTCGCACCGCGTCAGGCTTGAGAGCGTTGAGGCGGTCAATGCCGAACTCGTTGACTGGATGCGCAAGGCCTATGAGGCTGCGTGACGCCCTGATGCGTCTCGTTGGGGTGTTTCGGAACACGATTGCAGCGGCCGACTGCGGAAACTCTCCGGTTTGATGCAATAATTGGCCAATCTATGTTGCGGTGCAGCGAAATCCTCATAGTCTGATTTTCAAATCCCGAGGAGCGTCGCATGACCGAGACCGCTGTCCTGTTTGAAAATCTGCATCCGGTGGCCGACGCCCCGTTGCTGGCCGCTGGATTGCGTATCGAACGGCATGCTTCGGCATTGGAGCCCGCTGCCCTGCACGCCGCGCTCGGTGATGCCCGGGTCGCCGGTATTCGGTCGCGCACCCGGATGACAGCGGCGGCGTTCGACTCCGCACCGCGTCTGCTGGCGCTGGGCTGTTTTTGCATTGGTACCAATCAAGTCGACCTCGACGCCGCTGCCAGTCACGGCATCCCCGTCTTCAACGGCCCGTTCGGCAATACGCGTTCGGTCGCCGAGTTGACCCTGGCCTCAGTGATCATGCTGATGCGCGGCGTGCCGCTGCGCTCGGCCGCCGCCAAGCGGGGCGAATGGCTCAAATCGGCGAGCAATTCCCACGAGGTCCGCGGCAAAAAGCTCGGCATTGTCGGCTATGGCAATATCGGCTCGCAATTGAGCGTGCTCGCCAGCGGGCTGGGCATGCATGTCTATTTCTACGATGTCGAACCCAAGCTCGCCCATGGCAATGCCCGTTCGGTCGGCACGCTCGACGAGCTGCTCGAGCTGTGTGATGTCGTCACCCTGCACGTGCCGTCACTGCCGGCGACCCACAATATGATGAATGCCCAGGCGATCGCGCGGATGAAACCCGGATCGATCCTGATCAACCAGGCGCGCGGCGATCTGGTTGATATCGAAGCCCTGTGCGCGGCGCTGGAGAGCGGTCATCTGATCGGCGCGGCCATCGACGTCTTCCCGAAGGAGCCGGCCTCCAAGGACGAGGCTTTCGTGACGCCATTGCAGAAATTCGAGAATATCATCCTCACCCCGCATGTCGGCGGCTCGACGCTGGAGGCTCAGGAAGCGATTGGCGATGATGTCGCTGCCAAGCTGGCGCGCTTCCTCAGCCATGGCGCGACCAAGGGCGCGGTCAATGTGCCCGAGCTCGAGGCGGGAGCCATCCAGAGCGGACGCGTCCGCCTGCTCAGCTTCCACGCCAATGCGCCCGGCTATCTGTCACGGCTCAATGATGCCGTCAGCGCGGCCGGCGCCAATATCGCGGCGCAGCACCTGGAAACCCGCGGCGAGCTTGGCTATGTCATCGCCGATCTCGAGGGTGGCTTGCCTGCAGCCTTCCTCGACCGCATCAAGGCGATGGATGGCACGATCCGGGCCCGTTTGATTATTGGCTAGGTTTTGAGAAGGCTGGCCAGGGCGTTGACGCTTCGGACATAGCTTTCGCCGGCCCATTCGGCCGCAGCGAGCACGACTTCGCGCTGGGCGATGACGCCAAAGCCGATGAATTTGTCGGCTGCGCCTTGCTCGAAGGCTTCGAAATCGGTCATGCCGTCGCCGATGATGATTGTGATGCTGGCGTGGGTTGAAATTCGATTGAGGATTTCAGCCTTGCCCCCGTTGCGCGAGAGCGGGCATTCCGGGTCGAGACCGGCGACACACTCGTCCACATAGACGAAATTATTGGCGTGGATCTCGCTGCGGCCAAAGCCGAGATCGCCCAGCACGGGTTCGAGCAAATCCGCGAACCCGCCGGAGACCGCATGCAATTCATCGCCCTGGCTACGCAATTGCCGGAGCAGCGATGCCATGCCCGGCGTGACCCGCTTGCGCAAATCCTCGGCAATGCGCGCCACCATTGCGCGGTCGAGTGAAGCGAGTTGCAGGCGCGCCTCAAGCGAATCGCGTAGCGCCATCCGGCCTGCCATACCGGCATTGGTGATATCGTGCAGGCGCTTCTTGGCGTCGACCGCATCGGGCAGGGCCGACAGCGCGGCTTCCAATGCCATGTCGAGCGATTCCACCCGCAACAGCGTTGAGTCGACATCAAAGGCGATCAGGCGTTTCAAGGAATTGGTCCCACCGATGAGCGGCCCGACGGGCGCGCATTGCCGTCAATCTGCTGCGATTCCCCGGTTGCGGCGATAATTCCGCCGCGCGGGCTTCAGCCAGCGTCGACCCCGGTACCGATCGGGCAGACGATGCCGGTACCGGAAAGCCCGCAATAGCCGCCGGGATGCTTGGCGAGATATTGCTGGTGATCGTCCTCGGCATAATAGAAGGGCATGGCCTCGGCGATCTCTGTCGTAACCGGGCCGCGTCCATGTGCCGCCAGGGCTGTGTTGTAGTCGGTGCGGCTGCGCTCAGCCTCCCGCGTCTGCTGCGGCGAGGTGAGGTAGATCGCCGAACGATACTGGCTGCCCTGGTCATTGCCCTGGCGCATACCCTGGGTCGGGTCATGACCCTCCCAGAAAATCTTGAGCACGGCGGCAAGGGTGACCAGCTGCGGATCGAAAACCACGCGGACGATCTCGGCATGGCCGGTCTTGCCGGAGCAGACTTCCTGATAGGTCGGGTTGGGCGTGTGGCCGCCGCCATAGCCTGCCGCCGTATGCCAGACACCATGCGCCTGCCAGAACAGGCGCTCGACGCCCCAGAAACAGCCCATGCCAAGATAAATTTCCTCCATTCCGTCAGGGCGTTCGACCTTCAAGGGATGGCCGCTGACGAAATGCTTGCTGGCAGTGGCGATCGGCGCGTCGCGCCCGGGCAGGGCCTGGCTGGCGGCAATGATGGCGGGGTTTGATGCGAGCTTGGACATGGCGGTTTCCTGACTGGGCCTGCAGTCAAAATAAGCACTCCCGGCGCGATTGCCAGACCCGAAGCTGCCGCACGTGGCGGCCCCCGCCTGCACGGGCCTGCCGCCTGTGACCTCGCAGCTGAGGGAGGTCACTTGCTCTGGGCCGCGTGATGCGTATAGTCCGCGCTCCTCGCGGTGAGGTGGCCGAGTGGTCGAAGGCGCACGCCTGGAAAGTGTGTAGGCGGGGAACCGTCTCGTGGGTTCGAATCCCACCCTCACCGCCATACATCCCCCCAAATGAAATCCACCACTCAGCGGGCGCCAAAAAGTCCCGCAATTCCCTGCGTTAGGCGACCGCCTCCGCGTTCTTCGTTCCCTGATTTTTTTCACTAAGTCGGGTTTTTCGGCGTCTAATACTATTGCTACTATTACCCGTTCCACGCGCCTTGCCCCTTTGGTGTTCGCTGTCGTGACGCGCGATTTTCGCATGCCCGGCGGAGGCGGGGACAAGTTTGACGACGAATTTTGCCGGTGAGCTTCAAAACTGGCCCGTCAATCGTCAGGGTGACAGGCGGATTCTGGGTCGCTAGCCTGGCGCGATGGCCGGAGAAAATTGGACCGAGGAGGAGAATGATCGGATCGTCGCGGATTATTTCGCGATGTTGGCCCACGATCTTTCTGGACGGCTCTATGTCAAATCCGAGCACAATCGGCTGCTCCGAGACCAGATCGGACGGTCGCGCGGCTCGATAGAGTATAAACACCAGAACATCAGCGCAGCCCTTCAAGCGATGGGTGAGGCATGGATCGCCGGCTATAAGCCGGCTTTCAACTTCCAGGCCTCGCTAGAAAACGCGGTCGCGCGATGGTTGGTGCGACACCCCGATTGGCTTGCGCGTCGACCGGCTTGGAGAACCGGAGATTGGGGCGAATTGGCTGTGCGCGAAGAGGCGGTTGCTCCGGCGCTTCGATTTGATCCAGCACCTGAAGCGTCGAACCGACCTCCGCCCGATGAGCAGGAACAAATCGCGGCGATCGTTCGTAAGTTTGATGTCGCGGCCCGCGACGAGCGCAATCGCCAGCTTGGGAAGGCCGGCGAAGATTGCGTGCTTCAACACGAGCGGACGATTCTGCGCGATGCCGGCCGCGATGACTTGGCGCGCAAGGCGCGATGGGTGTCGCACGAAGACGGCGACGGAGCGGGTTATGATATCGCCAGTTTCGATGATCGCGGCGCCCCGCGTCTCATCGAGGTCAAGACGACCAATGGTTGGGCGCGAACTCCGTTTCACATTTCCAGCAATGAGTTGAGGGTCGCCGAGGCCCATCGGACGGAGTGGAGATTGGTACGGTTGTGGGATTTTTCACGCCCGCCGAGAGCGTTCGAGCTATGTCCTCCGCTCGACGCCCATGTTTCGCTGACGCCGACGAGTTTCCGGGCGAGTTTTCAGTAGGGCAATGCGGCTAAGACACCATTTGGACACGCGGCCACCCGGTTCGAGGCTTTACGCGACATTTGGCGCATAATCTCCAATATGCGAAGGGTTGAATCTAGCTTCGCCCTGCTGGAGAGCTGTTGGGCAGCGCCTGCCCACACCCCGGCTTGACAGTAGTGTTTCAGATCCCAATCAGACCCATACGTACAAATACCTAGGTATAACTCCGAATTTCGACAACCGGTCACCTGATCTATCTATCCCCTCAATCGCCATCACAAGCGCTCGCCGAACTAGTCAACGAGCCAGATGATTGATGCCGGCGAAATGAGGGATATCATGAGCAAAACATCAACGCGTCGCGGCCTCGCCGCTTTCGGACGGGCTCTGCTGGCAGGCGTTGCCTGGTCAGTTTCGATGGGTGGGCCGCAGGCGGCGCTGGCACAGCTGCCGGACCCGGGAATGCAGATCGAGGCAGGCAATACGGCCTTGCTGGTCACGGACCCGCAAAATGACTTTTTGAGCCCGGAGGGTGTCGCCTGGGGTGTGGTTGGGCAAAGCGTGACCGAGAACGGAACCATCGAGCACATCGATGAGCTGTTCGCGACCGCACAATCCGTTGGGATGCCGATTTTTGTGTCGCCTCATTATTACTATGAGCACGATCACCGCTGGCAGTTTGAGGGCGCGCTCGAAACCCTGATGCATCAGATCGGCATGTTTGATCGAGATGGTCCATTGAGCACCGAGGGCTTTGAAGGCTCGGGCGCAGACTGGCTGGAACAATACAAGCCCTACATCGAGGATGGCCTAACCGTGGTCACCAGCCCACACAAGGTGTTCGGCCCCGAAACCAATGATCTCGTCCTGCAATTGCGCAAGGCCGGTGTGTCCCGTGTCATCCTGGCGGGCATGTCGTCCAATCTCTGCACAGAGTCTCATATGCGAGAGCTGATGGAGCAGGGTTTCGAAGTGCTGGTTGTATCTGACGCCACAGCGGGACCACAAATGCCCGGCCTCGACGGTTATGCGGCGTCTCTGACCAATTTTCGGATGATCGCAAACCATGTCGGTTCCACCGAGGAAACCGTCACCGCCATCCACACAGCCTACGAGCACTAGAACATTTGTCGCAAAAATGGGGACCGGTCCTGCGGTTCATAACTGCGTAGATACCGGAAATTATAGCTTTTTCAGCGACTTAAGGTGCAATGAAAAAGCTCTGACCCACAAGCGTTCACCGCCCGCTCCCCTCCCCCGACTGGAGCGAGCCTGTGAGGCCCGGCTGGTCGCCCGCCGGCCGGGCCATTCTTTTACTCTCATGAAGTGGAACCGATCATGCTGGCTGAATATCAAATCGACTTGCCGCCGGTAAAGGACGAGACGCTCGATTCTGACGCGCGTGGGCTTCTCGATGAAGCCAGGTCCAAAATGGGTTTCGTGCCCAACATGTATCGCACAATGGCCAATTCGCCCGGCTATCTGAGCACCTATATGCATGGGTACCAAGCGTTTCGCGTCGGCAGCGGCTTCACGCCTCAAGAACAGGAAATTGTCTTTCTGGTATTGAGCCGTCTCAACCATTGCGACTACTGCGTGGCGGCCCACAGCATGCTGGCCGACAAGATCCAGAAACTCGACGCCGGGGCGCTCGAAGCCGTCCGTGCCGGGAGTGATGTCCCGGATGGAAAACTTGCGGCGCTGGCCGTGTTCACTGCGAGAATCTTCGATGCACGCGGACTTATCACCGCCGCCGATGCTGCGGAGTTTCTCGCCGCCGGATTTTCCCAGAAACACATCATGGAAGTTGTTTTGGCAATCTCGGTAAAGGTCCTCTCCAACTACTCCAATCATATCTTTCACACCGAAATAGACGCCACCTTCGCAGCCTATGTTCCAGCGTCATAAGGAGCCATCAATATGACCAACAAGCTTGTCCCCCCGTTTAATGAAGCGACCGCCCGCGCCAAGGTGCAGGCCGCTGAGGACGGTTGGAATTCTCGCAATCCTGCCCGCGTCGCGAAATCCTACAGTGTTGATACGCAATGGAGAAATCGGGACCAGTTCTTCACTGGCCGCGCTGCGGTGGAAAGCTTCCTGACCGTCAAATGGCAAAGGGAAACCCACTACAAGCTCATGAAAGAGCTCTGGGCGTATACCGGCAATCGCATCTCGGTCCGCTTCGAGTATGAGTGGCAGCATGCCGATACCGGGCAATGGTATCGCACCCACGGAAATGAGCATTGGGAGTTTGATCCTGACGGTCTGATGTCGCGCCGCGACATGAGCGCCAACGATCTCGCCATCAACGAAGTCGAACGACGACTATAGCCCTGGTGCGCGCCCGGGGGAGGCTCGCTGATGACCGCAAGAGATGATCTGATATGAACATGAATAGTGACCTTACTCTCGCCGCGCAGGTTCGCCGAAAAGGGGCTGGTTGGACCCAATCCCCGCAATCGGGAATCGAGCGTCTCATGCTTGACCGGATCGGTGGAGAAATGGCGACCCGAGCGACGACCATTGTGCGCTACCAGCCAAACTCCAGCTTTCCCGTGCACACCCACACCGGCGGTGAAGAATTTCTGGTTCTCAGTGGAGTGTTCTCCGACTCCAGCGGAAATTTCTCCGAAGGATTTTATGTACGCAATCCGGTCGGTTCGCGACACGCCCCGTTCAGCAAGACAGGTGCGGAAATATACGTGAAATTGGGTCAGATCGACCCGGAGGACCAAGCGTATGTTCGGCTGGATACCAGAGGGGCTGACTGGCAGAGCACCAGATCGGCAGGGGTGAAAACGCAACAGCTCCACCGCTTTCGTGGCGAGTTGGTACGGCTTGTATCGATTGAGCCAGGGCGGCAGTTTTTCGAGACCAAGTTCGGCGGCGGGGTCGAAATTCTGGTTATGTCTGGAACACTGGAATTGTCCGGCCAGCTCTTCGAGAAACACGACTGGGTGCGCTCTCCACGAGAAGCAAACTTTCAGATCACAAGCCAATCCGGAGGCACTTTCCTCATCAAAACCGGACACTTCGCGAGGACTGATCCATGAATACGCACTACGATCTACTCATTCTCGGCACAGGCAATGCGGGCATGGCTGCGGCCGGGCTCGCGCGTGAGGCCGGCAAATCCGTTGCCATGGTCGAGTCTCGGGATGTCGGGGGCACCTGCGCCCTTCGAGGCTGTGTGCCCAAGAAGGTTCTTGTAGCGGCAGCACAGGTTCTCGATTCCATCAGCCGGGCCGAAATACACCATATCAATGTCGCCAAACCCACGCTGGACTGGCCTGCGCTTATAGCCCGCGAACAAGGTTTTACCGCCGGCGTTCCGGACATGTTCAAGACAAGCCTTGAACAGCGCGGCATCGCGCTGATCGAGGGGGAGGCCCGCTTCGCGGGGCCCAACTCAATCATTGTAGGCGACACTCAGTATCGTGCGGACAAAATCATTATCGCCACGGGCTCCACCACGCGCTCCCTGCCAATTCCCGGCTGGAAACACACCATCACCAGCGACGACATACTGACTCTGTCGCAACAGCCGAAGAGTTTGGTTTTCATCGGTGGCGGCGTGATTGCGCTGGAATTCTCGCACGTGTTTGCACGGGCGGGAACCGAGATCACCATTCTGGAAGCAATGCCGGAACTGCTGCCACGCATGGACAAGGATGCAGTCGCCCATCTGCGGGTCGAGAGTGAGCGTCTCGGAATCAAGTTTGTGACCGGGGCGACCATCAAGGAAATCTTGCCGGAGGAATCAGGTTTTCTGGTTCGATTTGAAAAGGACGGCGAGATGCATGAAAACCGCTCCATGGTCATCGCCAACGGGGCCGGGCGCGTACCCAACATTGCATCGCTTGAGCTGGACCGTGGAAATATCCAGCGTGACGGCGAGCGCATCGCCGTCACCGACCATCTTGCCAGTGTTTCCAACCCTGACGTCTACGTGGCTGGGGACGCGCTCTGGTCATCCGCTCAGCTGTCTCCGGTTGCCACCTATGAGGGGCGGATTGTCGGGCACAATATCTTGAGCAGGGATCCCCAGCTTCCCGACTACTCGGCGGTGCCATCGGCAATTTACACGGTGCCCGCATTGGCCAGCGTCGGCATGAGCGTCGAGCAGGCGGAGCTGTCTGGCTTGGATTACGAGGTCAAAATCAACGACATGACATCATGGCGATCTGCGAGGACCTATGCTGAAACCGCTGCGTTCGCCAAAGTACTGGTCGATAAATCGTCTGGTCGCATCCTCGGTGCCCACATGCTCGGGCACGGGGCTGAGGAAGTCATCCACCTGTTTGCGGTCGCGATCAAAACCGGGCAGGCAGCATCTGACCTGGCCAGCAGTGTCTTTGCCTACCCCACCTTTTCTTCAGATCTGAAATTTCTTGTCTAGGAAGGCAAACGATCGCAAACCACATCAGCAAACGCGTCGAGGAGACCCGGTTTGAACGATCCCGGCACAACACAATTGGATGCCCTGGAATTTCGTCGCCAGCGCGATCTCATCCTGGCGGCAACAGGCGACGGCATTTACGGCGTCGATACGGCGGGAATATCCCAGTTTGCAAATCCGGCTGCGGCGCGCATGTCTGGCCACACGATTGGGGAAATGATCGGCGTGAACCTGCATGACCTGATCCATCATTCGCGCGCAGATGGCAGTCACTACCACGGGCACGACTGTCCAATTCATGCCGCAGCGAAGGATGGCAAGATCCATCGTGTTTCGGACGAGGTTTTCTGGCGCAAGGATGGGTCCTGTTTTCCGGTCGAATATGTTTCCACGCCGATCTGGGATGAAGGCGAACTGGTAGGTGCCGTGGTCTCTTTCCGCGACATAACCGAGCGCCGGAAGGCTGATCGTGAGCTACGGGAGAGTGAGGCGCGCTATCGTGCCATGTTCGAGGATTCCAGTGCCGCGGTCATTCTAGTTTGCGCGGATACGCGCAGGATAAAAGACACCAACAAGCAGACCGACCAACTTCTGGACTACGAAGATGGCGGGCTTGCGGGTTTGCCGGCAGATGTTCTGTTCGTCAGCCTTCCGGGCGATCTGGCGCGGTTTTTCGACAAGGTTGTCAAAGAGGGGGGCGCCGAGACGGAAGCGCTTCGTTGCAGGACCAAGGACGGTGCAGCGATACCCGTCAGGGTCTCGGCTTCAACTCTACAACTCAATGACGGTCCCGGCATTCTGGTCCTCGCCAGCGACATTCGTCGGCGCACACAGGCCGAGGAGCACGCACGGCAATTGCAGTCGGAATTGCACCATGTGTCGCGACTGAGTGCCATGGGCGAGATGGCAACCGCCATGGCCCATGAACTCAACCAACCCCTGTCTGCCGTCATGAATTACGTTCAGGCAGCCCGCCGCCTGATGGGTGAAAGCAGTGGTGAGAAGGCGCTCGAATACATGGACAAGGCTATCAGCCAGGCCAGTCGGGCAGCAGACATTATTCGTGGGCTTCGCAGTTTCGTCACCAAGGGCGATGCGCAATGCGCATTCGGGGACATCAATGAAATTGTCTCCGAAGCGCTCGCCCTGACACTTCCCGGCGCCGAGGCGGCGATGATTGGATTGCGCACAGAATTCATGGATGAGCTGCCCCCTGTTTTGGTCGAGAAGGTGAAGATCCAACAGGTTGTCGTGAACCTGGTCCGAAATGCTGTGGAAGCTATGGGTCAGACGCCGCAGCCGGGTCTCATCGTTAGAACTACAGCCTCCGAGGATGGAGAGATCGAGGTCCAGTTTTGCGATCGCGGGCCGGGATTGACGGATGAGCAAGTCGAGCGGGCTTTCCAATCCTTCGTGACCACGAAGCAACAAGGGATGGGCTTGGGGCTTTCCATTTGTCGCTCGATCATCGAGGCGCACCAAGGCAAAATGTGGGCGAGTCACAATCCAGAAGGGGGGGCGATCTTCCATTTCACCCTGCCGAGCATCTGTGAAGAGGACCGGATTGATGCGTAATTCGCCAAAAGTCTACGTTGTTGACGATGATGATGCGGCCCGTGACTCGCTCGAGGCGCTTCTGACTTCTTTCGGTCACTCGGTGGTTGCCTTCGCATCCGGAAACGAGTTCGTGGAGGCTGTCGATGAGAGCTGGACCGGGTGCATTATTCTTGACGTCAGAATGCCGGGTCTGAGCGGCCCGCAAGTCCAGCAAATATTGAGGGATCGCGACAACTCGCTGCCGGTTATCATTGTCACAGGACATGGTGATCTGCCGATGGCCGTCAAGGCGATGAAGGCCGGTGCGCTGGATTTCATCGAAAAGCCGTTCGATGAAACCATCATCATGGATGGCGTTACCAAGGCCATGGCGCATAATTCGCTGGAGCGGCAGCGAAGCGACGGCTGCACACAAACCCGTCAACGCATCGATGCGCTCACCCCGCGGGAACGCGAGGTTATGCTGCAGGTGGCGCTTGGACACCCTAACAAAGTCGTGGCTTGGGAGCTGGGCATCAGCGCCCGGACGGTGGAAATTCATCGTGCGAGGGTGGTTGAAAAACTTCAGGTCAGAAATCTGTCAGAGCTCGTCCGGTTGGTGCTGCAAGCCGGCTTGTTGCCGGAAGACACTGCCGTCTAGATCCCGGACAGCCGGGGCATCAGGCGAGGATTATGATCGCCCGATACGCAGTTTTCCCTAGGTATAATTCCGAATTTTGCCGGGAGCCGGGCCAGGCCATCTTGCTGACATCAACGATCAGCAAGGACAAAATTCATGTCAAAGACAATACGTATCCACCGTCATCCACTTTCCGGCCACTCCCATCGCGTCGAGCTGTTCGCCAGCTTGGCAAAAATTGACCATGAACTGGTTGATGTCGACCTCATGTCCGGCGAACACAAGGGCGACGCCTTCCTCAGGCTCAACCCATTCGGTCAGGTGCCCGTTATCGAAGACGGCAAGACCGTGTTGGCCGATTCCAATGCCATTCTCATATATCTTGCCAAGACCTATGCGGATTGCTGGATGCCGTCGGACGTTCTTGGGGAAGCCCATGTGCAACGTTTCCTGTCGGTCGCTGCCGGGGAGATCAATTATGGGCCCGCGACGGCCCGGCTGAGCACTGTTTTTGGTGCGACGCTCGATACTGATCGCGCAAAATCAATCGCGAACTGGGCTTTTGAACGTCTCGAGCGCGAGCTCGACGGCCGCCAATGGTTCGTCGGCAACAGCCCGAGCATCGCAGATGTGGCCGTCTACAGCTACACCGCGCATGCTCCGGAAGGAAATGTCAGTCTGGACCCTTACCCCAACATCCGTGCGTGGATTCAACGCTTTTCCGCTCTGCCCGGTTTCGTCCCGATGCAAGCAACCAAGGTCGGCCTCGCCGCTTGATCCAACGCAAATGTCTGTCTGAGGACCGCAATTACCGGTTCTCAGACAGCCAGGGGAGAGAAATGTGACTAAATTACCGGCCAAGCCCGCGACGGATTCGTCCCCCTTTCACGCTGGTGAGAGGGAGATACAGGAACGCGTTGGCGTTCGAGATAGCATGGAGAAATTTGGTCGCCGCGTAATTCGCGGCTTCATGCCGCAACAGCATCGCGATTTCTTTGAAGCACTCCCCTATATCGGTGTCGGGCATGTGGATCAGGATGGCTGGCCATGGGCCAGCATGCTCGTAGGCAAGGCCGGTTTCATCAGAACTCCCGATGACCGCAATCTCGATATCGAAGCCACTCCGGCCAAGGGTGATCCGCTCGCCGACGCGTTGCGAACCGATAACCGGATCGGTCTCCTCGGCGTCGAGTTTTCCTCGCGCCGCAGAAACAGGCTCAACGCCCATATTACGGCCGTCAATAAAACCGGTTTCAGTTTGGAAGTAGACCAGACATTCGGAAATTGTCCGCAATATATCCAAACTCGCGCAATGGAATTCGCTCGGGACCCGTCCACGCCTGGCCAACAATCTGTGCAGTTCTTCTCCGAGCTGGACGATGAAGCGCGAAATCTGATTGAGCGGTCCGACACCTTCCTGGTCGCCAGTGCCGTGACGCATCCGGCGGGCAAAGGATCAGATGGTGTCGATGTTTCCCATCGTGGTGGTCGCCCAGGTTTTGTCCGCGTTGAGGGAAACCGGCTGACGATCCCTGATTATGTCGGCAATTTTCATTTCAACACACTGGGGAATTTCCTCGTCAATCCGCGTGCCGGACTCCTTTTCATCGACTTTTCGACCGGCGAAATGATGCTGCTGACCGGTCGTGTCGAGATTGTCTGGGACGGCCCGGAAGTGGACGCATTTGCCGGCGCCGAACGGGCGTGGACCTTTGATCTGGATCACGGTGTCCGCCTGCCGGATGCGTTGCCGATACGGTGGGCCAGTGAAGAATATTCCCCCAACACCCTGATCACAGGGACATGGAAGGAAACGGATGCGCGCCTGGCAGCGGAAGCGCGTCGCAATGAATGGCGGGACTACAGGGTCGTGCGCATTGAAGATGAAAGTGATCTGATCCGATCTTTCTATCTCGAGCCGGCCGATGGCGCAGGTCTGGTGGATTTTCAGGCTGGGCAATTTCTGACGATCCGGACCGATCCTCCCGGGAGGACCGATCCTCCAGAGAAAATTGCGCCCGCTATTCGCACCTACACAGTCTCCTCAGGCCCTGCGGACCCGTTTTACCGGATTTCAGTAAAACGAGAAGCGGCGCGCTCCGGCGGACATCCACCCGGCCTAGTGTCCAACCATCTTCACGACATGCTTCAGGTGGGAGACATTCTTCAGGCTCGCGCTCCGACGGGCGGTTTTACCATCGATGCGGCGGAGCAACGGCCCGCGGTATTGTTGGCCGGCGGAGTTGGCATCACGCCGATGATCTCGATGGCGCGACATATTGCATTCGAGAGCCTTCGAACCCGTCACGCACGGCGGGTGACGCTGATCCACTCGGCACAAACCTCGAACCAAAGAGCCTTTTTCAAGGAAGCTGCTCGCTTGGCCGATGGCTCTGACGGTCAGATGCAATATGTGTCCCTTCTTGATCGCCCGTCCGCCAGTGACCGTGAGGGTGTGGACTATCATGGTACGGGCCGCATCACCGTTGACATTTTGCGCGCGGTTCTGGGGTTTGACGATCACGACTTCTATCTCTGCGGCCCGCCGCCTTTCATGCAGGGTATTTATGACTTCCTTCGAGAGTTGGGCGTGCGTGACAAGCGAATTTTTGCGGAAGCCTTTGGTCCGGCGTCCATGACGCGCATGCCCGATGATGGCTCCAATCCCGCCGCCGCGCTCGCGCTCGCCGCGGAAGAGGCGCTGGTAAGGTTTGAGGTATCGGGCGTCGAGCAAAGATGGACGCGGGGTGAGGGGAGCCTGTTGGAGTTGGCGGAAAACCATGGGCTGACGCCGGCCTATGGCTGTCGAAGTGGCGGGTGCGGCAACTGCGCGGTCAAGCTCAACTCGGGTAAGGTAACCTATCCCAATCCCCCGGCAGCCACTGTCGCTGCCGGCGAGGTGCTGATTTGTTGCGCGCTGCCTGCCGAGGGCGGCGGTGAAATCGGATTGGGTCTGTAACTGGGCGCTGACCGGATCGTCCGATCTCGCGGGACGAGCTCCGGGCCGCCCCCGCTTGCGGGGTTCTGTCCACACATGACATCACCATTGCGAGAGTAGATCGCGCGTTTTGCGATGGTGATTCAAACCCGCTTCATTGAGGCGTCGGGAAGCGCCGTAGCGGTTCAATACCAATCACGCGGCAGTGCCGGATCACGCGACATCGGCAACCCACCACTTGTTTGAAAATAAAAATTTAGGCGTCACATCAGATACATACGTAAAAATACCTAGGTATAAATCCGAATTTCGATACCCGGACACCTGATCTATTCATCTTCTCAATCGCCATCACAAGTGTTCGCCGAACTAGTCAGCGAGCCCGATGATTGAAGCCGGCGAAATGAGGGATATCATGAGCAAATCATCAACACGTCGCGGCCTCGCCGCTTTCGGACAGGCTCTGCTGGCAGGCGTGGCCTGGTCAGTTTCGATGGGTGGGCCGCAGGCGGCGCTGGCACAGCTGCCGGACCCGGGCATGCAGGTAGAGTCTGGCGATGCTGCTTCTTCCCCTGCTGAATTCAGCAAGTTTGGCGAGACTGCTATCCGCTACAACACTGTGAGCATTGACGGACTCGATATTTTCTACCGTGAAGCGGGTAATGTGAATTCGCCGACATTACTATTATTGCACGGTTTTCCAACATCGTCCCAACAGTTTCGTGACCTCATCCCTGAACTGTCGGATAGCTACCATGTGATCGCTCCGGATTATCCGGGATTTGGGCGCAGTTCGATGCCGGATCCCGAGGTGTTCGAGTACAGTTTCGCCAACTACGCTAACCTGATGAACAGCTTTACCGACGCTCTGGAGCTCAGATCCTACAGCATGTATGTAATGGATTACGGGGCGCCTGTCGGGTATCGCCTGGCATTGCAAGAACCCCACGCCATCGAGGCCATGATCATTCAGAATGGCAATGCCTATGAAGAAGGGCTGGTGGATTTTTGGGACGTGTTCCGCACCTACTGGGCCGATCCAATTGACGAAAATCGTGAACCCCTGCGTGGTTTCCTGAACGTCGGCGCGACAGAATGGCAGTACACGCACGGAGTGCCCGAAACCCATCTCAGCCGCATCAGTCCAGATGCCTGGATGCTGGATCAAACCTATCTCGATCGCCCGGGAAACCAGGAAATTCAGCTCGACCTGTTTTACGACTACCGCACGAATGTCGACCTGTATCCAGACTTCCAAGAATTCTTCCGGACATTCCAGCCGCCGACATTGATAGTTTGGGGCGAGAACGACCATATCTTCCCGGCCACAGGGGCGACGCCGTACCTGCGCGACTTGCCCGATGCAGAACTGCATCTGATTGACGCCGGCCACTTCATTCTTGAATCCCATGGGCCGGAAGTAGCGGCGACGATCCGGGCCTTCCTGTCTAGAAATCTGACTGAGTGAAAAGATGCGGTGCAGGTTTTTCGGCCTGCACCGCCTGCCTCGGTCCTGTCAGAGCGGCCGTCCACACATGACAGCGCCTGGAGAAATTCATGTACCGATTTATTGTAGCCATCGTAGCGGGAATTTCCGCATGTAGCGCAGACACCACTCATGAGGCCGCCGAGAATTCTGCACTTCTGAGTATGGATGCATCCCGCGAGTTGATTGTTCTGGAGAATGTCCAGGTGCTGGATATTCGCACTGGGCAACTCGCAGAGCATCAGTCGATCATCGTTCGAAATGGTCTCATCGAGGCCGTGAACGATTCCAACCAAATAGATCGCCCGGCCGGATCAATTCAAATTGACGGTGCAAATCGTGTCGTCATTCCGGGCTTGGTCGATATGCACGTTCATATTTGGGATGAGTCCGACCTTGCAGCCAATCTAGTCTATGGCGTTACAACGGTTCGCAATCTCAATGGAATGCCGCACCATCTTCCGATGGCTGAACGGATCGAAAACGGAACCATGCTCGGGCCGCGTTTGATCACGACCGGTCCAATCATCAACGAGCGCGACGGTCGAAACGCCGATTTTACGCAGGCGCTCGTGTCCTCTCCAGCGTCTGCAAGCGCCGAGGTTCAGCGGCAATATGCTGCGGGGTATCGCCACCTCAAGGTCTATTCGAATCTGGCTCCAGACAATTACCAAGCCATTCTCGATGAAGCGCGCGCACTCGGCATGTCTGTCACGGGTCATCCTGTAGAGGGGCATCGCGATACCGAGATCGATTTTTCAGACCTGCTTGATGACGGCCTCTCGACACTCGAACATGTTGAAAGCGTTGTCTGGCATGCCCTGGATGACGAAATCGACGATAGGGCGGCTTGGGAGCTGGCACGAGAAATCGCCGTATCCCATCAAACCATTACGCCAACTCTGGTTGTGCATGAAAACCTGACATCATTGATCACCACCCAGGGTGAGCACGCGCGTCGGGAGGGCATGGATACATTCAACCCACTGGTTTTCGAATACGATGAGGACACCTATGAGCACTGGGCGAGATCCAATGATACGCAACGCATTGCCCTTGATGGATTTTACCGCCGGGTAACAGGATTGTTTCATCAGGCCGGTGTTCCGTTGGTTGTCGGCACGGATGCCGGCGTCATGGTGACGCTTCCAGGCAGAGCGGCAATTCGCGAAATCGAACTCTTTGTCGAGGTTGGCCTGACACCGCTTGAGGCATTGCAGTCTGCAACCCTCACTCCTGCCCGCGTCCTGGGGTTGGAAGACCGGATAGGCGACATCCGGACAGGCTACAGTGCCGATTTCGTAGTGCTGGATGCAAACCCACTCCTGAACTTATCGACTCTTTACAGGCCGAGCGCTGTGATGCGTGGTGGGGTTTGGCTTGAAACGGACGATTTGGATACGCTGCGGTCGATCGCCGAAGCCCCCTCGTACGAACGCTCAGCACAACGGCTCGCCGAGCACATGGAGGCATTGCCTTGAGCGGGTCCAAACTGCAACGAAAATTGCATGCATTCCCATTTTCCAGCGTCCGGTTTGCGACACCATTGACCGGACCGAAGCTACCGATGGCCGATGCGCCGTCGACATCCGCACCCCAGCACGAGAAGACGAGACAACGAATATCCACACACCGGATCACACGTGTGATCGCGGTTCCACAAGGATCATGTCCATGCGCGCCTATTTCCTCCTTGTCATATGTGCCCTCGCCGCCCTGGCCGGCTGGGCGGCAATCATCTTCACCGGCACCATGGAGGGCTGGACTCGCACCGCGATCGCCCCGGCTGACGACGTGAGCGGGTTCCTGCAAGCCGCGACTGAAATGATCGATACAGACCATCACGGCAATCTAGGGTTCGCCCTGCTTGAGAATGGCGAGGTCGTCGGGGAATATTATGTCTCGATCGGGGCGCCGGTTGACCGCGACACCAGTTTCCAAGTTGCGTCCCTGAGCAAATGGATTTCGGCGGTCGGCGTGATGGCGCTGGTCGAGGACGGGATCGTTGATCTGGACGCACCGGTCTCGACCTATCTGCGCAGCTGGCATTTGCCGGAAAGCGAATACGACAATGACCGCGTTACGGTGCGACGTCTGCTCAGTCACACCGCTGGTCTAACCGACGGTTTGGGTTATGGCGGGTTTGCGCCGGGTCAAGATATTCAACCGCTTGCCGAGTCGCTGACCCAGGCCGCCGACGCTTCGCCTGGCGCGGATGGCCGGGTCCGGGTTGGCCTCGAGCCTGGCAGACAATTCGAATATTCTGGCGGTGGTTATTCCCTGTTGCAGCTGCTGGTCGAGGACGTCACCGGCGAGGCCTTCGAAACCTACATGCAACGAACCATCTTCCGACCCTTGGGCATGGAGAATTCGACCTATCGCGATGCCTTCAGCGATAATGGCAATCGCGCCACCCTCTATGATGTCGATGGCAGTGAGGCAATCCGCTACCGCTTTGCCGGACTGGCCCCGACCGCGCTCAACAGCTCGACGGCCGATATGGTGCGTTTTCTCCAATCAAATCTGGTGACCGGGATAGGCGACTCGGCCCGGAACCGCATTCTGCAGTCCCAAACCATCGCGTTGATGCGCCAACCACACGCCTCGCAATTCGGGCTGGAAATTTGGGGTTTGGGCAATATTCTCTACGCACCAAACGGCCAGGGTGATTTCATTGTCGGACATGATGGGAGCAATGACCCTGCGATCAATTCGGCCGTACGTTACAATCCAGCAACCGGCGACGGCATTGTGGTCCTGGAAACCGGGGACCGTTTCCTCGCGACCCGGATCGCCGGCGAGTGGGTGTTCTGGCAGAGTCATCGGCTCGACGTATTGAGCTTCACCGGCATCGCCGAACAAATGATCCTGACGATCTTGGCCGGCGCCCTGATTATAGTCCTCATCACAATCATATTTGCCGCAAGCTTGGCGTGGCGCCGCTGGCGGCGACGTCGCCGCGTTGCTGCGGCGTGAGGTGCGGCCGGTGTGAAATTGGGACGGCTCGCTCACCAACTGGCGGTGTTGGTGAGTTTAACCGAAAATTGCTTGCGACCGAATTCTCGACTCCCTAGTCCCGCCATTCAGGCCGCGACGATTGGTCTGGCCCCCTGAACCCTCAAAACCCCTGCGAAGTTTCCGACGCTTGGATGCGGGGCCCCGTGTCTGAGACACGGGCAATGCAGCCGTATCCGCTCGGAACAGCCCCAAGTCTCAAACCGGCAAGTGAGGCGGTCCGGCTTCCCTGATCCGGCTTGAAAACAAGAACCTGAGAAAAAACCACTCTCGTGCCGGAAGCTACGCTGTTTGTTGATCTTCAGGATCTATCCGCGTTCGGCTCACAGGCGGCTGGCTGGACAAGGAGGCAAGCTCTGGGCCGGCGCGTGCTGTTGCCCAACTGCTCGCTCCGCGCCTCGTTATATCGCGATAATTGGATGGTGTTTCTTAACGCTCTGGCCAGCTTATAGGCGGGGTTAGGTCAGGATAAACCCTTATCTTGGTTGAGTAAATTTTCACAGCAATTTGAAGTTGTCCGGACTCCCGGGCGCGTCGAAGCTGCGGCTATGGGGACTGTTTATGTCTAAAGATTTCGGCCTTGGCGGTTCAGGTTTTGAAGACAAAGAGAACCCATTGGCGCGACGGCTCAACCGGCGGGCGCTACTGTCCAACACGATCCTGAACCGAATGGGCACGTTGGGCACGGCGCTGGTCGTCTCTGGGGTCCTGATGGCCTCCACCGGCAGTGAAGCGATTGCGCAGGCGGTTACGACTGTCCACCCCGATACGAATGTCACATTGACCGTTCAGGCCACACAGAATGATCAGATTCTGACCACCAATTATCTGGTGATTTACTCAACCCTGACCGCACTGACGGCCGGGAGTGTCGGAACGACGATTATCGATCCGACCGATCCGACCGGTGCTGCCGTCGAAGTGATCGCAGTGGTCATCAACGCGACTACGGGGCTTGCGACTTCAGTGACAATGAGGCCCGCTCTCGGCGGCGCAGATCGGGTCGTCGCGACTTATCGGGATGCGAGTTCGGAGTTCACAGCTGGCACCGCGACGACACCCCAAGGCATACTTCCTCCACCCGCGGTCCCGGTAGGTAACACCAACGTCTTCAACAGCGTGTTGCGAGGCGCCAGCGGAGGCGACGGCAGCGGCGGTGGCGGTATCTGGATCTTGTCCGTCCCGGCCGGTGACGGCGGCCCGGGCCAAAGCGTGTCGGGCACGACGCATAGTATCACGGTGCCTTCGTCAAATGGTCCGATCGGTGTCATCTCTGATCGTCTGGCCGGCGTGACGATCGCCAGCGTTGGCGGCGATGGCGGTGATGGTGGATTTTCGGTTGGCATCGCCACCGATGGCGGCCGCGGCGGCGCGCCAGGCAGTGGCGGTAATGTCACCGGAACCAATTACGTCGATGTTGTTACGGGCCGGGATCCGGCGACACTCACCTTGCCGGCTTGTACGCCCATTCCCGACCCGATTGTCACCTGCCAACCAACAGGCGCGTTTTCACATGGCGTCCATATCTACAGCCGCTCAGGCTCCGGCGGTGCCGGCGGGCCAGGAATTCTGCTGGCATTTGGCGGTTTTGCTGGCTCGGCCGGAACGACCCTGTCGGGAACGGCCACGGGCACCAATCATGGTCAGTTGACGACCTGGGGTGATGGCGCCATCGGCTTTCTGGTTCAGAGCCTCGGTGGTGCCGGCGGCGATGGCGGCGGCAGCTATGGAATTGTCGCGCTTCCCGGTGTGGGTAGCCTGGCAGGCAATGCCGGAGATGCCCTCGGGACCAATTACGGCAATATCCAGACCCATGGTGTCGGCGGACACGGCATGTTTGTGCAGAGCGTTGGCGGCACAGGCGGATCTGGAGGGCTTGGAATTGGTTTGATAACGCTGGGTGATGATGGGGCGGGCGGCGGCGATTCCGGCTCCGCGACCGCCATCAACCACGCGGATGACATCACCACACACGGTGATTACGCGGTCGGAGTTGCGGCACAAAGTATCGGCGGCGGCGGCGGTGACGGCTCAACAGCTGCGGGTTTGATCGCGTTGGGCGGGGATGGCTCGCTCGGCGGTGAAGTTCGCGTCGGCGCTGAGGTTTTCGTCCATCATTTTAGCGGGCAAATAAATACATATGGACGCGGCAGTCACGGAATCATGGCCCAGAGCATTGGCGGCGGCGGCGGTAATGGCGGTGTCGCCGGGGGGCTGATCGGCATCGGCGGTGACGGCGATATGGCTGGGGATGGCCGCAATGTCCTGGTCCGGACCGAGGCTGGCTCCCGGATCACCACCCGCGGTGCGTTTGCTAATGGAATTTTCGCTCAAAGCATTGGCGGCGGCGGAGGGGCAGGAGCCGTTGGCGCCGGTCTCATCGGTCTTGGCGGCGATGGCGCCGGGGGCGGGAATTCCGGTGAAGTTCGGGTCGTCAACCGATCTGAAATTATCACGGCAGGCAGCGAATCGCGTGGCATTTTCGCGCAAAGCATTGGCGGCGGCGGCGGTGCCGCGCATGCGGCCGGCGGGCTGATCGCAGTCGGTGGCAGCGGCGGCGGTGCCGGCAATGCGGGTGATATGGTCGATGTTGACAACTATGGGTGGATTACGACTTCGGGGATTGGGGCGGACGCAATTTTCGCTCAGTCCATTGGCGGCGGCGGCGGCGCCGGTTCTCCAACCGGCGGATTGATCGCCATTGGCGGCGATGGCGGCAGCGGCGGTGACGGCGGGTCCGTTGATGTAAACAATGCCGGAGATCTGGTCACGCGTGGCAATCGGGCGCGCGGAATTTTCGCGCAAAGCATTGGCGGCGGCGGCGGCAGTGGCGGGGACACTGGGGGTCTGATCGCACTTGGCGGCGATGCCGCACCTGGCGGCAGCGCGGTCATCAGCGGCGGCGGTGCGGTCACAGTCAGAAATACTGGCGCAATCGCGACCGGTGGCAATGTGTCCAGCGCGATTCATGCAGCCTCGGTTGGCGGCGGCGGCGGCGATGGCGGCACCACGGGCGGCGTCTTCTTCACCATGGGCGGCGAAGGTGCTGCTGGCGGCGATGGTGGCGATGTCCGGGTCGATCACGCGAACAATCTGCGCACAACAGGCAATGATTCTCACGGCCTGTTCGCTGAATCGGTCGGCGGCGGCGGCGGCAGCGGCGGCTCGACCGTCTCGGTCAGCGCCTTCCTTGGCATAGCGCTCGGCGGCGATGGCGATGTCGGCGGCGATGGCGGCGATGTCCGCGTCAATCTTCAAAGCCGGACTATCACCCTGGCCGGTGCTGCTGTTGAAGTCGATCCGTATATCGAGACACTCGGCGAACGCTCGCGCGGGATTTTCGCTCAATCGGTTGGCGGCGGCGGCGGCGCGGGCGGGTTCTCTGTCCAGGTGGCCCTTGGCTATATCGGCGCGCTCAGCATCTCGCTCGGCGGTGATGGTGCCGGCGGTGGTGATGGCGGCGAAGTTTTGATTTGTGAGCCTGGAACTGCAGACTCAGTGCTTTGCAGCGACGTCAATATCCGTACCGAAGGGCGTTTCTCGGACGGGATTCTGGCCCAGTCTGTCGGCGGCGGCGGTGGTGCCGGCGGGTTCGCGATCTCCTTTGCCGGAGCCGCAGGCGAGACGGCCGCCGGAGCGATCTCGATCGGACTTGGTGGTGATGGCGCCGGTGGCGGCGCCGGTGATCGGGTTTTCGTGGACCTGGGCGGCAGTATCGTCACGCTGGGTGATTTCTCGACAGGCATGATCGCCCAGTCGGTCGGTGGCGGCGGCGGTGCCGGCGGTTTCAGCGTCGCGGCGGGTGTCGCAGCTGGCGGTGTTGCGTCCGGATCGATTACGGTCGGTCTCGGCGGTGACGGCGGGGCTGGCGGCGCCGGAAGCTCGGTCGACGCGACATTCGATGGCAATATCTGGACTGAAGGCGACTTTTCCCTGGGTGCCGTTATCCAATCGGTCGGCGGCGGCGGCGGCAATGCCGGGTTCAACCTTTCCGTTCCGATCGGTCTGTCGAGCACGGTGGCGGGCGGTGTCGGCGTCGGTCTTGGCGGTTCCGGTGGCGCGGGCGGCAATGGTGGATTGGTCACCGGTCGTATCGGCGACCTGGTAACGACCCGCGGCGATTTCGCCCACGGTGTCCTGATCCAGTCTGTTGGCGGCGGCGGCGGAAACGGCGGGCTTAATATTAGTGGTTCAATCACGCTTGCCGGCGTTGCCGCAGGTGGGATTACCGTTGGTTTGGGCGGCTCGGGTGGACTGGGCGGTCGTGGCGGCGCGGTCACTGCGGCAGCAAGCAGTATCTCGACATCGGGCGACTTCTCTCATGGCTTCATCGCTCAAAGCGTCGGCGGCGGCGGTGGCAATGGCGATTTCAATGTCTCCGGAAATATCGCGATCGGAGGGACGGTCGGCGGCGGCATTGCCGTTGGTCTGGGCGGATCCGGAGAAGCGGCCGGAAGCGGCGATGTCGTCGACGCTACCCTCACTGGCGTGGCCTCCACGCGCGGTGATCATTCAACAGCCATCCTTGTCCAAAGTCTCGGCGGCGGTGGCGGCAATGGCGGCATCAATGTCTCCGGAAACCTGGCCTTCAGTGGCGCGGTTGCCGGCGCCATCGGCGTCGGGCTTGGCGGTGCCGGGGCGGGCGGTGGCTCAAGCGAGAGCGTCGCTCTAACCGTCATCGGATCGGCTCATACCGGCTATCTTGACGATGTCGGCGAACGGCATGGCTTTGGCAGCACGGCCATTCTCGTCCAAAGTCTCGGCGGCGGCGGCGGCAATGGCGGCATCAACATCACCGGCGGAATCGTGGCGGCGAGCACGGGTGCTGGCACTCTGGGATTCGGCCTTGGCGGCTCGGGCGGTGATGGCGGCGATGGCTGGATTGCCACCCTCAACCTGAACACAGGCATTGCGGATACGGACAATACCCTCGTCGCGGCGACGACCGTGGGCGATCAGTCCACCGCGATCATGGTACAAAGTCTGGGTGGCGGCGGCGGCAATGGCGGTCTCAACGTCGCTGGCGCGCTCGCCTTCGGGACAAGTTTTGCGGGCAATCTTGGTGTCGGAATTGGCGGTACCGGCGGCGAAGGTGGCGATTCCAATCTGGCAATCGTCCCGGGCACACCAGTCACCTATATGGCGTCGGCAGATATCAATGGCGATGTGGTCACGCTTGGCGATGCGTCGCGCGCCATTGTGATTCAAAGCCTCGGCGGCGGCGGCGGTAACGGGGCAGTCAATGTCTCTGGCGGCATTTCCGGTTCGACCAGTCTTTCGGGAAATATTCTCGTGGGCGTTGGCGGTTTGGGCAGCGAAGGCGGCGACGGCGGCGCGGTGTTCGCGGTCGTAAATTCAGACATCCAGACCGGCGTTTTCGGTCCTAACAGCCAGAGCGCGATCTCCGGGCATGGCGCATCCGGTCTGACGGTTCAAAGCCTGGGTGGTGATGGCGGTATGGGCGGGGTCAATGTCACCGGTGGGATCGCTATCGGGCTTGGTAGCGGCGGTACCGGCACCCTGGGCGTTGGTGTCGGTGGCTTTGCCGGCGGCGGCGGTTCTGGCTCGACGGTTGACGGGACATTTACCGGCAGCATCCTCACCCGCGGCGACGATGCCTATGGCGCTCTGCTGCAGAGTCTCGGCGGCGGCGGCGGCGCTGGCGGGGTCAATGTAACCGGCGCGATCGCGCTCAGCGCAGGCGCGACAGGTTCGATCGGATTCGGCCTCGGCGGATTTGGCGGCGATGGCGGTAGTTCCGCTCGGGTTGCTGGCCAGCTGACCGGTGATGTTACGACGTTTGGAGATCGCTCCTTCGGCGCCATGATTCAAAGTCTCGGCGGCGGCGGCGGCGTCGGGGGCGTGAATGTCACCGGATCGATCGCCGGCACGTGGAGCGGCAGTAACTCCGGTGCGCTCGGGATCGGAATTGGTGGTTTCGGCGGCGATGGCGGTGCATCGGGCGATGTGGATGCGATTGTCAACGGCGATTACTGGACCTTTGGTGTCCAGTCTGCGGGTGTTGTGGCCCAGAGTCTCGGTGGCGGCGGCGGCAGTGGCGGCGTCAATGTCGCAGGAGCGATTCAACTCGGCTTGGGTGATGGCGTGGCCGGATCGATCGGCATTGGCGGCTTCGGCGGCGATGCGGCGTCAAACGCCGGCAATGTCGATCTTGAGCGAACCGGTGACACGAACACGCGTGGTGCAGGCTCCATCGGCATCATCGCCCAGAGCCTCGGCGGCGGCGGCGGCAATGGTGCCATCAACGTATCGGCGGGCATTTCTGCCGCGCTCAACGACGGTGCTAGCCTGGGCTTCGGCCTGGGTGGCTTCGGCGGTGAGGGCGGCGATGCTGGCGATGTGACAGCCAATATCCAGGGCAATGTCATAGCAATCGGGCTGGTGAGCGACGAAACGTTCGATGACGTGCCCGTTGAAATCACAAATTTCGGCGCGACCCATACCGAACTTGGGCAGGCCGCCGGTCGTGTCCGGCTTGGCGGATCACACGGCGTTGTCGTGCAAAGCCAGGGTGGCGGTGGCGGCGTTGGCGGCATCAATGTGACGGGCCAGCTGGCCCTTGGCGGAAAGTCCGGCCGGGTCGCCTCGATCGGGATTGGTGGATTTGGCGGCGGCGGTGGTGATGCCGGCTCTGCCCATCTGACACTCGGCGCACTGACCAACCAGGTCACCGTCCACGGTGTTGGCGATGATCGCGCAGCAGTTATCGTTCAATCGGTCGGCGGCGGCGGTGGTATTGGCGCCATCAATGTCTCCGGAGGAATCTCCTCCAGCGGTGAACTGATTGCCGGAATCGGTGGTTTTGGCGGTGATGGCGGTCTGGGTCGCGATGTCACAGCAAACCTCTATTCCGACTTGCAGGCAAGCGGGCGCCGATCACGCGGGCTACTCGCCCAGAGCGTTGGCGGCGGCGGTGGCTATGGCGGCGTCAATATTTCCCTTGGCATCAATGTGGGGTCCGTCTTCCTTCCCAGCAACGATGATCCATCTCTTGTGTTCGGGCTTGGCGGGTTCGGCGGCGACGGCAATCGCAGCGGCCATGTCTATGTAACACATAGCGGCAACGTCTCGGTTGAGGGCGAAGATTCGATCGGCATGCTCGTTCAAAGCGTTGCTGGCGGCGGCGGTGATGGCGGTCTCAATGTTTCCGGAAACCTTGTCGCGGGGGCCTCAGACGGCTTCGCAGTATCAATTGGAATTGGTGGCGAGGGTGGCGACGGCGCGAACGCCGGAAATGTGACTTTCAACAGCACCGGTAATGTGACGGCGCGCACCGCCGACCCGATAGATGCGGACACCGGTGAGTTTGATCCCCGGCGAACCAGCCACAACACCGTTGGTGTGCTCGTGCAGAGCATCGGCGGTGGCGGTGGTGCTGGCGGCGTCAATGTGACCGGCGCGCTGGCGCGGGCAGGTCAACCGATCGCCGTCGGCGTCGGTGGCTCTGGTGGCTCTGGCGGCAATGCAGGCGCTGTGAGGGTCGTGCGCGGATTCAGCGATCCCGGCGCAGCGGCGACAGGATTCCATGCGGCGATTGCACCAAGCGGTGCCACGCCTGGCTCGATCTGGACGGTTGGCGATGACGCAACCGGGCTGATTGCCCAGAGCATCGGCGGCGGTGGCGGCAATGCCGGCATCAACTTGACCTTCTCGGCAAGACCAGCAGGCGGCAATAGTCCGGTGACGGCGCAAATCGTCATTGGTGGTGGTGGCGCCGGCGCGGGTGCCGGGTCCACAGTCGACGTGCACCATGCCGGAGACATCATGACAGTCGGCGCGCAAAGCCGCGGCCTGGTGGCCCAATCCATCGGCGGCGGTGGCGGCAATGCCAACATCAATCTCGGTCTCGGTTATGTGAAGAAAGCGAGCGCGGTGAATTTGTCTGTCGGCGGGGCGACGGGCGCTGCGGGCGGAGCTGGAGCCGTGACCGTGGCACACACTGGTGTGATCGCGACCGTAGGCGATGATTCCGATGGATTGACAGCGCAGAGTATTGGCGGCGGCGGCGGCAATACGGCCATGAATACCGCAATGGGTCTGGGCGCCAGCCGTCGGTTGGACATCGCGATTGGCCGCTACGGCGGTACTGGCGGCGTCGGCGGCACGGTCACGGTTTCCTCTGCGGGCACCATCCTCACGTCTGGTGATCGGTCGCGGGGGATCATGGCGCAAAGTATCGGCGGCGGCGGTGGTATCAGTGGTGCACTCGCCATAGGTGCCGGAAGCACGTCAGGCGAAGGAACGAGCGCACGAACTTTCGGCGGAAAACTCATCATTGGCCTTGAGGGTGGCTCCGGCGCTGAGGCCAGTGCTGTAGGCGTTGCGTCTTCAAGCGATATTTTGACGGCGGGCGCGTCATCGCATGCGATCCACGCTCAGAGTCTGGGCGGCGGTGGCGGCGTTGGTGGCGTTGCGGTCAATACGGTGATCGGGGCTTCCGGCGCCTTGAATATTGGCGTCGGAGGTTCTGGTGGCACGGGCAACACGGCCGGTAGCGTGGGTGTGATTTCGACCGGGATCCTGGTAACCACCGGAGACTATTCCGACGGCGTTCTCGCGCAAAGCATTGGCGGTGGTGGCGGCACAGGTGGCTACGCTGCGACGATTGGCCTGCAATTTCTCGGAGCGGCCAAAAACGGCTCGACGACACTGGGTGTCAATGTCGGCGGCGCAGGCGGCAATGCCTCCGATGGCGGCGTTGTTTCGGTCCTCAACCAGGGCGTAATTTCCACACTTGGCATTCGCTCTTACGGGGTTCGCGCCCAGAGTATTGGCGGCGGCGGCGGAGATGGCGGCTTGGTCTTTAACGGCCGGATTCAAGGCAATGGCGACAATATGGCCGCCTCGTTCAACGTCGGCGGCGATGGTGCCGGTGGCGGAATTGGCAAGGATGTCATCGTTGTCAATCAGGGCAGCATCCACACCGCCGGCGATCAGTCAGCGGGCATCAGCGCAAATAGCATCGGTGGCGGTGGCGGCGATGGCGGCATTCTGCTGAACGGCGATGTCGGTTCGACCGGCAGCAGCAATATGAGCGGGCGATTCACCGTCAATATCGGTGGCTCGGGTGGCATGGGCGGCGAGTCCGGCAATGTTGTCGTCATCAATACGCCGACCGCGGTCGCCGGTAGCGGACTCATCGTTACGACTGGCCGCGAAGCCTATGGCATCCTGGCCCAGAGCATCGCAGGTGGTGGCGGCAATGGATCGTCCATCATCTCTCTGACCGCCCTTGGCGGTAATAGCGACAGCGCTTCGCTCGGCCTCAATGTGGGCGGCAGCGGGGCCGATGCCAGCAATGCCGGCGCGGTTACGGTCCACAATGGCGGCCGGATCGATACCAGCGGTTTCGGCGCTCATGGTATCCTCGCCCAATCGATTGGCGGCGGCGGCGGCAATGGCGGCCTGGTCTTCTCCGGCAGCGCAGTCCTGAATGCGCGGTCGATCGCGAATGCCTATTCACCCTTTATCTCGGTCGGCGGATCCGGTGGTGATGGCGGTGATGCCGACACGGTGACGGTCGTCAACACCGGCAATATCGTGACACGCGGCTCGAATGCCCACGGGATCGTGGCACAAAGCATTGGCGGCGGCGGTGGTAGCGCTCAAATGGGCTTCGGCCTGTCCAACAATATCGCATCGACCGCCTTGTCGAACAGCATCGCCCTGATTGCGGGCGCGACCGGTGGTGGTGATGGCGGGATGGGCGGCAATGTCATCGTCAACCATACCGGCGATATCACCACGCTTGGCGAGGGATCAGTCGGTATCAAGGCGGAGAGCATCAATGGCGGCGGCGGTTCGCTTGGCTTCGATCTGTCCGGCATCACCACGCTGCCCGGCCGACCGCCTGTTCTCGACAGTGTCTTCGGGTCCGCTGCGTTTGGTGGCTCGCCCGGTGGCACCGCGGCGGATCCCCTCGTGATGGCCCGTCTCGGCTCAATCGACGCTACGGATATGAATCCCGGTTCGGTGACCAAGACCGGCAGTGGAACATTTGGCGCGGCCGGCGATCACAGCGTAGCCGAGATGGCGCAGGCGATCGGTGGTGGCGGTGGTTCGCTGGTCATGTCCGGAGCCCTGGGAACTGAACCTGTGGCAGCCGCTTCGGCGGTGTCGCAGGATGCGGTCGGCAAACTGAGGGCCGCGCCACTTCCGGCGATTGATCTAGGGCTCGTCCTCGGTTCGTTGAACGGCAGTAATAATCATGGCGGCGCTCTGGCTTCCTCCCATGACGGGGCGTTGTTGACTAATGGCGTCATGTCACCCGCTCTGCTGCTACAGTCCATTGGCGGTGGCGGTGGTCGCGGCACGATCGACATAACGGCCCCGTCCGGCTCCAACCTCAATCCGATCGATCTCGCTCTCGGATCGCTCAACGGTAACGGCGAAACCGGCGGCGACATCATCCGCAACCAAAACGGTTCGATCAGCACCACCGGGGCTTTCTCCTCGGCCAGCTTGATCCAGAGCATTGGTGGCGGCGGCGGCAGTGTCCACGTCCAGATCGATGCGGCGGATCAATCGAACCTGCGTGCGCGGCCCAATCTTGGCAGCGTCGGCGGGACTGACCTTGGTGCGGGCGATATCACCAGCTCCCTCATCGGTGATGTTTACACCGGCGGCGATGCGGCAACCGGCCTGGTCATCCAGGCGATTGGTGCCGGCGGCGGCGATGCGCGTATTGCCGGTGTCGACCGTGTCGGAGTCACCTTGGGCGGCCAGCTTGGCGCCAGCGGTGATGGCGGTGAGATCACCTTGGCCCATGACGGCATGGTCCAGACGGTCGGCGCCCGTTCGCATGGTATTTTGCTGCAATCGATCGGCGGCGGCGGCGGTTCTGTCTTCACGGGAGCGGCAGAGCTTGATTTCCAACTCATGGCAGCTAACTCCGGTGATGGCCGGGATATTTCCCTGACCCAGATGGGCGATGTGATCATGGCGGGTGAAGGTGCTTTCGGCATCATCGCCCAGAGCCTCGGCGGCGGCGGCGGCTGGGTTGACGGCGTGTTCGCCGGCACGGCCGGCGGCCTGGGCAGCGGCGGCGAGATCAGCCTCACCGTTGACGGTCGCATCTTTGCGACCGCGCTCGGTTCGACCGCAGTCTTTGCTCAGAGTTCCGGCGCCGACGGTGCCGGTGACATCAGTATCTCCCTGCTGGACTTTGCTCGCGGCGGCAGTGGCAGCGGTCATGGTGTATTTATCGATGGCGGTGCCAATAATCTGTTGTTGACGACGAATTCGCTCTCGGCGGTTTCCACCTGGGCGATCGCGGCAACCACCGGCAATGACACGGTCATCAACACCGGACTTGTGGTGGGCAATATGGATCTGGGATCCGGGGTAAATTCCTTCGATAACCGGGCTGGATCGACTTATGTCGCGATCAATACGATCGACCTTCGCGATGGGTCATCGGAGACTCAGACGCCGGTGTCGGAACAGGTGTTCGACGCAAGTGCCGCGCCTCCAACTGTCCCCGAACCCGTCGTGCTCCAGCCCGTCGCGTCGGCCTCGGTCTCGTCCGGGCTTGAGGCGGTCGAACCAACGGTGATGGCCCCGACCCTGGTCAATCTTGACCATGCGATGGCAGATCTGGACCGGGTTGCAGCCCCTGCCGCGCCCACGATGGTCAATCTGGATCAAGCGATGTCGAGCCTGAACCGGCTGATGTCGGCGCCAGTGGCGGCGAGCAATATGATTGCGGTGATGGATTTGCCACCGGCCATGGATCCTGCGGCGCACGATGGCGGCCCGGCGATGCTCGCTGGCGGGGCTCAGACGTCGCAACCAGACAGCATCCATGTCACCAAGGGCGAAGCGCCTGTGGTGATGGATGTGCTCGATCCGAACGCCACGGCGACGCTGATCGATGGTGGTGCCCAGGTGTCGCAACCCGACAGCATCCCTGTCACCAAGGGTGAAGCGCCTGTGGTGATGGACGTGCTCGATCCGAACGTGGTCGCAATGCCGATCGATGGCGGCGCCCAGGCTTCGCAGCCCGACAGCATCCCTGTCACCAAGGGCGAAGCGCCTGTGGTGATGAATGTGCTTGATCCGAACGTTGCCGCGATGCCAATCGATGGCGGCGCTCAAGCAGCCCAACCGGACAGTATCCAGATCACCAAGGCTACAGAGCCTGCGGTGATGGATGTGCTCGATCCGAACGCATCGGCAATGCCGATCGATGGCGGGGCTGAGGCTTCGCAACCGGACAGTATCCAGATCACCAAGGCTACAGAGCCCGCCGTGATGGATGTGCTCGACCCGGACGCTACGGCCATGCTGATCGATGGCGGTATTGATGCAGCACCGGTTCAGCGTGTTGCCGCCGCGGCTCCGGTCATTGCGGCTCCTGCCATCGGTGCGGCGACGTTCAGCAATTCCGGTACTTTCCTGATGGGCCTGTCGGCGTCACGGCTGCCGATCGATCTGCTCAACGGGGCCGAGTTTGGCAATCTCGACGCCCAGGGCGATCCTGAGTTCAACCTCAATTACGGCACACGGGTGATCAATACCGTCACCCTGGACGGTCATTTCGAACAGACGGCGGCGGGCCATATGGCCTTTGACATCGCCTTCGGTCCCTACGCCTCCGACCGGGTCGATGTGACCGGGACGACCTCGGTGGACGGTACCGGCGATGTCATACTTACATGGTTGGAGAATGCCGATCCGGTTACGTTGTTTGCCGCGGCCGGCGGCGGTATCGATAACGGGCTGGATATCACCGATACGCTGGCGATTGATTATTCCATCGCGGCGGATTCGGCCGGCATCCACCTGTTGGTGGACACTGATTTCGGTTTGCCGAGCCTGAACCGCAATGGCCAGGCGCTGGGTGCTCATATGGACTCCGCTGTCTTGTCGGGTGGCTCTGCCGGGATTGGCCGGCTGATGGCATTCCTAGGCAATCTGCAGGCCGACGAGCTGGACGTGTATCAGGCCGTGTTTACCGAGCTGAACCCGGAGCCCCATCTGGCGGCGCTGCATGGGCAACTCGCGTCGGCCAATATTATGTCTGAACAACTCTTCAATTGTGGTGGGGTAGTTAGCTCACAGGACGATCAATGTGTCTGGACCAGCCTTGAGCAATCGACGCGTGACAGAGCAGCCAGCGTTGAAAACTTTGGCGTTGATTCCGACTCGACGCGCTTCAGCGGCGGTTTCCAGCAACCGTTGGGCAATGACTGGTCGGTGGCATTCGCGATCGGATATGAGCAGATCAACCAGACTGAAATCGACGGAGGTCGGACGACTTCCGATGGCCAGGGCTTTACCGCCGGACTGGGCATGGAACGCCGGAATGCGGAAGGGTATAATTACGGGTTCTCGGTCTCCGGTGGCTGGTCCTGGCTGGAGACAGCGCGCGCGGTGACGGTGTTCGAGCCGGGGATAGGCGTCTCGGCACCGGAAACCAGCCATGTCCGTCTTGATGGTCATCTCGGCAAGGTCTTCCAGAGCGGAAATTGGTTCGCCAGTCCGAATTTGGGTGTGTCGTTCACATCCTTGCGTCATGAGGGCCTCGTTGAGGCAGGGCTCGATGGCCTCGGGGTAGAAGTCTCGGCTGCGAGCCAGTCCATCGCGGCGCTCAATCCGACCCTGGTTTTAGGGCACAGCTACCTGCAGACAGAAACCCAGCAGCGGGAGGTTTCCCTCACGCTAGGGGTACGGCTGAACTCAACCGACAGATTGGAATTGCCGGTTCAGTTCATTGGTGCCGGTGCTGGGTCTGACCCGGCAATAATCGGAACCTCCCTGGATCAATTCGTCTATCAACTCGGCGCGGATATCCGTGTTCTGGGTGGTGACCGTGTCGGTTTGAGCTTCAGCTATGACGGTGAGTTCGGAGACGAAACCGAGAACCAACGCGCCGGTTTCGACTTCCGCATGCGTTTTTGATCAACACGCCCAAAGAGTAACGACAATAAAGCCGCCGGTGCCCCACAAGCGCCGGCGGTTTCACGATGAGATGGCCCATGAGGTCCTGTCAGAAAAAACAGGTCGAGTGCGTCGGCGCGATTTCCCAACCTCCCCCGATGCGCAACCCATTCAAATATTTCAAGACTTCGCCCGAAATCATCCGCCTGGCCGTGTTGATGTACATCCGCTTTCCGCTCTAGCTGCGAGACGTCGAGGGCCTGCTCCACGGCGCGAGTTCGACGTCACGCACGAGGCCGTGCGGTTTTGGTGTGACCGCTTCGGCTCGATGTTTTCCGCGCAGATCCGGAAGCGGCGAATTCAAGGTCAAAACCAAACTTGCTGGACCGGGTATCTCGACGAGGTCTTCGTCAAAATCAACGGCGAGCTTCACCATCTCTGGCGCGCCGTCGATCACGAGGGTGAAGTGCTTGAGGCCTATGTCACCAGGTGTAGGGATCGCAAGGCAGCATTGAGATTTTTGCGCCGAACGATGAAGCGCTACGGCAATCCGCTTGTGATCGTAACCGATCGGCTCGGGTCCTACAAAGCCGCGATGAAACTAATCGGCAATGCCGGCCGCCAGGAGACCGGGCGCTGGCTCAACAACCGGGCGGAAAACTCCCACCTCCCGTTCCGGCGAAAGGAGCGAGCGATGGGCAAATTCCGCAGCTTCGAAACGCTCCGGAAATTCGTCTCAGCCCAGTCATCCGTCCACAACCACTTCAGCCACGAACGTCACATAAACCGCAGGGAAACATTCAAGCAGAACCAATCCGCCGCCCTGGCCGAGTGGCGCCAACTCGCCGCCTGAGCTAGGGTCAACGGTCGATTTCGCAGACCGGTTCGCGTTCGTCTGACAGCACCCTCCGCGGCCCTAGCCGAATGGCGCCAACTCGTGGCCTGAGTTAAGGTTGATGGTCGATTTCGGAGACCCGTTCGCGTTCGTCTGACAGCACCCGGCAGGCTTTGTCTGCGGAACGGACTTCGACGCCCCCCGGCGGACCGAACTAAAAACAGAATCGGCGTGGCAAAACACGCGCAGCAGACTAGCCTGTCGCCAAAGCAGGGAGCTTGTCATGACCAACCCAACGCCATCCGCCGTCGTCACTGGCGCCTCGACCGGCATCGGCCACGCCTGCACTGCAAGACTGACAACCAAGGGCTGGCATGTGTTCGCCGGTGTGCGCAAACAGGCCGATGCCGACCGCCTCAAAGAGGAATTCGGTGCCGCCGTGACGCCCTTGACGATGGAAGTCACCGATATGTCCTCGATCCAGGCCGCCGCCGACACGGTCCGGGCCGCCCTTGACGGGGTGACTTTGAAGGGGCTGATCAATAATGCCGGCATTGCGGTCGCCGGGCCGATGCTGAGCCTGCCGATCGAGGATTTCCAGCGCCAGCTCGACGTCAATGTCACCGGCGTCGTTCGCGTCACCCAGGCATTCGGGCCGCTTCTGGGGGCCGATGAAAGCCTGACCGGCGAGCCGGGCCGGATCGTGATGATGTCGTCAATGGCCGGCGAGATGGGCGCACCTTTTCTGGGACCCTATTCAGCGTCGAAACATGCCTTGGAAGGCCTGTCCAAATCCCTGCGCCGCGAGATGATGCTGTTCGGCATCGAAGTGATCGTGCTCGGCCCGGGCGCCGTGGCAACGCCGATCTGGGCCAAATCCGACGAGGTCGATGTCACACCCTATGAGGGCTCTGCCTATTACAAAGCCTTGGTCCGCCTGCGCAATTACATGGGCAAGAGCGGCCCGGAAGGCTTTCCACCCTCGGTGATTGCCGATCGCGCCTTTCGCGCCCTGACCGAAGACAAGCCGCGCTTCCGCTACGCCCTCGTGCCGCAACGTTTCACCAACTGGTCGCTGCCGCGCATGCTGCCGGACCGCATGGTCAACAATATCGTCGCCAAGCGGCTCGGGCTGACGCGGCGCGAGCGCTGAAGCCAGACCGCTTGCCGGTGATCGCCGACTGGTCAAGAATAACACCAATCGAAATGCGCAGCGGCGCCGAGGCGCTTGGGGGACTGACATGACTTATCGCACGCTTTCGCACACCTCGATCGCCGGCCTGGTCGCCCTGGCCCTGGGCGCCTGCGGCCAGACCACTGAGGCTCCGGCCGGCGCGGCTGCCACGCCGGCAACTCAGACGGCGGCCACACCCGTCGCGCCGGGCGAGACGGTCGAGACGGGCGACGCGGCGGTGAGCGAGAGTTTCGCGTCTCTGGTCGCCGATTTCGAAGCGTTTGAACTGGCGAACAATCCCGGTGAACGCGGCCGCCGCGGCGATCTGGAAGCCGCCGGGCAATGGTCGGACATCTCCCCGGAAACGCTGGCGGCGCAATTTGCCGCCGAAGCCACCTTCCTCGATCGACTCGACGGCATCGACGCCGCGGGCCTGTCGCAGAGCGACCAGGTCTCGCATGCCGTGCTCGATTACATTCTGCGTTTCCGCACCGAGCTGGCGCCCTTCGACGAGGCGCGTATCGCCTTCAATTCCGATAGTGGTTTCTTCTTTTCGCCCTCCTATGCCGCCGCCTCGGCGCGGCCGCGCACGATTGCCGAGGGCCAAGCCTGGATCGCCCGCATCAATGGAATCGCCGGCTATTTTCAGCAGAATACCGACTGGATGCGCCGCGGTCTCGAGACCGGTTTTACCCAACCGCGCATCATCACCGAATCCGCCGCGACCCAGGTCGAAGGCCTGAGCGATGTGGCGACACTGCGTGCGATCCTGATCGAACCGATCGACAATTTGCCGACCTCGCTGCCGGCCGCCGAACGCGCGCGCCTCTATGATGAGGCGGTCGCCGCGATCAATAATTCCGCCCAACCCGCCTTTGCAGAGCTGGCGGCCTTCCTGCGCGATGAATACCTGCCGCAAACCCGCGACAGCCTTGGCATTTCCGAAGTGCCCGAGGGGCGCGCCTATTACCAGACCCTGGTGCGCTACCACACGACGCTCGATACCTCGCCGGAAGAAGTCCATCAGCGCGGCCTCTCCGAAGTCGCCCGGATCCGCGGCGAAATGGAAACCGTCATCGCCGAGAGCGGGTTTGACGGCACATTCTCTGAATTCCTCAACTTTCTGCGCACCGATCCGCAATTCTACGCGTCGACGCCGGAAGAGTTGTTGATGTACGCGTCCTGGATTGCCAAACGGCTCGACGACCAGATGCCGGCCTTTTTCGGCCATTTGCCACGCCTGTCCTATGGCGTGCGCCCGGTCCCGGACACGATGGCTCCGAGCTATACCACCGGCCGCTACTGGCCCGGCGATATGGAGCGCGGCGTTGCCGGCGGCTATATGGTCAACACCTATAATCTGACCCAGCGCCCGCTCTACACCCTGCCCGCCCTGACGGCGCACGAGGCTGTGCCCGGACACCACCACCAGGGCTCGATCGCATCCGAGCTGGAAGACGTGCCCGATTTCCGACGCGACACCTATATCACCGCCTTTGGCGAGGGTTGGGGGCTGTATTCGGAAACCCTGGCGACCGATATGGGCGTCTATACAACGCCCTATGAAGAGTTTGGCCGGCTGAGCTATGAAATGTGGCGCGCGTGCCGTCTCGTGGTCGATACCGGCGTGCATTATATGGGCTGGACCCGCGATCAGGCCGAGGCCTGTTTCCTCGAGAATTCCGCGCTGGCGCCGCACAATATCCGCACCGAGGTGCTGCGCTATATCTCCTGGCCGGGCCAGGCGCTGGCCTACAAGACCGGTGAATTGCTGATGCGTGACCTGCGCGCCGAGGCCGAAACGCGTCTGGGCGAGGATTTCGACATTCGCGCCTTCCACGATGCCCTGCTCGCCGACGGCTCAATGCCACTCTCGGCGCTGGACGCCAAAATGCACCGCTGGATCGACGAACAAGAAGCCGCGAACCGGAACTAGATCATCATGCTTTTCGCCCTCACAGACTTTTTCGTCGTGATCGGTTGCGGCCTCGGCATCTGGCGGCTCTGGCCGCATCGCCGCCGCGGCGATGTGCGCATGCTACGCTTTGGCCTGGCCTTTATCGGTCTGGCGGCCCTGATCGGCGCCGTTCGCTTCGGCACAGGCCAGATCGAGGCATTGGCCCCGTGGCACAGCGGCTCCAGCACTTTCGCCGGCGCGGCCGGCATGATCCTGATTGCCCTCGGCCTCGCCTGGGAGGCCTTTCCCATCCGCATGGCGCCTGGCGTCGGGCGTTATCTGCGAATCGGCATCCCGGTTCTGACTGCCGGCATGCTGGCCTGGCCGGGCAGTGAGGGCGTCCTCGCCCTGATGCCGAAGCTGGCAATGTTGCTGGGTCTGGCGGCGAGTATCGCGCTTCTGGTGCAGCGCCACTGGCAGACGGGACTCATCTGGCTGTTCACCTGGTTGCTGCTCGGCTTTGCCTCGATGGCGATTGGCGGCAGCCGTGACGTGACGACGTTTGGTATCGCCAACTGGCACATCTATCACACGCTGCTGGCGGTCTGGGCGGTCCTGGCCGGTGAGGCGATGCGGCGGCTGATTGCCAGCCGCGCTTGACCTGAAGGCCTGGCTCCACCACTTATCCACGCTCCATGAGCGCGCACACAGACAATCCCGCCGCCTCCGGTGCCGACACGCCCTCGACGCGTGAGACCGCACCGGAAAACGGCCTTGAAATCCTGACCTTCGGCTGCCGGCTGAATGCCTGGGAGAGCGAGGTCATGCGCGCCCATGCCCGCGAGGCGGGGCTGGAAAACGCCATTCTGGTCAATACCTGCGCCGTGACTTCCGAAGCCGTGCGCCAGGCCCGGCAGTCGATCCGCAAGGCCCGCCGCGCCAATCCCGGCGCCAGGATCATCGTCACCGGCTGCGCCGCCCAGGTGGATCCGGCAATGTTTGCGGCGATGCCGGAAGTCGACCGCGTCGTCGGCAATGCGGAAAAACTGCGCGCCGAGACCTTCGATCCCGTGACCCTGCTCGGCGGCACGGAAAAGATCCGCGTCAATGACATCATGAGCGTGCGCGAGACCGCCGGTCATCTGGTCGAGGGCATGGAAGGTCGCGCGCGCGCCTATGTCCAGGTCCAGAATGGCTGCGACCATCGCTGTACCTTCTGCATCATTCCGTTTGGCCGCGGCAATTCGCGCTCGGTTCCGGCCGGCGAGATCGTCAGCCAGATCAAGTCGCTGGTCGCTTCCGGCCATAGCGAAGTCGTGCTGACCGGCGTCGATCTCACCTCCTGGGGCGGCGATCTGCCGGGCACGCCGCCGCTGGGCCGCCTGGTGCAGGCAATCCTGAAACAAGTGCCGGATCTGCCGCGCCTGCGCCTGTCCTCGATCGATGCGATCGAGATTGACGAAGCCCTGTTCGAGGCCGTCACCGGCGAGACCCGCATTGCACCCTATCTGCATCTCTCCTTGCAGGCTGGCGACAATATGATCCTCAAACGCATGAAGCGCCGCCATTCACGCGAAGACGCCATTGCCCTGTGCAACCGCCTGAAAGCCGCTCGGCCGGAGATCGCCTTTGGCGCCGATATTATTGCCGGCTTCCCGACCGAGACCGAGGCGATGTTCGAGAATTCGCTGAATCTGGTCGATGAGTGCCAGCTCGCCTATCTGCACGTCTTTCCGTATTCGCCGCGCCCGGGCACACCGGCTGCGCGCATGCCGCAATTGGAGAAAGCCGAGATCAAGGCTCGCGCCGCACGCCTGCGCGACAAGGCAGACCAGGTGCTCAGCCTGCATCTCGACAGCATGATCGGCACGGTGACAGACGCCCTGTTGGAAAAGCCCGGCTTTGCCCGGGCCGGAAATTTTGCCGCCATCCGCCTGCCGGAGACAGAATTTCCGCGCGCCGGGGCGCTGGTCAATGTCCAGGTCACGCATCATGACGGACGTGAATTGCACGGGGAGCTCACATCATGAGCGATGACAAGCCAGCCGGCGAAAAGAAGCCGGGCTTTTTCTCGCGCCTCGTCTCGGGCCTGAGCAAGTCCTCGTCCAAGCTGGGCGAATCCGTCAGTGCGATTTTCACCAAGCGCAAACTGGACCGAGAAGCGCTCGACGAACTCGAAGACCTGCTGATTGCCTCCGATCTCGGTACGGCGGCCGCGCTGCGCGTTACCGACCGGCTGGCGCGCGACCGCTTCGACAAGGAAATCAGCGATGAGGAAGTCCGCGAGACCCTCGCCGAGGTGATCTGCGAGACGCTGCAACCCCTGGAAAAACCACTGCAGCTGACCGGCACGGATGGCCCGCACATCATCCTCTTCGTCGGCGTCAATGGTTCGGGCAAGACCACCACGCTGGGCAAGATCGCCGTCAAACTCAAGCGCGAGGGCCGCGACCCGATCCTCGTCGCCGGCGACACTTTCCGCGCCGCGGCGATCGAGCAGGTCGCGGTCTGGGGCGAGCGGGCAAAATCGCCGGTGATCAAGCGCGAGATCGGTGCCGATGCGGCCGGCCTCGCCTATGACGCGCTGGAACAGGCCGAACGCGAAGGCCGCGACACCGTTCTGATCGATACCGCCGGCCGGCTGCAGAACAAGGCCGAGCTGATGGACGAGCTGCGCAAGATTGTCCGCGTCATCCGCAAGAAGAACCCGTCTGCGCCGCATGAGACCGTGCTGGTGCTCGACGGCACGGTCGGCTCCAATGCTGTCTCCCAGGCGCAGGCCTTTCTCGACGCGGCGCAGATCACCGGCCTGGTGATGACCAAGCTCGACGGCACCGCCAAGGGCGGGGCGCTGGTGCAGGTGGCGGAGAAATTCCAGCTGCCGATCCATTATATCGGCATCGGCGAAGGCGAGGATGATCTGCAGGCCTTCAATGCGCGCGCCTTCTCGCGAGCGCTGGCCGGGCTGGAAAGCTAGGCCGTGGAGGCCAGCCTGACAGCCGGCGCCCTCGCCATGCTCGGCTCGGCTCTGGCCCACTCGGTCCTGACGCTATTGACCAAGCAGGCGAAGGACCGGCTGGTGTTTCGCGCCCTGACGCAGACCTTCATCGCCCTTTTGATCCTGCCCTGGCTGGTGTTTCAACCGATCCCGAGTTGGGAGGTCTGGCGCTTTCTGTTGCTCGGCGCCGTCGCCATCTGGGCCTTCAACATGCTGCTCATCGCCGCCTTCGAGCGCGGCGACATGAATCTGGCCTATCCGATGATGCGCGGCAGCGCGCCGGCCCTGGCGACGCTCGCGGCCTATCTTTTCCTCGGCGAGGCGGTCTCGCTCTGGCAGCTGCTCGGCCTGGCGATCGCGTCGAGCGCTCTGGTCGGCTTCGCCTGGCCGGAGAAGGACGGCACGCCGAAAGCGCAGATCCTGCTTTTCGCCCTCGCCGCCGCGTGCATGACCGCCAGCTATACCGTGATAGACGCCGCCGGCGTGCGCGCCTCAGGCAATGTGATGGTGTATACCGGCTGGTTCTTTGTGCTCTCTGGCCTGACCATCGGCACGACCGCGATCATCCGGCGCAGCGGGCGCCTGTGGTCCATGGTGCGCCAGGAAAGCCGGCCCGCCGCGACCTGCATGCTGTTCAATCTGGCGACCTATTGGCTGGCGCTCTACGCCTATTCGATCGCCCCGGTCGCGCCAATGGCCGCGCTGCGTGAAACCGGCATCGTGTTTGGCGCACTGCTGGCGGCGCTGGTCCTCAAGGAGCCTTTCGGGTTGAAGCGTATCGGGTTGGCCGTGCTATTGGTCACCGGACTCGTCGTGATGCAGACTTTGTGAATTTCTAGGAGAGCCCCTGTGAGCCAGACCGAAACCACCGCGAAACAGGGCACCAGCATGCTGGTCGATTTCGGACCAATCGGTGTCTGGATCGTGGTCTATAACCTCTCCCGCATGTTTTTCGGCGACGCCGCGATCTATATCGGGACCGGCGCCTATATGATCGCCGCCGTGATCGGCCTGGGCTACGCGATCCGGGTCGAGAAACGCTTTCCGCCAATGCTGATCTTCACGACGGTGATTGTGCTGGGCATGGGCACGATCGGCATAATTCTGCAGGACCCGATTTTCCTCTATCTCAAGCCGACCATCATCAATCTCTTCTACTCCTTTCTCATTCTGATCAGTGTCGCGGTCGGGCATAATGTCTGGAAAGTTTTCTTCGCCACCGTCTTCAACCTGCCCGAGGACGCCTGGACCATGCTGGCCGTGCGCTGGGCGCTCTGGTTCCAGTTTCTCGCCCTGCTCAATGAAGCGATGTGGCGGCATATCACTGATTCCGTCGTGCCGGAATCGGCGCGCTGGTTTGCCGAATTCGAGATCAGTGAGGCCTTCTGGGCCAATGCCAAGCTCGGCGTGATGGTGCTCAGCCTCGCATTTGCGGCGCTGCAAATGCCGCTATTGCTCAAATACCAGCGGACAGAGGGCGATGAGGCTGAGGACGCGGCCTAGATGGTGTGGCAATCGGTAGCCGGGCGGTTGGCGTTGGCGCGCCGCAGAATCATTTTAGACTGACCTTGCCGACCTGCGGAGACGCCGATGCCGAGTGACAAGATCAGCCCCAAGGCGTTTGACCTCGCTGAATCGCCCGGTCATCTGCTGCATCGGGCGCAGCAATTCGCCGCCGAACGCTTCACCAAGGCGATGGCCGGCGCCAAGCTGACCCAGCGTCAATTCGCCGTGCTGCACGCCACCGCCCAGAATGAGGGCCTGACCCAGACCGAGCTCGTCAAGACCACCGGGATCGACCGCTCGACCCTGGCCGAACTGGTCTCGCGCATGGCGCGCAATGGGCTTCTGGAACGTGAAAAACTCGCCGATGATGCCCGCGCCAATGCGATCCATCTCAGCGCATCAGGCCGCACCCTGCTGGAGACCGCCACGCTCGGCGCGATGGAGGCCGACCGCGCGATCATCTCCGCCCTGCCCAAGAATAAACGCGCCAATTTCCTGGAAACCCTGCGCCGCATCGCCCTGACCCTGGAAAAGGGTGAAGAGGCGATGGTCAAGGCGAAGGTGAAGGACAAGGAAAAGAAGAAAAAAGCCAAGAAACGCGCCAAGGAAAAGGCCAGAAAGGCCGAGAAGAAGGCCCGCAAGGAAGCGGACGAAAGCACTGCAGTGTGAGAAACTATTCCCGCCGCGTGCCACGCTCGAGCGCCGGGTAGATCCGGTTGCGCAAGACATTCGCCGTTATCGGGCCGGACCAGCGCACCAGAATCTGCCCGTCCGCTCCGATCACCAGGGTCTCCGGCGTTCCCGCCACACCGAGCGCCTGGGCGGAAAGTCCGTCGACATCGAGCATGACCCCGGCATAGGGGTCGCCATGGGTGTCGAGCGAGGCATTGACCGCTGGCGCTGTGTCGCGCCAGGCGATGCCATAAATCGCGATGCCCTCGGCCTGTAGCGCCATCAGGACCGGGTGCTCGATCTGACAATAGGGACACCAGGAGCCCCAGACATTGAGCAGCCAGGGCCCTTCGATCGCCGCCGGGTCAAAACTCGCACGGCCATCCACCACCGTCAGCGTCAAGGCCGGCAAAGGCTCAGGCGCGGACGGCTGGTCCTGATACCAGCGCCAGCCCAGCGCTGCGCCCACAGCCAGAATGGCGAGCACGGCGAGAAGGCGGATCGCCGGCATCATGCTTCGTCGGTCTCCAGGCTTCGCAGTCTTTCCGCCGCCGCGCGGCGCTCGGCCAGAGCCGACACGACCAGTCCAATCAGCGCCGCCGCCGACAGCCCCCATGCCGACCAGACCCAGACGGCATAGCCGCCCATGGCGAAGAAATCGCTCATCTACGGCCCCCGGCTTCCTTCTGGCGCAGCAGCGCATCAGCCCGGCGGGCGATGGCGCGCGTGCGCAGACGGTAGAAGACCAGCCAGCCGGCCAGCATGGTATAGCCCAGCGCCATCAACCCCAGCGGCCAGAGTTGACTGGCGTGGATGGTCGGCCCGTCGGCGCGGAAAACCGAGGCCGGCTGGTGCAGGCTCGACCACCATTCAACCGAGAATTTGACGATCACCAGATTGATCACCCCGGCCATGGCCAGGATGGCGCTGGCGCGCGCCGCCTGCTGGGCGTCCTCGAGCGCCGAGCGCAGCGCCATATAGCCGAGATAGACCAGAAACAGCACCAGCACCGAGGTCATGCGGGCATCCCATTCCCACCAGGTGCCCCACATCGGCTTGCCCCAGATCGACCCCGTCGCCAGCGCCAGCGCCGTGAACACAGCCCCGATCGGCGCAATCACGGCGGCAGCCGCATCGGCGATCGCATGGCGCCAGACAAAATAGACAAAGCTCGCCCCGGCCAGCGCCGCATACAGCGCCGAGGCCATATAGGCGGCGGGCACATGCACATACATGATCCGCACCGTATCGCCCTGCTGATAGTCCGGCGGCGAAGCGAAAAAGGACATGTAGATGCCGGCGCCGAGCAGAATCAACGTCAGCACAGCGAAGACCGGGATGGCGATGCGGGCCAGACGGTCAAAGCGTTGCGGATTGGCGAAATAGGAAAGCATGGCGCTCACTTACTTTGCGGGACGCTTGGCGGCAACTGCCGGGTGGTCGCAGGACTTGGCCTCATCCCGACCGCCCCCGCACCGCCGCGGCAATCCCGAACGGTGCCAGCGCCACGGTTCCCAGGCTGATCGCCAGTGTCAGCAACAGGTTGGCCACGGCGCGCTCATCGCCGGCAAAGGCCGTGCGCCCGGCTCCGGCGGCGAAAATCAGCACCGGCACCATCATCGGCGTGGCGATCAGGGCGATCAGCAGGCCGCCGCGCTTGATGCCGGCGGCGAGGGCTCCGGCGAAACCGGCGATCAAAGCGAGGGCCGGGATGGCGGCCAGAAGGGCGGCGCCGAGCACCAGGGCAGAGGGCGGCGGCAGGCCATACATCAGCGCGCCCAGCACGCCGATCAGCGGCAAAGGCCAAAGCGTCGCGCTGGCCTGGCCCATCACCTTGGCGAGGCAGAGGGCGGCGAGGCTGGTGGGCGTGAGCAGATAGAGATCGAGCGTGCCATCGGAAAAATCATCGCCGAACAGGCGTTCCGCTGATTGCAGCACCGAGAGCAAGGCCGCGAAGGCGAGAATACCCGGCGCTACGGCAGCGAGAAGATCCGCCGCCGGGCCGATTGCCAGCGGCGCCAGGGTGATCGCGGCGAGGAAGAAGGCCGCCGGTCCGGCCGCACCGCCGCCGCCGGCCCAGGCGAGACGGGCTTCGCGCGCGAATATCGCCGTCAGGACACGCATCAGATCGCCCCCATGTCGAGGCTGCGCGCGCCGGGCCAGTCGAGCGGTTGATGGGTGGCGGCGATCACCATGCCGCCGCGGGCGCGGTGCGCGGCGACTAGGGCGGCGAGACAGTCACGGCCTTCGCCGTCGAGCGGGCCGGCGGGCTCATCGAGCAGCCAGAGCGGGCGATTGGCGAGCACGATACGCGCCAGGCCGCAGCGTCTTTGCTGGCCACGCGAAAGCCGTGCGGCAGGGCGGTCGATCAAATGGTCCACTTCGAGCGCACGCAGGGCCGGCATGATCGCCGTACGCGGCTCGCCATAGAGATCGGCCCAGAAACGCAAGGCGGCGCGCACGGTCTCAGCCGATTTGAGCCCGTCGGCATGGCCAAGCCAGGCCATGAAGTCCGGGGCGGCAATGGCCGGGCTCTCGTCATCGAGGGTAATCGCGCCGGCATCCGGTTCAATGAAACCGGCCAGGGCGCGCAGCAGGCTGGTCTTGCCGGTGCCATTGCGGCCGGTCAGCAGCACGGCCTCGCCCGGCGACAGCTCAAACGTGAGATCGCGCGCCAACACGGTATCGCCGCGCGACAAGGACAGACCGCTCACGCTGAGGCGGAGCTCTCGAAATTTCGGTGCCGGGGTAGCGGGCTGGGAAAGCGAGGCCGATGTCATGACGACATGTCGCCCAAATGCAGGGCCAAGGTCAACGGACTGCGTGCCGCATTGCAGCAAACGGGGACAAGGGGT
>TARA_R110002073_G_scaffold56835_9_pt1 | contig 50962 bp, 41 predicted proteins | sample TARA_R110002073 | Tara Oceans TARA_R110002073 (sample SAMEA4397174) | marine metagenome | biome: Polar Biome; feature: [DCM] deep chlorophyll maximum layer (ENVO:01000326); material: water (ENVO:00002006), including particulate matter (ENVO:01000060) such as... | depth 40 m
AAACCATTTATAAAACTGGTGTTGAAGTTGAAGCGATGCATGGCGCCAGTATCGTAGCGTTAAATATGTACGATATGCTCAAGCCCATTGATAAAAGTGTAGAAATCCATTATATTAAATTATTAAAGAAAAAAGGTGGGAAATCAAGTTTTAAAAACCGTTTTAGAAATCAATTAAAAGCAGCTGTTATTGTATGTTCCGATACTATTTCTGCTGGACAGAAAGAAGATAAAGCTGGAAAAGCAATAATTGAAAAACTAGAAGAAAGCAATGTTACTATTTCAGAATATGTTGTGATTCCAGATGAAAAAGAAGGGATTCAGGATAAAGCCAAAAATTATGTGTCTCAAGGTATAGATATCGTTATTTTTACTGGTGGCACTGGACTATCAAAACGCGATGTAACTCCAGAAGCTTTGGAGTATGTAATTGAACGAAAAATACCAGGAATTGAAGAAGCCATTAGAAGTTACGGACAAAACCGAACGCCTTATTCCATGTTATCACGAAGTGTAGCAGGAACGATAGGGAATACACTAGTTTTGGCGTTGCCAGGATCAACCAATGGCGCAAAAGAATCTATGGATGCTATTTTCCCATCAGTATTACATGTTTTCGGAATTTTAAAAGGAGCAAGACACGATTAAGCCACACCCAGAATTGCTTAACAGCAATTCTGACCTCCCCAAAGGGTAGGTAATTAGAAATGTTAATTAGTATATGACACAAAATAAAAAAATATTACAAGACTCGTTTGGACGTGAGCATACGTATTTGCGAATTTCCTTAACCGAACTCTGCAATTTACGATGTACCTATTGTATGCCTGCTGAAGGGATTCAATTGTCTCCAAAATCTCATATTATGAATTTTGATGAGATCTATTCCATAGCCAAAACCTTTGTAGATTGTGGTGTTACTAAAATTAGATTAACAGGTGGTGAGCCTTTGGTAAGGCGCGATGTAGCTATTATTTTAAAAAAACTGGCCTCACTACCTGTGGAGCTTTCCATGACCACAAATGCAGTTATTGTTGACCGTTACATTAACTTGCTAAAAGAATGCAATATCATGAATCTCAATGTGAGTTTAGACTCTTTAGATGCCGTAAAATTCAAAGAGATAACACGTCGAAACGATTTTGAAAAAGTGGTAACAAACATGCATTTACTTATACAAGAAGGGTTTAAAGTAAAACTAAATGCTGTGTTAATTAAAGGGTTTAACGACAATGAAATTATTGACTTTATTAACCTCAGCAAAGACTTACCTATTTCAGTACGTTTTATTGAGTTTATGCCTTTTGATGGCAATAAATGGGACAAAGCAAAAATGGTTTCGTATGCTGAAGTGATGGAAAAAGTAAATTCGTCTTTTGATAAGTCTCAAGTAATTCGATTACAAGATGCGCCTAACGACACCTCAAAAAATTATAAAATTGAAGGCTATAAAGGCTCTTTTGCAATTATAAGTTCAGTTACCAATCCGTTTTGCGATTCTTGTAATCGTATTCGGTTAACAGCCAATGGTCGCTTAAAAAATTGCCTGTTTTCAGCAACAGAATCAGATTTATTAACGCCACTTCGTGAAGGCAAAGACATTAGGCCAATAATTCAAAAAGCAGTACAGTCCAAATTTAAAATTCGTGGTGGCATGGATACTTTAGAGAAACTTGAAACGCCTGATTTACATGGTAAAAACAGGAGTATGATTACTATTGGCGGATAGTTTTGTCATTCTGAATGAACGCAGTGACATGAAGAATCTTTTTTTAAATTCAATACTACTTTTCAATAAGATTCTTCGGTTCCCTCAGAATCACAACTGAAGGGCTTCATAGCAACTCTCTTCGTGTTGACGTTAGGATTTCAAAAGTTTATTATAATCTTCTTCTGTATCAATATCAAAAACATTAGCTTCAAATAGTAAGGTTTTAACTAAATTTGAGTACTTCCGAAGTATTTCTTTTGCGCCATTATCACCATCAATAACAGATAATTCTTCAAAATAACTTTTATCAAATAATACAGGAACTCCTGTTTTTCCATTTTGATATCGAGTGGCTATAATTTGTGCTGTACTCGCTTCAAAAATATCTAGCATTTCTTCTAAATACGAACCCTTTATTAACGGCTGGTCTGCCAAAACTATAAGAACAGCTTCAGCCTTATAAGTGCTTAGAATATGATTTATTCCAAAAGCAATCGAGTTTCCTAAACCTTTGTGCCATTTTTTATTGTGAACAACTTCAATTGGATAAGATGCTATTTTTTTAATGATTTCATCCTTATTGGCTCCAAGAACCACAATGGTTTTAGAAATATTTAATTGAAGTACTTTAGTAATAATTTCTTCAATCAACGTAGCATTTTTCCAAGGCAATAGCTGCTTAGAAGTACCCATTCTAGAAGAGCTTCCTGCTGCCATTATTAAAGTAGCTATGTTTTTTGCAGACAAACCTTAGTCCTTTATGTATGAATCCCTCCTGTTTTTGCTTTTAAAAAAATAGGAGTTTGCTTTCTTATTACAGATAGTATTTCTGAAAGTATGGAAATAGCTATTTCTTGAGGTGTTTCCGCGCCAATATTTAAGCCTGCTGGTCCATAAATAAGTTCTAGGAATTGTTCATCTACGTCTGGACAATATTCCAGAAACTGTGACAATAATTTTTCCCTTCTATACGAAGGTCCCAACATACCAATATACACAGGTTTTGTGTCTTTTAGCTCCAAAAGATATTTTAAATCGTTCGCAAAATTGTGCGACATCAATACAATGGCTGTTTGATTGTCTATGGATTTCAACTCCAAATCGTCTGGCGATACCGAGTAAAACGCTGTAGCTCCAGGGAAATTCTTAATAGTTTTTGATTCTAAAGGGCCGGAAACAACAGTGACTTCCCAACCATTAAAACTTGCTAGTTGGCACAACTTTACTGCATCGTGTTCGGCTCCAAAAATCATGAGTTTAAAACATGGTGGCATTGTTTGTTTAAACTGCAATAATGTAATATTAGTTTTGGTTTTTTTTGAAAGACAATAGTTTTTTCCATTAATTTCTGCAGCACTTCCAATGCCTTGAATAGTGCCTTCTTCTTTAAGATAGTTTGAATGAATGTCAAATTCTTGACGTGTTTTTAAAGTATTTTCAAAAGCAGCAAAAAATGTTTCATCTGGCTTAAACTCCTCTAAAAGAATATACAAAATACCTTCACAACCTAATCGATAACGACCGTCGTAAGTCATCATTTTAGAGATTCCATCTTTAAAAACCGATTGTGATTGTTGTAAAATATCTTTCTCAACACAACCTCCACTTACAGCACCAACCATGTCATGGTTTTCAAGAATGAGCATACGAACACCAGGTTTTCTATATGAAGACCCATCTAAAGCAACCACTGTTACCAAAACAGTTTTTAGCCCATCTTGCTTGGCTTTAAGATGGGCTTTTACTATGTCTTTAAATTCGTGTGTCATAAAATCAATTTGTTAACGTAAGTTCGATATAACTTCCTTACTATATTTTTGTAAATACCACTATTGTCAGGTCGAGCCTTTCGACTATCGCTCAAGACAGGCTAAAGTCGAGACCTTGTGTTTTTCATCTTAAATTAACCTCTCGACTGCGCTCGAGGTGACATATTAACAAAGAACACTATTTTATTTACTAATTTTCAATTAGTTAATTAAATTCTTATATCAAACTCAGGTTGTTAACTATTTTTTAATCGAGAAATTCTTTAGCTACAATCTGATTTGCAAAAGGTTGCTTTGTTAATCGTTGCCCTGTTGCTTGATAGAGTGCATTTGCCAATGCTCCAACTGCTGGTGGTAGTCCAGGTTCTCCTAAACCTGTTGGTGCAATATCATTATCAACAAAGAAAACCTCTATGTCTTCTGGTGCTTGAGAATGACGCATCAATTGATATCTATCAAAATTATTTTCATTTACAGCTCCATTATTAAAAGTTAATTGGCTATACATAGCATGTCCTATGCCATCAATAACACCGCCTTGAACCATATTTTTAGCAGCATCAGGATTTACTACAATACCGCAATCTACAGCACACCAAACTTTTTTGATTTTTGGATAACCATTATCCAAAACCATATCTACAACTTCAGCAACATAACTTGAATGACAAAAATAGGCTGCCACACCACGATAAATATGAGGTTCGGTTTCTCCCCAATTTGATTTTTCCTTCACCAATTTCAGAACACCAGCATAACGCTCAGCATCATATTCATGCTTTTCTCCAACTGGATTTTTAATAGCTCGGTCAAATAATTCTAATCGAAAATCAATAGGGTCTTTACCTGCCATTTCAGCTACTTCATCTAGAAATGATTGTTCTGCTCCAGCTGTAAAGTGAGATCTTGGAGCTCGCCATGCTCCAGTAGTAATATTTGTTTTAGCATTTACTTTCTCAGCTAAATAATTATCAACTGTACCTGCTGGGAAACGATTAGGAAAAACAGAGCCTTCAGGTAAACCAGAACCTTTTACTGAAAAAGCTATTAAATTGTTATTTTCGTCTAATCCTGCTTTATAATTAGATTGATAAGCTGGTCTATATGTTCCTTGAGTCATATCGTCTTCTCTGGTATAAATAAGCTTTACTGGTGCGCCTATTTTTTTTGAAATAGCTGCTGCTTCCACTCCAAAATGCACATAAAGTCTCCTGCCAAAACCTCCACCCATTCGCGTCATATTAACAGTAATATTCTCAATTGGCATGTCGAGTAATTTAGAAACAGAACCTTCAAGTGCTTCTGGTGTTTGTGTTGGGCCAATAAGTTCAGCAGATGTATTAGTAACATTGGCAAAGAAATTCATGGGTTCCATAGTGTTATGGGCAAGGAATGGCGAACTATATGTGCGTTCTATCACCTTAGCAGCTTTCTTAAACGCCTCATCTGGATTGCCATCTTTCCTGCTCTCTTCAACGTTACCAGTTTTAATGGCATCTTCTAAATTTTTTAAATGCATTTCTGAATTTTCCATCTCACTTATAACTTCCCAATTGGCTTTAATGGCTCTTTTGGCTTTCATTAGTTGCCAAGTGGAATCTCCAACAATAGCTATAAGTTGTAAAAAGCCTTTTTCATCAGACCAACTAGGTTCTTTAATAGCTGTATCTATAATAAAAGCATCTTTTACTCCTGGCATTCTTTTAATTTCTTCTTCATTGAAATCTTTTACTTTCATGCCAAAAGCAGGTGGATGCTGTATCATAGCAAGTTGCATTCCTTCCCTTTTGAAATCTAACCCAAATAGAGGTTTGCCTGTAACAATTTTATTTGCATCTACATTTTTAACACTTGTGCCTATTAATTTAAACTCTTTTGTTTCTTTAAGTTCAACTTCTTCAGGTATTTCAATACCGACAGCTTTTGAAGCTATTTCTCCATATGTAATGGTTCGTTCTCCGCTTTTCTCCTTGATAATTCCTTGAGTTGCAGTTAAGTCTAAAACAGGGACTCCCCATTCTTTTGCGGCTGCTTCCAATAACATTCTTCTCCCAGTAGCACCAGCCATTCTTAAAGCGTTCCAACTCAATCTAATAGATAAGCTTCCGCCAGCAAATTGATTTTGATAGAATCCTGTATTTAAAGGCGCTTGTTCAACAACGACATTCTTCCAATCAACATCTAGTTCTTCGGCTACAATCATTGGCATAGAAGTTTTTACATTTTGACCAATCTCAGGGTTGGGCGAATATATAGTAACCAAGCCTGTATCTCCTATTTTGATATACCCATTTATATCAAACCACTCATTTGGAACTGTAATTTCTTCAACTTTAGTATCAGAAATACATCCTGTTAACCAACTAAATCCTATAAGCATCCCACCACCTGCAGCAGCAGATACTTTTATAAATGATCGACGGTTATATTGTGTTTTTACTTTTGTCATGATTTCTTAGTTTAAAGCTTCGATGCTGTTTTAATTGCCTGTTTAATTCTTACATAAGTACCACATCTGCAAAGGTTTCCTTCCATAGCGGAATCAATTTCCTTATCGGAAGGGTTAGGATTGTTCTTTATTAGCGCAGCTGCTGTCATAATTTGCCCTGATTGACAATATCCACATTGTGGAACATCATGCTCCAACCATGCTTTTTGAATAGCATGATCTCCATTTTTTGAAAGCCCTTCAATAGTAACAATATCCATGCCTTGTAATTGGGAAACCTGTAAGGTACAACTACGCAAAGCATTACCATCAACATGAACAGTACAAGCGCCACATTGCCCTATACCACAACCATATTTTGTTCCTACTAAATCTATTTGATCTCTCAAAACCCATAATAAAGGAGTGTCGTTATCGGCCTCAATTGTATGAGATTCTCCATTAATTTTCAATTGAAATGTTGGCATAAGCTATAGTGTTTAAGTTAGTAATATTTTGTAAAACATATGCAGGACGCATGGGTTTTTAAAATTACTAAAAAAAACGTATCTTTTTTTTTCTTAACAAAGAATTAAGATGTTATTATAAATTCTATTAACTTACATCCTTTGATTTTAACTTCCAATCCATGAAAACTAAATATTATTTTCTTCTTCTTCTATTCCTTTTTTCGAATACGCTATTTTCACAATCTTTAGAAAATAAAATTGCTGAGTTAGACCATTATATTGAAAATGCTTTCACCGTTTGGAATCCTCCTGGTCTTGCTGTTACTGTTGTAAAAGATGGTGAAATAATTTTTAAAAAAGGGTATGGTGTACGTACTTTAGAGACAGATAATAATGTTGATGAACACACTTTGTTTGTTTGTGCCTCTACTACAAAAGCATTTACAGCAGCAGGTTTGGCTATGTTAGTTGATGATGGAAAAATTAAATGGGATGATCATGTAATAAATTATTTGCCAGATTTTCAGCTTTATGACCCTTATATTACTCGAGAATTAACCATTAGAGACTTACTTACTCACAGGTCTGGTTTGGGTAACACAGATTACCTATGGTCATGGATGACAATAAGTGGTGATAGTGCACTCTATAAAATGCGAGAGGTTAAACCTACTTACTCCTTAAGGTCTAGTTTTATATATCAAAACCTCATGTATTTAGCAGCTGGAAAAGTTATTGAAAAAGTGAATAGACAATCTTGGGAATCTTTTTTAAAAGAGCGTATTTACAATCCTTTAGGCATGCACGAAACTTTTGCTACATATGAAATGGTAAAAGAGAAAGAAAATAAAGCAGATGCACACATGACTTTTGAAGGAGAAACAATAAAAATTGACCAGCTAGTAGCTGATGAAATTGGTCCAGCTGGGTCCATGTGGTCTAGTATAAACGATATGGGCAAATGGATTCAGTTTTTATTAAATAATGGTATCCATGAAGGAGACACTTTAATTAGTTCAAAAAACTTTAAAGAACTTTTTAAACCACAACAAATCATTCCAGAAAACGAATTTTATCCTACACAAAAACTCACTAAACCACATTGGACGACCTATGGGTTAGGATGGTTTCAGCATGATTATAAAGGTAAAATGGTTCAGTTTCATACTGGAAGTTTACCAGGAATGGTGGCTATTGCTGGTTTAATTCCAGAGGAAAATATTGGCGTTTATGTTATGGGAAATCTTGATCATGTAGAACTGCGCCATGCTATTATGTATGCCGTTTTTGACCTTTTCATAGATGGTAAAATTACAAGAGATTGGAGCACTGAGTTTAAGGAACTCTACACTCAGAAAATAGAAACCGAAAAACCAATAAGAATTACAAATACTAAACCTTCTTTATCTATTGATAAAATATTAGGAACCTATAAACATTTGCATTATGGAACTGTTGAAATTACTAAAACTAAAAATGGAATTCAATTTAACTTAAACAATACTGTAAAAGGCACAATGTCTCATTGGCATTATGACACTTATCAAATAGGTTTTGATTTAAAAATGTATAGCAAAGCAATGGTTAACTTTAGGCTAAATGCTGAAGGCGAAATAGGCTATCTCGAAGTTTTTGGAGAGCGCTTTGAATTTTTAAGTACTAAAAAATAATATGAGGTATTTCTTTATATATAAAATCAATCTTATGAAATATAATTTATTCTTAAAAAACACTTTAACGATTATTTTATTGTTAAGCGTTATGATTCCTGTAGCCCAAAATACAAATGAAAAAGAATCCGATTCAACCAAAAAAGCAACTAAAGAGTTACCTCTCGAGCCAGAGAGAAAAGTAACTTTTACTACAACACAAGGTACTTGGATTTCGCTAGATGTGCATCCTAATGGAAAAACCATTGTTTTTGATATGATGGGAGATTTATATACCATTCCTATTACTGGAGGAAAAGCCACTAGAATTACTCAAGGTATGCCTTACGATGTACACCCAAGATACAGTCCTGATGGCAAATCAATCCTTTTCGTTTCAGATAAAAGTGGCTCTGATAATATTTGGACGATGGACTTAGAATCTAAAGAAGACAAACAATTGACCAAAGATAAAAATCAACATCATTTTTCGGCTGAATGGAGTCCAGATGACGATTATATTGTAGGTACAAAAGGACGAAGAAATATAAAACCCTACCTCTATCATAAAGATGGTGGTTCAGGTGCGCAGTTAATTAAAACACCAAAAAATTTAAAAACCATAGATCCTGCTTTTAGTCATGATGGAAAATATATTTACTTTTCAAGAAGAACCAATGCCTGGAATTATAATGCTTCTCTCCCACAATATCAAATTGCAACATTCGATAGGGAAGATGGAGATATCGAAATAATAACCACACGTTATGGCTCCGCTTTTACACCAACATTGTCCAGTGATGGTAAATGGCTTGTTTATGGTAGTCGGTTTGAAGACCAAACTGGATTGGTTTTAAGAAACTTACTAAATGGCGAAGAACGCTGGCTAGCCTATCCTGTACAAAGAGATGAACAGGAATCTATTGCAGCTCTTGGCGTGCTTCCTGCTATGTCTTTTACACCAGACAATCAAAACCTCATCGCTTCTTATGGAGGTAAAATATATTCTATTTCATTAGCAACAAATCATGCTACCGAAATCCCTTTTGAAGTGGATGTAGAATTAGATTTAGGTCCAATGGTATCATTTAAATACCCAATAAGCGATAATCCTGAAGCCTTTGTCACTCAAATTCGTGATGCTGTTCCTTCACCAGATGGAAGCAAATTGGCATTTACAGCTTTAAACAGATTGTATGTCATGGATTTCCCCAATGGCACGCCAAAACGGATTACAAAAAATGAGTTCACCGAAGCTCAACCCTCCTGGTCTCCAAATGGCAATCAAGTAGTGTTTACAACTTGGAAGCAAGGTGGAGGAGATTTATACAAAGCAAATGTATCGGGAAGAGCAAATGTTGTTAAATTAACAAATAAACCCGGAATATATAGCAACCCTTCTTGGTCGTACAATTCCAATCGCATTGCCTTTATGAAAGGTAGTGCTCAAACGTATAACGATGCTATAACGCCTAGATCTGGTAGAGCAACCGAAGAAATTGCTTGGGTATCCAGTGATGGTGGAAACATTACAGTTATTGATAAATCTAAAGGTCGAGGCATTCCGCATTTTACCAAAATTAACGATCGTATTTACTTAAATCATGGAGCTAAAGGACTAATCTCAATTCGTTGGGATGGAAGTGATGAAAAAAGTCATTTAAAACTCACAGGTATTACAACGTATGGTTCATCTGATGTTTTTGGAGAAGAACACAGCGTACTACCAACTACAGAAGATGGTTGGATGGAGAATCAAAAAGCTTCACGACCTACCGAAATTAGAATTTCTCCAAACGGAACACATGCTTTGGCAAAAATAAATAATGATATTTATACAGTTATCATTCCAAAAATAGGGCAAACACCTGCAATTTCTCTTGCAAAAGCTGAAGGTGCCGCATTTCCAGCAAATAAGCTTACTGTTATGGGTGGCGAATTTCCAACTTGGGGATCAAAAAGTGAAAATGTACATTGGTCCTTGGGTGCAAGTCATTTTGTTTATAACCTTACAGAAGGAAAAGCCTTTTCAGATAGTTTAGCCCTAGCCAAAAAGAATGAAAAAGCTTTGAAAGAAGCTGAAAAGAAAAATGATACCATTAAAAAGGGTGAAGATGAGAAAAAAGAAACACCTAAGTTTAAAGCCGATGAATATAAAATAAAAGTAAGTTTTAAGAAATACATTCCACAAGGAACAACACTTTTAAAAGGCGGTCGCATAATCACTATGAAAGGGCAAGAAGTTATTGAAAATGGTGATGTGCTTATTGAAAATAATCGTATTAAAAGAATTGGTTCTTCTGGAAGTTTTGAAATCCCACGAAACACAAAAACCATTGATGTTTCAGGTAAAACATTAATTCCAGGATTTGTAGATACACACGCACATATGTGGCCAAATTGGGGAATTCATAAAAGTCAATCTTGGGCTTATGCAGCGAACCTAGCTTACGGTGTTACAACCACAAGAGATCCCCAAACTGGAGCAACTGATGTACTTACCTATTCCGATATGGTTAATGCTGGTATGATGCCTGGACCTAGAGTTTACAGTACAGGACCAGGAGTTGGGTTTTGGGGTTATAAAATTGAAAGTTTAGAACATGCAAAAGACGTGTTAAAACAGTATAGCGAGTATTATAATACCAAGAGCATTAAAATGTATTTGGTAGGAAACAGACAGCAACGCCAATGGGTTATTATGGCAGCAAAAGAATTAAAACTAATGCCAACAACCGAAGGTGGACTAGATTTTAAGCACAACATGAAAAATTTGATAGATGGTTACCCAGGTCATGAGCATTCGTTCCCAATTTATCCTTTATATAAAGATGTGATACAAACAACAGCAGCATCTAAAATGGCTGTAACACCAACTTTATTGGTGTCTTATGGAGGACCATGGGCTGAAAATTATTTTTACTCAAGAGAAAACCCATATCACGATAAAAAGTTACAGTATTTTACTCCATACAAAGAATTGGCTGCAAAATCCAGAAGACGCCCAGGATGGTTTATGGATGAAGAACATGTATTTAAAAAACATGCAGTATTTATGAAAGATCTTGTAGAAGCTAATGGTATTGGAGGTGTTGGTAGTCATGGACAATTACAAGGACTTGGTTTTCATTGGGAACTTTGGTCGGTTGCCAGTGGAGGCATGAAAAACTACGATGCTTTAAAAACAGCTACCATACTTGGTGCAAAGGCTATTGGTCTTGATACTGATTTGGGGAGTTTAGAAGCTGGTAAAATTGCTGATATTTTAATCTTGGATAAAAATCCGTTAGAAAATCTACGACACACCAACACCTTGACTCATGTAATTAAAAATGGAGTTATATATGATGCCAATACGCTAGATGAAGTGGCTCCTAAAGCAAAGAAAGCAGATGTATTCCATTGGCAAACAAAAAAGCCGAGTGGTTTACCTGGAATTAAAAATTAAATATAGAACGCCTGTTTGAAATTTGATTTGATGTCATTTTGAGCATTACTGAAATCAAAATATATTTTGATTTAAAGTACCTTGCAAAGCAAGTCGAAAAATCTCTTTTAATAAATTAAGACATGTTTATTTTAGGAGATTCTTCATTTCATTTAGAATGACAATTTTTATACAGCCTCTTTTTTTTTATTTATAAAAAATCATTTCATCTAAATAATTCCAAACATGCTCTGGAAGTATTGATAATCCTGCGCCTGTAATTGCCGATTGCTAAATAAAATGTCTTCTTGAACTCATGATTGGATATTATTTTGTTGGTTGTGGTAAAAAAATCGCCTTGATTAACAAATATAAAAATTAGTTAAAAACAGATCGATTTAAAAAGTATTATCTAATTTAAATGTAACTTTTTTAAAAAACCTGTGTCTAATAAGTATAGAGCGAACAGTAAAGATAATTAATGAAACATAAAGTAAGTCCTTAAAGGCGGATCTCTAAAAAGAAACATTAACAAAACACTGCTCACAAAAACTAAATTGCAAGTAGTTTACAAAATATAAGAACCGCATTTAAGGTGTAGTTCTTATTGGTTAAAGATTTCATTAGAATTAGAAATTAATTCTTAATCTCTTGTTCTAAAATTTCAATGATTTTTTTTGAGTCATCAATAATTAAATCTGAATCGACAATATTAATGCTTAAAAGAAATCGTTTTGTCGCCAATACGTTTTCAAAACTTCTATCATTTACTAATCCATTATAGTCTTTTTCTAACTTGCTTGGTTTCATTTGTGGTATATTATGATATCTCCACGTGAAATTTTGAAACACATCTCGAAGTGAAATATATTTATCTAAAACCTTAACTATTTCCTTGTAATTATCTACAACTAGATTTTGTTCCTCTATCATCTCTTCAACTAAATTAGGCCAATTGGTTAAAAGACCTTTTAAAGAATCATTAGACAGCGAATTAATTCTTCCTGAATTAAAAAGCATATCTAAAGCACTAAATTGATTGTTAAAACGGTAGGTAACTGTTGCTAATACTAAAAGGCTGTCTATATGTTTAGCATCATAATTATTAGGTAGATTATTAGTTAAACTCATTAATTCCTCGAGTGCTTTTATGCCATCTTTCCTTCCTGCGTTTAATTGTTCTAGTTCTTTTAACCTGTTATCGAAATCGTTCTTTAAAATTTTTAACAACACTTGTTCTTGGTTAAAAGCAATTCGTTGTTGATTCCAATTATTTACTTGAAGTGCCAATAAAATCCCAACCATAACTAAGAGAATTTCTCCAATAGCATATTTTAAATACTTTCCGGTTTTATTTTGCTTCATAAGGTTATAGCGTATTTTTCTGAAGAATTTTAACATCTCATCTAAGTTTCAAAATCTAATCCTTCTTTAAAGTAGGATACGTAATTCCTAATTGTTCTAAATATGATTTATATTTTGTTTCGTCATAATAAAATTTCTCTAATTGACTTCTAAATTGGTTCTGTTTGTCTTCATTGAGATACGTTGGAGGTAAATCGTTAGCACCAATCATTGGCTGGTATTTTGTGTCTTTACTTTGTACGTTATTAAAATAATTCCAAGCTTGCTTTATTAAATCTGGTTTTGTTAAAAAGTCGATAATCGTCATTGCTTCAACTTTAGCTCCAGCAGTCACGCCTTTATGTGCAATTGGCGTTGCCATGGCAATAGCATTGCTCCAATGGTGTCCTTGTAATCCTGGAATATTAGATGGATATCTTAAGGTAACGGTTGGTACTTTCCAGGATACATCACCAATATCATCCGATCCTCCACTTACAGGTGTTGTTATAGGAAGTCCTAGTTTGCTCAGTTCTTTACTCAATCCTTCTTTTCTATTAGAATTCACTTCAGTTTGTACAGCCTTTGCGAGAGTTTGATCATTTTCAGACCATTCTGGTAGCCCAACAGTTTTAATATTCTCGTACATGGTTTCGGCGATAGTTTTGTTAAAATGTCTAGGCCATGCTGTACCAAGTATTCTAGAGTTTACTTTGGTTTTGGTCATTAAAGCAGCGCCTTCTGCGACATCGTTTGCTTCTTTATACATTTCCATAATGCCTTCATACGTCACATCCCTAAAGTAATACCAAATTGATGCTTTAGAAGGCACTACATTTGGTTGGTCGCCAGCATCAGTAAAAATGGAATGTGATCTTTTTAATGGATGTAAATGTTCGCGTTTATAATTCCAGCCAACATTCATAAGTTCGGCAGCATCTAATGCGCTTCTTCCACGCCAAGGTGACCCTGCGGAATGTGCTGCTTCTCCTTCAAAAGTATATTCCACCGAAATTAATCCTGTACCACGAGCTGCTCCATACGACACTGCTAAATTACTGCTTACGTGCGTAAAGATGCACATATCAATATTGTCAAAAAGACCATCGCGTGTGTACCACGCCTTTGCCGCCACCAATTCTTCGGCTATTCCTGGCCAAAGGATAAGTGTGCCTCCAATGTTTTCGCGCTCCATAATTTGTTTTACTGCCAATGCTGCAGTGATGTTTAATGGAATACCTGAGTTATGACCTTCGCCATGTCCTGGTGCGCCTTCAACTATTGGTTTGTGATATGCTACTCCTGGATATTGTGAGGCTTTTGGAATGCAATCCACGTCGCTTCCTAGGGCTATTACAGGTCCATCTCCATTACTCCATGTAGCAAACCATGCTGTTGGAATACCAGACACCCCTTTTTCAATTTCAAAACCATTATCTTGAAGTATTCTTGTTAAATATTTTGACGATTCGATTTCTTGAAAACCCAATTCGGAGAAACTAAAAATTTTATCGACCATAATTTGCGATTGCTTATGGTTGGATTCTACAATTTGAGCGACCTCAGTTTTTAGTGCTTCTATTTTTTTCTTGGATAGTTTTTTTTGAGCAAATGTTGTTTGAGAATATCCTAAACACATAATGCTCAAAAAGAGTACAATACTTTTCTTGTGGTTGATTGACATTGGTTAGTTGTTTATTTAAAATTATATTATTGTGTTCTTGAAAAGAGGCATTTAAAGATAAGAAGAAATTAAACAACAATTGTATAGAAATTTTCTCGCTTTGCTTCTTACCATCGTATGTATTGTTGCTTGAATGCTTTAAAAGGATTAAAATGTTGTTGTATTTTTCTGAAGAATTTAATTATTTGTCGATTGATTAGGTTGCTTTAAAGATATGACGTAATTGCCCAACTATATTACATGTAGAAAGAGATTGTTTAAAAAGTAATGGTGCATTCTTGTAAAGTTTTCAACTTTAATTTTTGATACATTACAAAACTTATTTTGAGCACTAATCGACTCATAATTTTCAAGTCAATCAAGACCTCACAGGTATTAGAAACCTGTGAGGTCTAAAAAATAAGTTTTTAGATTTTTATATGAGAAATCTAGGCATCTTTCTTTTCGATTGAGATTTTAATTAAAATTGCCATAAGCACCCAAATTATCCAAGTTTCGCCATGACTCATTTCATAATTGGAACCTGCCAAACGAGCTATACCCAAAACAATGTAAACAATAATTGGTGAAATAATAAGGGACACTAAAAGATTGATGATGGTTTTTTTGATATCCATTGTTAGAAAAATTAGTTGGTTAATAATCCCAAGGTAATAATTATTTTTTAAAAATAGTTATACCCTAAAAAGTTCAACAATAATTTTGGGCTGTTCTCTTTTTACACCATCTTCAAGAACCTAGCGGATACAAATAACTGGCACCAACCATTTTCAGGAGTATTAGCCAACATAATAGCGATAATTTTTTTTGGAATGAAGAATATATACGCAACGGATAATATAAAAAAAATCCAGACAATAAATGTCTGGATTTTTTTGCTCCCCTTCTTGGACTCGAACCAAGGACCCTCTGATTAACAGTCAGATGCTCTAACCAACTGAGCTAAAGAGGAGTGTTTTTTTCGCTTTTGCGAGCGCAAATATATAGTATTTTTTATTTACTGCAAATATAATATTCAAAAAACTTTAATTAAAAATAGCCTTGAAAATATCGTTACCATTGGCAAAAAGCACCAAAGCAATTAATATAAAGAACCCTATCATTTGTGCGTACTCCATAAACTTATCGCTAGGCTTTCTACCAGATACCATTTCGTATAACAGGAACATAACATGACCTCCATCCAATGCAGGAATTGGTAGTAAATTTAATACTCCTAACATAATTGATAAAAAGGCTGTAATATTCCAAAAGGATTCCCAACTCCAGGTATCAGGAAAAATATCAAAAATTGCTTTAAAACCACCAACCCCTTTGTATGCTCCTGTGCTAGGAGTAAAAATTAATTTTAATTGCATCCAATAAGACCCGATTTGGTTTTTAAATCTTGAAAGGCCAACACCTATACTTTCTCCAAAGGTGTATTGTTTTTCTATGATATCAAAATAACCTAATGATTCAATATCGCTAAGGTTTCCTCCATTAAAAATGCCTAGTTTACCATTTTTATCTACATTTAAATTCCTAGTGATTTTATTTCCTTTTCTTAAAAGCTCCACTTCAATCGTTTGGTCTTGTAAACCGGTTAAGCTTTCTTCTAGCTGGTCAAAATATTTAAGTTCTTTCCCATTGATAGATAGAATTAGGTCACCCTTCTTTAAATCTACTTTTTTATTAAGGGAAGAGTCAACTACCCTACTTATAATAAAAGGCGTTCTAAGCTCGAAAAACCCTCTACTTTTACTTGAGCTTAATCTTCCCAAAAAGTCTTCTGGCAAGTTTATTTTTTGCTTAGAGCCATTTCGTTCAATAGTAATTACTTGAGCTTCTAAGAAGTACTTCTTTAAATCGGAATAATTAACTATTTCATTATCGTTAATAGCCAAAATATTATCACCTGTTTGTAAGCCAAACTCTTTTAACAATGGGTTTTCAACCATATACCCATCTTTTATACTGCTAGCAGCTATGTCTGACTCGCCATAACCAAAAGTCATAAAAATGTAAATAATTGCAGCCAAAATAAAGTTAACCGTCACACCGCCAAGCATAATAATTAAGCGTTGCCAACTTGGTTTTGAACGGAATTCCCAAGGTTTTGGTTCTTCGGCCATTTGCTCCTTGTCCATACTCTCGTCTATCATCCCAGATATTTTTACATATCCTCCAAGAGGCAACCAACCAATACCGTAAACGGTTTCGCCTATTTTCTTTTTGAATAGTGAATATTTTATATCAAAAAACAAGTAGAATTTTTCTACTCTTGTTTTAAATAATTTAGCTGGTATAAAATGTCCTAATTCGTGTAAAACAATTAGTAACGACAAGCTCAATAAAAATTGAGATATTTTAATAACAAACTCCATGTAGTCTTTGTCAAAATTTATAAACGCACAAAAGTAAAACTTTAAAGCTACATTATAAAACTAAATAGGCTATCATTAACGTTTCTTTTTCTTTTTTGGGAATAATTTAATAGCATTTTTTGGGGTTTGTATGTATTTTTGCACCCAATCATCAAAACGACAACCAAATAGAGGCTTAAAATGTTAGATTTTTTTAAAAAGTTTAAATTCTTTGGAATTGGTTTTCTTATTCTTTCAATAATTATCATCTCAATTTTCTATTCTATTTTAAAACCAAAAAAAGTGTTGCCTATTTACCAACCTGCACGAGTAAGCACCGAATTGGTAGATACCACAATTCAGTATAAAAAAAAGTATCATAAAATAGCTGATTTTAGTTTGATTAATCAAAATGGTGACACTATAACTCAAGAAGTGTACAAAGAAAAAATTTATGTGGCAGATTTCTTTTTTACAACCTGCCAAGCCATTTGCCCAATCATGACCAAAAACATGAACGAAATACAAAAACAGTTTATTACCGATGATGAAGTGATGATTTTATCTCATACTGTGACACCAGATATTGATACTGTTGCACAATTAAAGCGCTATGCCAAAGAACAAAACGTTAACGCATCAAAATGGAACTTGGTTACTGGCGATAAAAAACAAATTTATGAACTGGCTCGTAAATCATATTTGGCAGTAAAAGACGATGGTGATGGAGGCCCTTTTGACATGATACATACCGAAAACTTTGTGCTCATTGATAAAGAGCAACAAATAAGAGGTTTTTATGATGGAACAGACATAAAAGAAATTGAACGTTTAATTGAAGATATAAAAACCTTAAAAGCTTCCTATAAAGAATAATCTTTTTTATTACTTTTGCTTCTTTAAAATGAATCTAAATAAGGATGCCCTTAACAATTGCTGATTTAAAAAAAGGTGAACGCGCCACTATTATTGATAGTTCTTCTGAAGATATACCCTTAAAGCTACTCGAAATGGGCTGTTTACCAGGAAATGTTGTAGAATTATTACAAGTAGCTCCCTTTTACGACCCAATGTACCTTAACATAAATGATAGTTTTGTAGCCATCCGAAAAGAAACAGCAGCATTAATTTTAATAGAAGAAATTAATGAGTAAACAAATAAATGTTGCCTTAATTGGAAATCCAAATACAGGTAAAACCTCTGTTTTTAATGCCTTGACTGGATTAAACCAGAAAGTTGGGAACTACCCAGGGATTACTGTTGACAAAAAAGAAGGCGTTTGCAAATTATCGCGTGGTGTAAAAGCACACATTTTAGATCTTCCTGGGACTTATAGTTTAAATGCGTCATCTCTAGATGAAAATGTTGTCATTGAACTCCTATTAAACAAAAATGACAAAGATTTTCCTGACGTAGCCGTAATAGTCAGTGATGTTGAAAACTTAAAACGCAATCTGTTACTTTTTACTCAAATAAAAGACTTAAAAATACCTACAATTTTAGTCATTAATATGGCTGATAGAATGTCACGAAAAGGAATTTCCCTGAACATTAAACTACTTGAAGAACAACTTAAAACAAAAATTGCACTTGTTAGTACTAGAAAAAATGAAGGTATTATAGATTTAAAAACCCTCATTGAAAACTACAAAACCTTATCGACCGAACCCTGTTTAGACACATCTACTATAGACAGTGAGTACTTTAGCAGCCTTAAACATGCATTTCCAAACCAAGATTTATATAAACTTTGGGTGGTTATTAGTCAGGATGCCAATTTTGGAAAAATAGATAGAAACGAACTTGATTTTTCAAAATTCAAAACCAAATCCAAAAGCGAACTAAAACGTTTACAACAAAAAGAAACCATAAAACGGTACCAGTTTATTAATAGTGTTTTAAAAAAAGGACAAACTATTGATGTCTCTAAAGCCAAGGGATTTAGAGCACAATTTGATAGGGTTTTAACTCATAAAGTTTGGGGTTATGTGATTTTCTTTGTCATTCTTCTCACAATATTTCAAGCAATTTATGATTGGGCAACAGTGCCAATGGACTTTATAGATAGCTCTTTTGCATCCTTAGCAGATTGGATAAAAACTGCGTTCCCAGGTGGTGGCAAATTAACCGATTTAATCGCCGAAGGTGTCTTTGCCGGAATTGGTGGCGTGGTTATTTTTATTCCACAAATTGCCTTTTTATTTTTGTTTATTTCTATTCTTGAGGAAAGTGGCTATATGAGCCGTGTGGTTTTTTTAATGGATAGGGTCATGCGACGCTTTGGGCTTAGCGGAAAAAGCGTTGTGCCTTTAATTTCTGGTACCGCTTGTGCGATTCCAGCGATTATGGCAACCAGAAATATTGAGAACTGGAAGGAACGCTTAATAACCATCTTAGTTACGCCTTTTACCACTTGCTCAGCTAGGCTTCCTGTGTACTTAATAATTATCGCCTTGGTAATTCCTGAAGGTCGCTTTTTGGGCTTGAGCTATCAAGCTTTAACATTAATGTTGTTGTATTTAATTGGTTTTGGGATGGCAGTATTCTCAGCTTACATTTTAAATAAGATATTAAAAACCAACCGAAAAACATTTTTCGTTATTGAAATGCCCAACTATAAAGTCCCTTTGCTTAAAAACGTAGCATTGACTGTTGTAGAAAAAACCAAATCGTTTGTGCTTGAAGCTGGTAAAATAATTTTGGCTATCTCAATAATTCTCTGGCTATTGGCTTCTTATGGTCCTGGAAACGACTTTAAAAATGCTAATACTATAGTTGCGCAAAATTTTCCAGAACTAAAAGGAGAACAATTGGATAATAAAATTGCTGCCTACAAACTAGAGCATTCATTTATTGGCATTATTGGAAAAACCATAGAGCCAGCCATTCGCCCTCTTGGATACGACTGGAAAATAGGTATTGGTATAGTAACTTCGTTTGCAGCTCGTGAAGTTTTTGTTGGTACATTAGCAACAATTTATAGTGTTGGTAGTGCTTCAGATGACGATAATACCATTAAAAATAGAATGGCAAAAGAAGTACATGATAATGGCGACAAAGTGTTTACGTTTGCCTCAGGTATTTCCTTATTGCTTTTTTACGCCTTTGCCATGCAATGCATGAGCACTTTGGCTATTGTAAAGCGTGAAACCAATAGTTGGAAATGGCCAATGATTCAGCTCTTTGGCATGTCTTCTATCGCTTATGTTGTGGCCTTAATTGCTTACCAAATTTTAAAATAATGAGTGAGATTGTACAAAATATTATTATTGCAGTTATCGGTTTATTAGCCATTGCTTTTTTAATCAAAAAATTTATCTGGATTCCTAAGAAAAAAAAGTCCAACTCTTGTGGTGGTGATGGTTGTGGTTGTCCCTAAAATCTTTAAAAGATAACTATATGTTATTTTTGTTTTCTTTTAAAATATTTATGCTCATTCCAACAGAAATATAATTCATATTATGGTTTATTCCTGTTCCATAAGAAGCATCTATTTGAAAATTATTATTAATAAGATATGTAACTCCTGTATCAAAATTGGACTCGTGATTATCAAACTCTTTTATACTTCCATAAGGCTCTAAATAAAACCCGATTTTATCGGTAATTCCAAAACCAAATGATAGGGAATAAGTGAGATTTCCTTTTCCTGTTCCATAATAATCGTATCCAATATTATAACCTAAAGCAATTGTGTTACTTAATTCATGTGAAATTGCTAATTTATTAATAACACCAAACTTATTAATGGATAAATCGTCCTTTGCAGCAGGTACAATAATATGCGATAAAACTGCTATTTCTGTATTAATCCCTTCCTTTTTAAATAGTTGAATTTTAGTACCAATCTGTAAATCAGTAATACCTTTAACAGTGCCATTCAATAATTTATCTTTTACACTGGCAAACTCAGTTAACAACCTAATTTCAATTCCTTTGGTAATCCCATATCTCGATAAAACTGTTGGCGCTAGAAGTATTTCTTCTGAAAAACCCTTGTCCTTAATTGATTCAAATAAAATACCAGATTCAATTTGAAAACTTCCTTTTGGAATTGTAGAAGAGCTTTCGGTTTGATCGGGTCTATCTGTAATTATTGTTTGTGTAAAAGCACTAGTAGTAAATATTAAAAATATGAGTATTGCGACTCCTTTTTTTAGTGTCATCTATATTTAATTAAAATTAAAAATTTGATTAAAAAAGCCTCCAAATCTGCGCTACGAGAAATGTGACAATAAAGCCTAAAATCACAGGTAGAATAGAAGCCACTAAAGTCCATTTAGTACTTTTAGTCTCTTTATAAATAGTATAAATTGTCGTGCTACAAGGGTTATGTAGTAAACTAAAAAGCATTAAATTAATAGCTGTAAGTAATGTCCAACCTCCAGCTTTTAAAATATCTCCTGTAGTACTAATTGAATCTAACTCAAACATAACACCTGCACCTTCTCCTCCAGCAATTCCAGTAACCAATACTGTTAGCATTAATATTGTTGGAATTACAATCTCATTCGCTGGAATTGCTACTATATAGGCCAATAAAATAACACCATTTAATCCTAATAATAATCCGAATCCATCAAACGATTCTATTAGCCAAAGCGCAATACTTACGTCGCCAACATAGATATTAGAAATAAGCCAAATAACTGCGCCAGCAGGAGCAGCAAAAACAATCGCTCTCCACAATACAATTAAAGTTCTATCTATTAAAGAGGTGTACAAAGTTTTCCAAAAACGTGGTGGTCTATAAGGTGGCAGTTCTAAATTAAAAGTAGATACTTCTCCTTTTAAAACGGTTTTTGATAAAGCCCAAGATGTTAAAAACATAAAACCCATTCCTAATACAGCAATCCCAATCACAGACAATAATGCCGCAACACTTGAAAATGATGAAGGCACAACTGCTCCAATAAAAATAGTGGCAATAAGTATTTGTGTTGGCCACCTTCCGTTACAAAGTGAAAAATTATTTGTTATTATTGCTATAAGTCGTTCTCTAGGACTGTCAATAATTCTTGTAGCCACAACACCTGCTGCATTACAACCAAATCCCATACTCATGGTTAAAGCTTGCTTACCATGAGCTCCAGATTTTTTAAATAAATTATCTAAGTTGAACGCTACACGAGGTAAATATCCAAAATCTTCCAGTAGTGTAAACATCGGGAAAAAAATGGCCATTGGAGGCAGCATCACAGCAATTACCCAAGCGACTGCTAAATACACACCGTCGATTAAAAACCCATCAAGCCACCAAGGCATACTAATGCTTGTTGCAAATCCTTTTAATGCAGGATGAATGGTGTCTAAAAATAAATTTGCCAGCATGGACGATGGATAATTTGCCCCAATGATTGTTAACCATAATACCACTCCTAAAATGAGAAACATTATAGGAAATCCTAGTGTTTTGCTAGTTACTATTTTATCAATTTTAGAGTCTAATCGAAAGCGTTTTTTTTCATTTTCTACTTGAACATTATCTTTAACAATTGTGGCAGCATCAGCATAAATTCCTTCGGTTAAATTATCATGAAAATCGTCACCAATTTGCCATCGTAATTCATTAGATAATTCAATAATGTTTTCAATATTCTTCTTACTCATAATTATACTAATTCACCTGTTTTTAAGGCGTCAATTATTTGAGAATCTCCTTCTAGCAATCTAAATGCTATCCATCTACTGTTAGATATTCCTGGGAATTCTTTTTCTATTTCGACACTTAATTTTTTTACGGCTTTTTCAATATTAGGTGGTACATTTTTAATGCGATGAGGTTTACACACTATGGTGCCATTAGCCACTTCAGAAATAGTTTGAATAAGCTCTGGAATACCTTCATTATATCTTGCACTAGTTGCAACCACAGGAATACCTAAGTCTTTTGCTAATGTTCTTTGATCAATAACAATATTATTGCGTTTTGCTTCGTCCATTAAATTAAGGCAAAGCACTGCTTTATCAGTTATCTCCAAAATTTGAAGTACTAAATTCAAGTTACGTTCTAGTCTATTGGCATCGGCAACAATAATGGTTACATCAGGTCGTCCAAAGAGGATAAAGTCTCTAGCAACCTCTTCGTCTGTTGATGTTGAAAGCAATGAATATGTTCCAGGCAAATCCACCAATTTATACTTCTGTTGGTTGTATTGAAAACCTCCTTCCGCTCTGGTAACTGTTTTTCCGGGCCAATTTCCAGTATGTTGTCGTAATCCTGTTAAGGCATTAAACACTGTGCTTTTTCCTGTGTTGGGGTTTCCGGCCAAAGCCACAACAAAGTCAAAATTATCAACATTAATTCCTAGCTTTTTTAAGCCTTCTGCATTAAAATGCGCACAAGTATCACAAGCGCTTTTTATAGGTTTAATTTCCATTGTCTAATTTTTTTATAAGGATTTTTGAGGCTTGATCTTTTCGTAAAGCAATCGATGTTCCCTTTACTAAATAAGCATGTGGCTCACCTAACGGATTCAATAAATCTATTTTTATTGTTGAGCCTTTTACAAATCCTAAATCCAATAAACGTCGTCTGCTTTCTCCTCTGCTTTCTTTAGAAATCCCAATAATTTCTGCATTTTCATTTTCTTGTAACCCTGAAAGCCTCGCAATGTTATCTTCAATGACTACTTCTTTTTCTATTGGCAATACTGTAAGATTAGATGCTACAATAGGAGCCAATACAAATTCTTCACCCTCTGAGTGAAAGACAATGCGTGTTTTGTTATTTTCAACTATTTTAATTAAAGAGCCAATGTGAATATTCTCAGCAAGTATTTGTTTGTAAATCACTTCAGGTTCGTCTTCAATATGTGTGATTCTCGCAATAGAATTTACTGGTAATAATGGCAATTCTACGCCTTCAATTTCGGCTATTTTACCTGTTTTTGTAGGGATTGGGTCACCATGTGGATCGTACTGAGGATTCCCTAATTGCGAAGCTAACTTGTTGGTTTCGTCTTGGCTTAACTTATGCTCCATACGTTCGGCTCTGTCGTGCCATTCGTTTTTATGGAACCCTGTTCTGTCAGCCAAATAACGTTCCCAAAGTCTGTGAACTCTTATGATTCGCAATGCATATTCGTGACCTTCTTCTGTTAATTTTAAAGCATCAGAATCAAAATATACCAAGTTATTGATAGACATTTTTTTTATGGCTTCTACAATGCTTTTGTTCTTGAATTTTAAAGACTGGACCAATGTTTTGGTATCCACTTTATTACCTGAATTTTCAAAATGGTAAAGCTGTTTGAGTATGTCTTCAATAATCACTTTTTCGTCGCTTTTAAAGTTTTTTTGAAGCAACCAAAACCATCCTTTTGTTGGCCTGAATAGCAAGAACAGCAAAATGGTTATTCCAAAGAACACAATCAATGCTGATACTGGGTTATAATTGTTCATCTTAGATACTTAGGTAAAGGTTTTCGGCGACATTTTTAGATATAGTCATGGTTTTTGATTTGGTTTCAATAGTAAATGAATCATCAAACGGTTCAAAATCGATCACTTTAATGGTATCACCTAAAGCCAGTTCGTTTTTATTCAAATACTTTAAAAATGCTTTAGAAGAATCTTTAACGCTGATTAAAACACCTTGACTACCAGTGTTAATATTTAAAATGCTTTTGCTTTTTATTTTGGTGTAATTGCCAAGTTTGTCTGGAATTGGGTCTCCATGAGGATCGTGTGTTGGGTAGTCTAAAAAATCATCTAGTTTATCAATTAATTTTTCAGACTTAATATGCTCTAACTGCTCTGCTATTTCATGAACTTCATGCCACGAAAAATTGAGCTTATTAACTAAAAACGTTTCCCAAAGGCGATGCTTTCTAATTACAGATTTTGCCGTTAAGCGTCCTGATTCTGTTAGACTTACACCTTGATATTTTATGTAATTAGCTAGTTCTTTTTCAGCTAATTTTTTAATCATATCTGTCACTGAGGAGGCTTTAGTATCTATTAGCTCTGCAATAGCGTTTGTGCTTACTGCATCACCTCCTTGATTGCCTAAATGGTAAATAGCTTTTAAATAATTTTCTTCTGATAATGTAACCAAAATTTATAATTTAAGCTACAAAGGTAGTAATTTTTATGTGAGGGTAAAAATATTTTTAGTCTTATCTAAAAAATATTAATTAATTAGTATTTGGCAAATTGTATTATAAAACTATATTTGTAACCATGTATAATGTTGTGTAATATGGTTATAAAAGATTATTATTCTATTTCTGAGGTGTCTGAAATTCTACAAAAAAATTCTGAAACGCTAAGGCGTTGGGATAATTCTGGAAAATTACCAGCAACCAGAGAACCAATTAGCAATTATAGAATCTATAAAAAAGAACAGTTAGACCTTTTTCCAAAATTTAATGAATACATCAACGGAAATCAGTTTAAAGGAAACTTTGAAAAACCTATTAACAATTACACAGTATTAGAATTATTTGCAGGAGCTGGTGGACTTGCTTTAGGTTTAGAAAAAGCTGGACTTAAATGTGTTGCTTTAAATGAGATTGATAAATGGGCTTGTGAAACTTTAAGACAAAACCGACCTAATTGGAATGTGCTTGAAGGCGACATTAAAAACCATGATTTTTCAAAATATGAAAACAGTGTTGATATTGTTACAGGAGGTTTCCCTTGCCAAGCTTTTAGTTACGCTGGAAAAAAACTTGGCTTAAACGACACTAGAGGCACTTTGTTTTATGAATTTGCTAGGGTTGTAAACGAAGTTAAGCCTAAAATTTGTATTGGTGAAAATGTAAAGGGTTTACAAAGCCATGAAAAAGGAAAAACCCTTGAAGGTATGATTTCAGTTTTAGATGAAATTGGTTATAACGTTGTGACTCCAGTTCAAGTTTTAAAAGCTATAAATTACAATGTCCCTCAAAAAAGAGAGCGTTTAATTCTGGTAGGTGTTAGAAAAGATATTGATTTAAAATACAAGTATCCTTTACCTTATGACCAAATCTACAATTTAAGTGATGCATTAAAAAAAGGAAAATTGTTTGATTGTGATGTGCCAAAATCCAAAGGCTCTGAATATCCTATACATAAAAAAGAAGTGTTAGATTTGGTGCCTCAAAAAGGATATTGGAGGGATTTACCTCTCGATATTCAAAAAGAATATATGCAAAAAAGCTTTTATTTAGGAGGAGGGAAAACAGGAATGGCAAGGCGCATTGGTTGGGATGAACCATGTTTAACATTAACTTGTAGTCCAGCTCAAAAACAAACCGAACGTTGTCATCCAGAAGAAACAAGACCTTTTACTGTTAGAGAGTATGCAAGAATTCAAACTTTTCCTGATGATTGGGAATTTAATGGCTCTATTTCACAACAATACAAACAAATTGGTAATGCAGTTCCAGTAAATTTAGCAAAGGAAATTGGTTATTCCTTGGTGAAGTTTTTGAATGATTATTATTCAATAAATCAAGAAAATTTAGCTTCAATTTCTTTAGATAAAGTATCGATGGTTTGAGCTAAAACCTTTGTACCATCAACCTCAAGGGCAACTTCGCCAACTGCATCAATTAGATCAAAATAAAAATCTTCTTTCCCTGTTAATCTATACCAAAATTCTTTGCCAACAATTACAGGATACTTCTCATTTATCTTTTTATAATGAGAGCTTAATTCTGATGCTTCACCGTAGATAACTCCAACTATCATATCATTTATTCCAATATTTAAATTGTTGGTTCTAGCTAAGTTAATTGTTCCACTAAAATGGTCATTAATGGTTTTAACATCATCAAAATTAATCGTGTTTGGTCCAGATTTTAGTTGGCAATATTTTTTATTTCCATCAATAGCATCGATAAATTCAATATCAATTCCTGGTGTTGTAGAACCAAATCCTTCAAAAAGTTCACTTATTAATTTTTGAACTCGCATGCCAAATGATGTGTTAATCGATGAGCCTAAAACTCTAGGCAAAACCAAAGCTTCGGCTATACTTTTTGCATTATCATTACCTCTTAAAAAGTTTGCCAAGTATTTGAATAAAAAGGGGTTGATATTATAATTTTTAAGCTCACTTGCTTTTTTGCAGCCAACTTGAATATGTGCTTCTACAATTTCATCTTTGAAGAAGTTTTTCGCCTTTTCTAGTAATAACAATCTTTGCTTTTCTTCCATAATTCAAATTTAATCAAAACCCTCTTTCTTTCTGCAGCTGCTCATAAGCTTCTTGCACTTGCCTGAATTTTTCAGCAGCACCTTTTTGGTGTTTTTCTCCTAAATGTATGACCTTATCTGGATGGTATTTCTTTGCCATTTTTCTATAAGCAGCTTTAATCTCATCAATAGTTGCCGTTTTTGGAATTTCTAAAATTTTATAAGCATTTTTGGTACTGTTAAAAAACATCGCCTTAATACTTTCAAAATCCTTAGAGCTAATGCCTAAATAACCGGAAATAGTATAAATCTGTCTGATTTCATTTTCAGTGACATGAATATCAGCCTTCGCAATACCAAATAAAAAATGGAGCAATTGCAATCTTGATGGATGATCCATCATTTGTCTAATTTGATTACAAACCTGTCGTGTAGAAATATTCTGCTTACTAATATTTTTAAAAAGTTTAAATGCATGATTAGCTCGTTCCTTACCATACATACTCGTAAACTGCTGTCTAACAAAATCCAATTCGCGTTGGTCTTGATGGTCATCGGCTTTTATAACAATAGATGCTAATACTAATAAACTTACTTCAAAATCACCTGGTTGTGTTTGAGGTCGTTCACGACGTTGGTGGTTTCGTGAAGTCCTGTAATTTGGCCTTCTTCTTGTTTGTTGTTCGCCTAATAATGGACTTCCTTTTCCGCTTGCCATAGAATCTACTATGCTCCCTAATGCCAACCCAATTATCGCTCCAATTGGGCCTCCAAACGACCAACCTATAGATGCTCCAATCCACTTTGAAAAACTCATGTAAGTAATAGATTTTAATTATAAGTAAATATACTATTTGTTAGTAGATTGCATCAAGAAATTGTTACACAATTGGTATCTTTGCACTTTAAATTAATAATTCTTAAAATTAAAAATATGTATCCAGCAGAATTAGTAAAACCAATGCGTGAAGACCTAACAAATGTAGGTTTTGAAGAATTACATACCGTTGAAGCGGTTGAAGCTGCCATGACAAAAGAAGGTACAACACTAGTTGTTGTAAATTCGGTTTGTGGTTGTGCTGCAGCTAATGCACGTCCAGCAGCAAGACAAAGTTTACAAAATGCAAAAAGACCAGACCATTTGGTAACGGTGTTTGCAGGTGTTGATAGAGAAGCAACTGATAAAGCTCGTGAATTCATGATTCCTTTTCCTCCAAGCTCGCCTTGTATGGCTTTGTTTAAAAATGGTGAATTAGTTCACATGTTAGAACGTCATCATATTGAAGGTCGTCCAGCCGAATTAATTGCTGAGAACCTTGTTGATGCTTACAACACACATTGTTAGGCCTCTATCCAAAAGAAGGAGAGAGTGACAAATAAATATTAAACCACGAAAATCTCGTGGTTTAATATTTTCACGCAACTTATTGTATGTTATTGCATCTATAAATAAACACTTATAATGAAAAGTTTAAAACAAACTTTTATGCTTTTATCTTTTTCTTTCTTTTTTATGGCTATGCAATGTGATAAAGATAATACTCCTTTAACTTATGAAGAAGATAGAGCTGAACTAAATATTTATAAAACTACAATTGAAGATTTAGCAGCAACGTCTGTTTGTGAAGAAAATACCGAATGCTTATTTATTGGTTTTGGAAGCAAGCCCTGTGGTGGACCCTGGACGTATTTAATTTACACAAACTCAATAAATGTCGATCAATTACTACTTTGGGTAAATGATTATAACCAATTAGAACAAGAACTAAACGAAAAATGGGACATTATTTCAGATTGTTCTATTGCTCCCCCTCCTTTAGGGTTTGAATGCATTGATAACACATGTAATCCAATTTTTTAAAGGTATTTTCTTTTGTTTTCCCTACTTTTGAATGCCATTTTAGCATTTAAAAATGATTAAACTTCTAGCATATCCACTTACGCTTATCTATGCGTTTTTCTTTTTTTTAACGCTCCTGGTTTTTCATCCAATTCAATGGTTTTGTTTTAATGTATTAGGCTACCAAGCGCATAAAGTTTCCGTCATTTGGTTACAGTTTTGGCTGATGCGCTGTTTAAATATTTTAGGCACTCGTTTCTCATTCAGTAATCCTTATAAAATAGACGCAAATCAACCTTTAATTATAGTGTCCAATCATCAAAGCATGTACGATATTTCACCATTAATGTGGTACATGCGAAAACATCATCCTAAATTTATTAGTAAAAAAGAATTAGGGAAAGGTATTCCGAGTGTGTCCTATAATTTGCGCCACGGAGGTTCCGTATTAATTGATAGAAAAAAACCTATTGAGTCCATAAAAGCGATTGAAGATTTTGCAAAACGCATAGATAAAAACAATTGGGCTGCTGTTATTTTTCCTGAAGGGACACGAAGCAGAACAGGAAACCCTAAACCTTTTAAAACAAAAGGATTAATTACGTTAATGAATCATATGCCAAATGCTTTAGTTGTTCCAATTTCAATTAATAATTCATGGAAAACATTGCGTTATGGAAAATTCCCAATGGGATTGGGAGCTCATATTACATTTAAAGTACATCAACCTATTCCTGTAAATTCTGAAGAACCAATTGTATTAGCAAAACACGTTGAACAAATTATTATAAATGACATTAATTATGACGAATAAAGACCTGATAGAAACTACAAAAAACTACGTGCGAGCGACTTTAAAAGATGCCGAAGGTGGTCATGATTGGTTTCACACATTAAGAGTTTATAATAATTCTTTACTTATATCTAAAGGTGAAAAAGTAGATGCCTTAGTTGTGGCATTAGGTGCTTTATTACACGATATCGCAGATAGCAAATTCTATCCCGACGCTTCGGGAGGAGACGATACTATTGGTCCAAAAATGGCTAGAGAGTTTTTGTTTAAACACAATGTAGATAGTATAGTGATTGAACACGTTATTAAAATAATTGAAAATATTTCTTTCAATAAATCTTTAGAAAAGGGTGAAAAATTCACTTCGCCAGAATTAGACGTTGTTCAAGATGCTGACAGGTTGGATGCCATTGGAGCGATTGGTATTGCACGTTGTTTTAATTATGGTGGTTTTAAAAACCGAAAACTATTTGACCCTTCCATTAAACCAAACATGAACATGACTAAGGAGGAATATAAAAAGTCAACTGCGCCTACCATTAATCATTTTTATGAAAAATTGTTATTACTTTCTGACAAAATGAACACTAAAACTGGGAAGCTCATTGCTAAACAACGTCATCAATTTATGGAAGAATACTTAGACCAATTTTATGCCGAATGGGATGGAAAGCGATAGGTTTAAATTTAAAGTAATTGAAGGCCTTCCTTCTAAAGAATTACTTGAAGATATCTTGTTTGTTTACAAATCCATTTTTGATGATTACAAATTAGACTTTTTTAAAAACAGGATTCGTCAAAAAGAAGACCTCATCATAATACTTTGCTCTCAACATAGTCAACATCTAGGCTTTAAAATTGGGTATCGATATAACGACACTACTTTTTACAGTTGGGTTGGAGGTGTTTTACCTGAAAGTAGAAACACTGGTATTGCAAAACAACTAGCTCAACTACAAGAAAAAGGGGTTAAAGAGAAAGGCTATTTGAAAATACGAACCAAATCAATGAATCGTTTTAAACCTATGATGATTTTAAATTTAAAAAATGGTTTTGATATCACTAAAACATACACCAACGATAAAGGGCAGACCAAAATTGTTTTTGAAAAACTCCTAAAATAAACTTTTTGGAGTCCACACAAATTTATTGGATTATATGCTTTACCTCACTTCTATATTTTGAGGCGCTTTTCCTTGTAAATTCTTTAAAGACCTTATTGAAGTGCGAAAAATTATTAAATCCACAATCATAACAGACATCTGTAATACTAAGTTGGCTTTCTGATAGCAATTTAGTAGCGTGTACAACTCGATATTCATTTACAAATTTAGTAAAGGTTTTTCCTGTTACTTTTTTAAAATAACGACAAAATGCTGGAACTGTCATGCTTACTTTATCTGCAATGTCATCTAAACTTATATGCTCCCTGAAATTTTGATTTACATGTTTAAAGATAATATCTACCTTAGCACTATCTTGAGGTTGGGTTTCAAAAGCGAAACCATCAGCATTCAAAATAGAATAGTCTTCTAATTTTGCAAGCGCATGAAGTATTTCTAATAAAACCAATATTTTTTTAAAGCCCTTTTTTTCTGAAAGTTTTTCAATTTTATGACCAAGCTTTTGTTTTGTGTCTGTTCCAAAAACAATTCCTTTTTTAGAACGCTCAAACAAATTATTAATACTTTCCATTTCTGGAATATTAAAAAAATTATCTCCTAAAAATTCTGGCTTAAATTGAATACATGTTTGAGAACCATTTATGGTTAATCGATCGGTAAAGCCATTATGTGGTAGGTTTGACCCAATTAATAATAACTGACTGTTATTAAAATAAGATAAATGATTTCCTATATGAACCTTACCTTGACCCTTATTTACATAAATCAATTCTATTTCAGGGTGAAAATGCCAAAAAGGCTTAATCTCTCCTTGATACGCATAATTTTCATGTCTCCTCACCAAAATCGAGCTGCCAAATTCAGGACTAATTTTTTCTAATGTAGGTTTAGCTGTCTTCATGATTAAGATTTAGACACAAAAATAAATCTATTGATTTTAAAAACCTATTCAAAATTATCAATATTATATGCTATTTTAACCTTTGGTACTCGTAAATATGATTAATGAGTTAATTTAACATATAAATTGACTAAAATGGTTGTTTTCTTATATAACATTCGTGCATAGTTTTGCCTCATAAATATTAATCACTAAAAATTGATTTATTATGAGACATTTATTTAAAAACATTTTAGTATTAGCTGTAATGTTTGGAACATTTACAAGCTACGCCACCAAAGACTTAAAAACTTCTTCAAGCTCAAATTTTAAAATAACAAAAGGAGATTTAATCTCTGTAACTGATAATTCTGGAAAAACTATTTATTCTGGTCGCACTAACTTTAACGGTAACTTAAAATCCTTATATGATTTCACAAACCTAAAGAATGGATTTTATATTATAGAAATAGAGAAGGATTTTGAAATAATTTCCAAAACAATCGAAGTAAAAAACCGTGTGGTTACTTACTTAAATAACTCAAGTAAAACTATTTTTAAACCTATTATAAAATTTGAAAAAGCAAAAGTTATTGTTTCAAAATTAGCTTTGCAAGTAGAGAATATAAAGATTGAAATTTACTACAAAGATGAATTAATTCATCTTGAAACAGTAAACACTAATTCTATTGTAAACAGGGCTTATAAATTAGATGAAACTGTTAAAGGAGATTATAGGGTAATTATAAGAGCGAATGACAGAGCTTATGTAGAGAATTTTAAATTATAAATTTAGTTAGTTTTGATTTTTAAATACAAAGAGTGAACTTTTAGGTTCGCTCTTTTGTGTTTTAAAACAACTTCATTTGCCCAACTTTATATGGTTCATGAAGCTCAGTATTTAACTTTGGCATTTGTTTCCCTTTAAAATATCTATGTCTTGCCAAATTAACTAAATCGTTTATTTGTTTGGCAATTTGTCCTTTACCTCGCATTCTAACTCCAAAACGACTTTCGTTTAAAGTACCTCCATGGCAACTTTCAATTTGATGCAATACTTTATTTGCTTTATCTGGTAATGTTTTACGAATCCAATCAGTAAATATTTCACCAATAGCGCCATTTAATCGTACAATGGTATGAGCAATACTTAAAGCTCCAGCTTCAGACACTACTTTAGCCAATGGCAATACTTCGTGACTGTTTATGGATGGAATTATTGGTGCTAACATCACATTTACTGGAACTCCATTTTCTGAAAGTGTTTTCACCGTTTCCAACCGTTTTTTAGCAGTAGCGGTTCGTGGTTCTAAAATGCGACGAGTCTCTTCAGACAAAGACGTAATAGATATATTTACGCCAACCAAATTATCTTTTGCTAGTTCCATTAGTATATCTAAATCCCTTAAAATCAAGGCGTTTTTTGTAATAATACCAACAGGGTGCTTATATTTTAAAAAAACTTCTAGGCATTGTTTCGTTATTTCAAATTGTTTTTCGGCTGGTTGATAGCAATCTGTATTTCCAGATAGTACAATGGTTTGTGCTTTCCAGTTTTTCTTTTTAAGTAATTTTTCTAACAATTTTGGAGCATCATTCTTAACCAAAATGCGACGTTCAAAATCGAGTCCTGCACTAAAACCCCAAAGCTCATGACTGTTACGTGCATAACAATACACACAACCATGTTCGCAGCCTTGATATGGGTTCATGGAATACATCATACCAACATCAGGACTTGTGACTTTATTCACGATGGTTTTAGGAAATACTGGAAGATAAAGTGTTTTGTTTTTATCTGTGATTTCTCCTTCTTTATGGCAAAACTCTAGAAAATCGTCACGTTGTTCGTGACTTAATTCGAAGAAACGGTTGGGTACATTTAATTGTGCACCTCTCCCTTTTAGGGTCGATTTGGAGTTCATAATATGAAAATATAAAGTGGATACTTGTGTAAGTAGCACTCTAAATTAATCAATATTATCATTGGAAACTGTTAAAGAAATTGTGGGTTGTTAACAAAGGTGATTTATCGAGGTTAGAGCCTTAAAACCTCAAGGCTATTCCCCTGGGAAATCTGCTTTTCGTTTTTCAAGAAATGCCGTCGTTCCTTCTTCAAAATCTTCAGTTCCAAAGCATTTCCCAAACTCTTCAATTTCAGCATGAAAGCCATTTACACCATCAATAAAACCTGCATTTATTGCTCTAATTCCAGCACTAATTGCAACTGGAGAATTTCGCATTATTTTACTGGCTATTTTTTTTGTTAGTGGCAATAACTCTTCTTGTGTAGTTACATGATTCACCAAGCCGTAAGATAAGGCTGTTTGAGCATCAATCATTCCAGCGGTCATAATCATTTCCATGGCATGTCCTTTTCCAACTAATTGTGGTAATCGTTGTGTGCCACCATAGCCTGGAATTACACCTAAGGATACTTCGGGCAATCCCATTTTTGCATTGGTACTTGCCACTCTAAAATGGCATGCCATAGCCAATTCCAATCCGCCTCCAAGTGCAAAACCGTTAACTGCAGCAATAATTGGTTTATTAAAATTTTCTATATAATCGAACAATAATTCTTGTCCTTGAGCTGCTAAATTACTTCCTTCTTCAATATTAAAATCGGCAAATTCACTAATATCTGCTCCAGCGACAAATGCTTTTTCACCACTTCCAGTAATAATAATCACTTTAGATTCATTGTCATTTTTAATATTGTTTAAAGCGTCATGTAATTCTTTAATAGTTACTCTATTAAGTGCATTTAATTTGCTTGGTCTATTAATAATAATAGTTGTTATACCAATACTTTTTTCGACTAATATGTTTTCAAAGGTCATTTTTGATTAATTATTTAGGAAAGCTCACTTTAAATGTGGTGCCTTCATTTTCTTTGGACACAAAAGTAATACTTCCATTATAGGTTTCAATAATATTTTTTATCATAGGCAACCCTAATCCCATTCCGCTTGTTTTGGTAGTAAATTTTGGTTCAAACACTTTTGATGTGTTCTCATTAACAATTCCGTTACCATTATCTTCAACAGTTAAAATAACATTGTTTGCGTCAGAAAATACTTTAACGATAATTTTAGGTGTTTTGTTTTTTGGAATTGCTTGTATTGCGTTTTTCACCAAATTTGTAACTACTCTAATAAGTTGGGTCCTATCGAATGTTGCAACAATTTCTTTTTGTTCTGGCATAAAGGTTATGTAGTTTTCGGCAAAAATATCCAAAGCTAAATCCACAACATTAACCACATTAAGTTTTTCGCTTTTTTGAGCAGGCATTTTAGCGAAATTTGAAAACGCTGAGGCTATGGAACTCATGGTGTCTATTTGCTGAATTAATGTCTTGGTGTACTCATCTACTTTTTGTCGAATATTTGGGTCGTTTGGGTCAAACTTGCGTTGAAAGCTTTGAACCGTTAAACGCATTGGTGTTAGTGGATTTTTAATCTCGTGTGCCACTTGTTTTGCCATTTCTCTCCAAGCTTGTTCTCGCTCGCTTGTTGCTAACTGTACAGCACTTTGTTCCAGCTCGTCAATCATACTATTATAAGACTTTACAAGTGCAGAAACCTCAACACTAGCTCCTTTAAGCTCAATTTTTTTGTTTCGTTTTTCTAAACGTGTTTGATTCATTTTATCGCTAATGGTTTTTAATGACCTTGTAATATAGCGTGACACAAAGTAAGCGAATAAAACAGCAACAAGAATCATGAAAAAGTAGGCATAACCCAAACGAACCAAAAACTGTTTTAGCTCGTCTTGATTAAAAGAGTCGTCATCAAAATATGGGACATGTAAAATGCCTAATGGTTTTGCATTATAGTCTGAAAAAATAATGTATGAGGACTGGAAATTTCCTCCTAATGCTTCATTTTTTTCAACAAAACGTTTATTTACACTAAAATTTAATTGGTTTAATATTTCTGGAGATAAACGCCTTGATATAGAATCGTGGTCAATATCAGGTACTGAGCTTTTTACTAAAGTTCCCTGAAGGTCATATAAGTTAAAATCGACATTTAAATTATTGGCGATTTCGTAAATTTTGTCTTTAAAAATGAGCCCTAATCTTTCAGGTGTACGTTCATAAGTTGTTTCTTCCAATACATAATCCATACTAGATAAAATCTGCCTTTCTTTTCGTTCCAGACGCTGTTTGTGATAGTCTTTAGACTGTTCGTTATATTGAAAAAGTGTTACGGCAGCTATTAATATAGATGCTACAACAACCAACAAAATCATGTAAAGAAAAATACGTGAACGTAACGAAAGTCTTTTAGAGGTCATTTAATAAATTTATGTGAATTATATCAATAATCAAGCCATGATATAATGCGTGGTTCTTGTTGGGTTTGCGTTTAAAAAAGCCCTACAAACATGTTATAACAAAAATGAGATGTAGGGCTTTTATATAGTTATTTCAATCCATTAATCTTCAACAAACAGGAAGTTTAATTTCTTATCGTTAAATGCTTGGTTAAACGCCTTAATTTCTTTTGTGACCAAATCGTCAAACTTTTTTAATTGTGTATTGATTTTTTGTGTTAATTCGTTTTTAACTGCAACATCTTGATCAGTAGGTGTAAAATCACCTCTACCTACCAATGAATTTAAGTGCGCCAATTTGTTGTTGAGTCTAATTGGGAAATTCAACGGATCTTGACCGCTACGGTTTTTTGTTTGGTAAAGTGCTTTTTCAATTTTAGAGAATTCCTCTTTTAATGTTTTAGCTTTTTCTACCAAATCTTTAACATTGTCATTCCCTTTATACTGTGCCATAAAAGCATCTAGTTTTTCATTAATTTTTCTAATTTTTTTAATAGATTTATGAGTATTATCCAGTGTTTTATTGATGTCTTTTATAAAAACAAATTGTTTTTTCATATCGTCTAAAGTACCTTCTGCTCTAGGATCTGCCAAAATGGTAAATGGTTGGTTCAATACGTCACCATTTACATTTAAACTTATTTTATAATTCCCTGGAACAGCTTTTGGTCCTCTTAAACTCCCTGCCCATAGTATCATTCCTGAGAAACGTTGGGCACCATCATAAATCATATTCCAAATAAATTGATTGGTTCCTTTTTTAACAGATAATTTATTGTCTTTAGACTTAGTACTATAGGTTTTAATGGTATCTCCTTTTGTGTCAAAATAAGTTAGGGATACTTCGTCCTTTTCATCGTAATTATTCAAGTTAAAATATGTTATCACACCATTTTGAAGGTTGGTTCCATTGGTTTTACTACCTTTAATGCTACTTCCACGCATTCTGTAAGTGTCTTTAGGTTTAAACAATATGTTTTTAGACTTATCTGCATAGTATAATTGGTGAATCACTGTTAAATCATCTATCATCCATAGGCTTCGTCCTTGAGTTGCTACGATTAAGCTATTATCTTTTATTGTAAGATCAGTAATAGGAACAATAGGTAAATTTAATTGGAACGGTTTCCAGTTTTTGCCATCATTAAACGAAATATACATTCCTGTTTCGGTTCCAGCGTACAATAACCCTTTTTGTTTAGGGTCTTCGCGCACTACCCTTGTAAAATGCTCTGGATTAATTCCATTCGTAATTTTTGTCCAAGTCTTTCCGTAATCGCTTGTTTTATATAAATAAGGTGCAAAATCACCAGATTTGTATTTAGTTCCTGCTATATAACAGGTTGCAGGATCAAAGGCACTTGGTTCCACACTATTTATCATCATCCATTCTGGCATTCCTTTTGGTGTGACGTTGTCCCAAGTTTGTCCACCGTTTCTAGTGACATGTACCAATCCATCATCGCTACCAACCCAAAGCAGTCCTTCTTGTAAAGATGATTCTTGAGCAGCGAAAATGGTACAATAATACTCAACAGCTGTATTGTCTTGAGTAATTGGTCCTCCTGAAGATTTTAGTTTTTCTGGGTCATTTCTAGTTAAATCTGGACTAATAATTTTCCAAGATTGCCCTTCGTTTTCAGTTACATGAACGTTTTGTGAAAATGTGTACAGTTTATTAGGGTTGTGTTTTGAAAAAATTATGGGGAAATTCCATTGGAAACGATATTTCATCCCTTCGGCACCATGACCCATTGGATTATCAGGCCAAACATTTATGGCTCTTGATGTTTTTCGTTCATGGTTAACACGTGTTAAATAACCACCATAGCTTCCACCATATACAATATCGTCATTCTCAGGGTCAACAGCAATATGTGCCGATTCGCCGCCTGCTGTACTTTCCCAGTCATCTTCGGTGATAAACCTACCATCTGTTCTGTGTTGAATTCTTATGGTTGAATTATCTTGCTGTGCAGCATAAATCCTATACGGAAAATAGTTATCGGTCGTAACACGATAAAATTGTGCTGTTGGCTGATTGTGATAAGTACTCCATGTTTCACCACCATCAAAAGTAACTTGGGCACCACCATCATCTCCAATAATCATTCGGTCTGGATTTTCTGGTGCAATCCATAAATCGTGATGATCTCCATGAGGTGCGCCATGCGTACTAAATGTTTTTCCACCATCTGTACTTTTATGATAACGAACATTTAAAACATACACTTTATCTACATCTTTTGTATCAGCATAAACACGTGTGTAATACCAAGCTCTTTGCCGCAGATTGCGATTGCTATTAACATAACGCCAAGTTTCTCCTCCATCTTCACTTCTATACAAACCGCCTTTGTCTTTGTTTTCAACAATTGCCCATACACGTTGATTGTTTACTGGCGATACTGTAACGCCTATAATTCCCAATGTATCTGTTGGGAAGCCTTTGTTTTTTGATATTTCTGTCCAGGTTTCACCACTATCGGTACTTTTCCAAAGTGCTGAACCTTCACCTCCAGAGTTTAAACTATAAGGTGTTCTGTTGATTCGCCATGTTGATGCAAATAAAATCCTAGGGTTGGTTGGATCCATTTGTAAATCGACAATTCCTGCATGTTCGTTTGAAAACAGGGTTTTACGCCATGTTTTTCCACCATCAGTACTCTTATATAATCCTCTTTCTTGGGTGGGTTTGTATAAATTTCCCATAACGCCTGCATAAACAATATCTGGGTTGGTTGGGTGAACAGCAATTCTTGGAATATGTCTTGATTTATCCAATCCCAAAGAAGTCCATGTTTTTCCTGCATCTTCACTTTTCCATATACCATAACCCGAAGACACATTTCCTCTAACGGTTTTTTCTCCGCCTCCAACATAAATTACATTAGGGTCGCTTTTAGACACAGTGATTGCGCCTATACTGCCTCCAAAATAACCGTCGGAAATATTTTCCCATTCACGGCCTCCATTAGTAGTTTTCCATATACCTCCTCCAGTTGCTCCAAAGTAAAATAGATTAGGTTGGTTTGGTACACCTGTTACTGCTGCACTTCTCCCTCCTCTAAAAGGGCCTATAAGCCTGTACTCTAGTGCATCATATTGGTCTTCATTAATGTTTTGTGCTTGTGCTGGGGAATAATTAAACAGCAATAATGTTATTGCCAAGAATAGTGTTGATAATCGCATTTTTAGTTGGTTTTATTATGAACTACTAAAAGTAAGAATAAATTCTTATTACTAATTATTTCTTCTAAATTTTAACTATTAGTTCACTCTATTTTTAATCCTGTTTGATAATAAGACAAACTATTGGTTTCTTCATTCAAACAAGGATTCCTTGTAAATTGTTTTTCTTCCTAGAGGAAAATTTTATATCTGTACTTGCCAATAGCCAAGTATAACTGTTTTTATTGTTAAGAAAAATTAGCTAATAGATAAGACAAAAAACACCTAACTTTGAAAAATCTAAAATAGTAGGTGTGTCATTAAGGCTACTTTCTAAATTAGGAGATTATAATTAATGTTATTACGCTAATTAATTTCAACTAGAAGAACTAATAAAATATGTCTAAAATTATTAGAATTGGTGCACTCCAAAATCAAATGGGTCTTTGGAAAGCTAATGCTGTACAGCAAATGCTTGAAAAATTAGGTCACAAAACCAAGATTGTCCCAGTAGAGTTGTCATCCGAATTAAAAATTAAGGCTAACTTCACAAAAGCTCTTGATATAAAACTTTTAAACAACGAGATTGATCTTGCTGTACATTCATTAAAAGATATTGCAACCACATTACCAAAAGGTATTACACAAGTTGCGATATTAAAACGAGGGAATTTTAAAGACTTGCTTGTTTATAAAAGCAATGAAGAATTTCTCTCGCAAAAAGATGCTATTATTGCTACTAAAAGTTTAGTACATAGAGCACAATGGCTTAACAGGTATCCAACTCATACCATCATTGAACTAGATGGTGATGATGCAAGTCAGCTACAAAAATTAGAAGATAACAACAATTGGAATGCCGCTATTTTTGAAGCTAGTAATCTAGGTCGATTAGGCTTAAAACCAAAAGATTCCATTAATTTAGATTGGATGATTCCTGCGCCTGCTCAAGGAGCTATTATAATTACTGCTCTTGAGGAGGAAAAGGAAATTAAAGCTATTTGTTCTGAACTTAATCATGAAGAAACGGCTATTTGCACAAGTATTGAACGTGAATTTCTAAAATTACTAACAAGCAATAATTCAGCCGCTATTGGTGCTTTAGCTTTTGTAAAAGAAGACGAAGTTCATTTTAAAGGTATTGTATTAAGTCCTGATGGTAGTAAAAAAATTGAAATTCAACGTACTGAAAAATTAGGAGAGCACAACAAGATAGCTTCCTTTTGTGCCGACTTTATTATTGAGCGTGGTGGTAAAAACTTAATAGATTCAATTAAAAATTTAAGTAAACCTAATAACTTATATGCTACAAAAACCTTAACCTTAGATCAAAGCCTTTTATTTAGTGAAAAGGTAATCCCTGAAAGCTCAGATTTTGTAAAGATAAGTTTAAACAGGATTAAGCCTCAAGTGGTTCAAGACCCAATAAAAAATGTGATTATTTCAAGTAGAAATGCTGTAGATGCTTTGCTTCATAATTTTTCGGCAACAGAGTTACAGTTCAAAAACATCTACTGTATTGGGCGTCGTACTAAGCGACTCATTGAAAAAAGGATTGGTCCTGTGACGCATGTAGAAAAAAACGCCAAAGCCTTAGCCGAATATTTAGTAGAATACATCGAAGGCATTGAAGCTACGTATTTCTGTGGCAATTTAAAATTTGACCCTTTACCAACTATTTTAAATAAAAACAACATAAAAGTAAACAAAGTTGAAGCCTATCAAACAAAATACGATGCCAAAAGATTAGAAGATTCCGTTAAAGGCATTATGTTTTTTAGTCCATTAACTATACAGAGTTATTTAAAGGAAAATGACCCAGACATCATTGCTTTTTGCTTAAATGACACAACTGCAACTGAAGCAAAAAAGCAATTTAAAGATATCCGAACCGCAAAAGCACCAACCATTGAAAGTTTTATTAAATTAGTAAATGACCATTACATGTAGAATATAGTATCATGCTTAAACATATTTTTAGCGGAATAAAGGCTTATGCTGGGGCTTTTGAGTTAATCTCTAAGCTAAAGCTTTGGCGGTATTTTGCAATTCCAATGCTCATAAGTGTTATTACTGCAATCGCCATTGGTGTGGTTTCTTATGGGTTTTCAGATAATATTGGGCAATTCATATCCACAATTTGGGTTTGGGAATGGGGAAAAGAAGCGTTTACAACCATTAGCGAAATATTCGGTGGATTGCTCATAATTGTTTTAGGATTAGTGTTGTACAAACACATTATTATGGCTTTATCCGCTCCTTTTATGAGCCCTGTATCCGAAAAAATTGAAACCTATTTATTGGGCGAAGATTCAAAGCTTCAGCATCGTAACACGTCCTTTCAAGCACAGCTTTGGCGAGGTATTAAAATTAATGTTCGTAATTTGTTTATGGAGCTTTGGTTAACAATAATTATACTGCTTGTTAGCTTAATTCCTGTTATAGGTTGGTTTACGTCGTTATTATTGTTTTTTGTTCAAGCTTATTATGCTGGTTTTGGTAATATGGATTATACACTGGAACGGCATTATATGTACAAGGAAAGCGTCGCTTTTGTTAGAAAAAACAGAGGCATTGCAATTGGTAATGGCATTGTGTTCATGCTGTTTTTATTAATTCCTGTTGTTGGTGTTGTTCTGGTACTGCCTTTATCGGTAACTGCAGCTTCAAAAGAAACAGTTAAGTTGTTAAAGGCCAAGCATAATGATTAGTAGAATTGGTGCATTTAAAATTAATCCTATCAAAAGAAGTGATTCCTGGAAACTTTGCGATTTTATTATAGCAAACCTATGGTTTAAAATGTGTAAAAAAGCAATCCTCCTTTTTGTTTTCCTTATAGTTGTAAATCAAGTTTCAGCGCAATTAGTTTATGATACACCAGAATCTGTTGGTTTAAATGCGATTTATATAGAATCTAATGTCGATTCTATTATAAACGATGCCATTACCAAAAAAGCATTTCCTGGCGCACAATTATTAGTAGCAAAACAAGGAAAAATTATTTTTCATAAAGCTTATGGTTTTCATACTTATGACAGTATTCAAAAAGTAAACCTTGACGATGTTTACGACTTGGCATCGGTTACCAAAATTACAGGTCCGCTTCCAGCGCTTATGAAATTATACGAAGAAGGAAAAATTAATTTAGATGTGCCATTTAGTAACTATTGGAAATCTTGGAGGAATCGTAAAGACAAAAAAGATATAACGCTTCGCGAGCTCTTGTCACATCAAGCAGGAATGACTCCATATATTGTGTTTTTAAGAGATGTACTAAGAAATGGGAAGCCCAAAACCCGGTTTATAAAAAGAGAATCAAAAACACGTTATTCAAATAAAGTATCTAACAAACTATATGTAAAAAATAGATTCAATCAAAAAGTGTTTAGAAAAATTAAGCGTTCAAAAATAAGTGAAGAAAAAACCTATTTGTATTCAGGCTTAGCATCATTAATATATCCAACGCTTATTGAAAATATCACAGGCAAAAATTATGAAGATTACCTCATCAACAACTTTTTTGAAAGATTAGGCACTGTAACTCTTGGTTATAATCCACTCACAAAAAACCTCAAAAACAACATTGTTCCAACCGAGCTTGATACATTTTTTAGAAAAAGCTTGCTAAAAGGCTATGTACATGACGAAAATGCAGCGCTTTTAGGAGGCATTTCGGGAAATGCTGGATTATTTGCCACAGCTAAGGATATGGCTATTTATATGCAAATGTTGCTTCAAAAAGGCACATATAATGGAAAACAATATTTTAAAACCTCAACGGTTGATGAATTCACAAAAATTCAATACCCAAAAAATAAAAATCGAAGAGGCTTAGGGTTTGACAAGCCAATTATTGGTAATGACACTTTGAGTATAGCCAAAGCATATCCAGCACCACAGGTAAGTCCACAGAGTTTTGGGCATTCTGGATTTACTGGAACTTTTGTTTGGGCAGATCCAGAACATGAATTGGTTTTTATCTTTTTGTCCAATCGCGTGTATCCAAGCAGAACACATAGCAATATTTATAATTTTAATGTAAGACCTAAATTACAGCAGGTATTTTATACATGCCCAAAATTTGAAGAGAAACTGACAAATAATTAGTACTTTTGGATTATAAAGGCACACTATGAGTTTACTTATTTTTTACGCGATAATCTCCATTTTCTTTTCATTTTTGTGTTCGATTCTTGAAGCCGTTTTGTTAAGTGTTACACCTACATTTATCAATATAAAAAAGCAAGAAAACAAGCACTATGCCGAAAATCTTGAAGCGTTAAAAAAAGACGTTGACAAACCACTTATTGCTATTCTAACCCTTAATACCATCGCGCATACTGTTGGTGCTATTATGGTTGGCGTGCAAGCCAAAGTTGCTTATGCTGAAATTTACGGAACAACAACACGGAAAATATTTGGTCTTAATTTTACAGAAGACGTAATGGTTGGTGTGGTCTCAACTCTCATGACCATTATTATATTAGTTGCATCAGAAATTATTCCAAAAACCATTGGTGCTACCTACTGGAAACAATTGGCTCATTTTACAACTAGTGCTCTAAAAATTCTTATTTTTCCTTTAAAATGGACTGGAGTTTTATGGCTGTTACAACTAACAACAAAGCTCATAGGAGGTAAAGGACATCATGGAAGTGTATTGAGTCGTGAAGATTTTCATGCAATGACTGATATGGCTCATGAAGAAGGGGTTTTTCAAGAATCGGAAAGTAAAGTCATTAAAAACTTATTGAATTTTAAAGATATCCATGCAAAGGATGTTATGACGCCTCGAACCGTTATGAAAGCTGAAATAGAAACGATGACCATTGAGGCCTTTTTTAACGAAAATCATAATATTAGGTTTTCTAGAATTCCTGTGTTTACTGATACTCCTGATAACATTACTGGATTAGTCTTGAAAGACGATGTATTTAAGGAAATGGCCTTTGGAAACGGACAAAAAAAACTGTCTGATGTGAAACGAAAAATCATCATTGTTAATAGAAGTATGCCTATTCCAATCTTATTTGAAGAATTGGTAGAAAGTAAAAATCACATGGCATTAGTGGTTGATGAATATGGCTCAGTAAGTGGTCTAGTTACCATGGAAGATGTTATCGAAACACTTTTAGGTTTAGAAATTATGGATGAAAGTGATAATGTTGCAGACCTACAACTAATGGCAAGAAAAAGCTGGGAAACTAGAGCAAAACGCTTAGGGTTAATCGACGAAAAACCCGAAAATTAATGACGTCTTGTATAATAAATACACCTTTAGGCTTTGCTAAATTAGAAGGAGATGGTACTGGAATTTCATCATTAACAATACTTAATAACGAAGCTGAAGTTTCTAAAATCATTCCTGAAACTCTTGAAGATGCTGCTCGTCAAATAGATGAATATTTTAAAGGCGAACGTACTCAATTTAGCATAAAATTAAATGCTCAAGGAACCGAATTTCAAAAACGTGTTTGGAATAAACTACTAACCATCCCTTATGGCAAAACCACTTCATATTTAGAACTATCAAAAGAGCTTGGAGATGTTAAAGCTATTAGAGCTGTAGCTAGTGCCAATGGTAAAAATCCGCTTTGGATTATTGTGCCTTGCCATCGCGTTATTGGAAGTGATGGCAGTTTAACTGGTTATGCAGGAGGGCTAAGTCGAAAACAGTGGCTTTTAGAACATGAAAGCCCTTATAAGCAACAATCTCTATTTTAATTCTTATCTTTATTCTAATCAAATAGTTACGACATGATTAGTAAGCTCAATTTAGAAAATATCTTATTTCTCGATATTGAAACCGTTCCTGAAACACAACATTTCTCAAATTTAGACGAAACAAAACAAGCACTTTGGGAGCACAAATCTCAGTACCAACGAAAAGACGATTATACTGCTGAGGAATTTTATGAACGTGCAGGAATTTGGGCAGAATTTGGTAAAATTGTATGCATTTCTGTCGGTTATTTTTCAAAACAAGGTGACATTAGAAACTTTAGAGTCACCTCTTTTTATGGTGATGAAGTTAAAATTCTAAAAGATTTTAAAACCTTATTAATCTCACATTTTAGTCAATCCACGCATTTATTATGTGCTCACAACGGTAAAGAATTTGATTTTCCATACATCGCAAGACGTATGATAATTCATAATATCACTTTGCCATATAAATTAAACCTTTTTGGCAAAAAACCATGGGAAGTCCCTCATTTGGACACTTTAGAATTATGGAAATTTGGTGATTACAAAACTTACACTTCGTTAAAGTTATTAACCAACGTATTAGGTATTCCATCTCCTAAAGATGATATTGATGGGAGCGAAGTTTACCGAGTTTATTATGAAGAAAAAGATATAGACCGCATCATTACCTATTGCGAAAAAGATACTATAGCAGTAGCACAAATATTTTTACGATTACGAGGTGATGATTTGCTCTCTGAAAGTGAAATAATTCACATTTAAAAATAAAAGAGGCTGTCTAAAAAGTATTTTTATTGTCATTTTGAGCGTAGTAGAAAAATCTCAATAATCTATAAATCAACATTATAATTTTTATGAGATTCTTCATTTTCATTCAGAATGACACTTTTTAGACAGCTTCTTCTTTTTTCAATAAACTATTCCTTTATAAAGCGTTTGGTAATAGTTTCTCCATCAGCAGTAAAACGTATTTGATATAATCCAGATTTGAATTTACCTACATTTATAGTACCACTAGTTAAATTGCCTTTATCAACTATTTGACCAATTAAATTAAATATTTCATAGCTAACATCCTTATATGTTGATAAAACATTTAATGCATTTCCTTTAACTGGATTTGGATACAACTTAATCTCTTTAATGTTAAAAGAATTATTAACTAATTTTCCTTTAGCTGCAGTACCACTAGTAGTTAAATTAATATTGTCTATAGCAATGTCGGCCTGCCATGTGCTTCCAGTTATTCTATTAAAACGCAACTGTACGCTTCCTCCAACAAATGCCAAAAGATCTATATTAGCAGTTAACCAGGTATTCCCCTTGTTTCCTGTTTCGTTCCAAATACTCGTCCAGGAAGCACCATTGTCTATACTAGCTTCCAATGCAATTGAACCCATATTAGTAGCACCATACATATGATAACTAAAATTAAACATTGCAGATGTTTGCCCACTTAAATCGAAACAAGGTGAATTCAATATAGCTTGTTTGTTTGGATACCCTGTGTTGTTCCCTGAAGCTTCAACAAAAATGTAATAAGTGCCTTGAGTAGCACTTGCTGGTCCTGTATTATTTGAAGGTGTTCCATTAGCATCTATTGTCCAGTTTATATTATCAGCCGTAGACTGTGTCCAAGCTCCTAATGTGTTTTCAAACCCTTCAGTATAAGGGTATGTAGAAATACCTCCTGAACAACTATTAACAACTACTCCCCCTTCAAATACACTTACATCATCAATAGCAATATCTGCTTGCCAAGTCCCACCAACAAATCTGTTAAATCTAAATTGAACACCGCCACCTGTATAAGCAGAAATATCAACATTAGCAGTTTGCCAAGAGTTGCCTTTGTTTCCGGTTTGATTCCATATACTTGTCCAGGTTGCACCATCATCATTACTTGCTTCTAAATCAATTGTTCCCATATTACTTGATCCATACATATGATATTTAAAACTAAATGTTGCAGATGCTAATCCAGATAAATCAAAACAAGGCGAATTAAGAATTGCTCTTTTACTAGGGTAATTAGGGCTTGAAGCTTCAACATAAACATAATATGTTCCCTGAGAAGCACTTGATGGCCCAGTATTACTTGATGGTGTACCATTTGCATCTATCGTCCAATTTATATCATCAGCCGAAGACTGTGACCAAGCTCCTAAGGTATTTTCAAAGCCTTCATTATAAGGGAAAGTAGATATTCCTCCTGCACAACCAGTGGTTGGTTCAGAAACATTAACTGTTCTCGTTACTTGTGTAGCTGCATTACCCGCAGCATCACTTACATTATAAGTTACAACATAAACTCCTGCTATACTTGTATTAACAATGGCTCCTGCTATCACTATATTGGCAGTAATATCCCCATCAATATTATCTGTGGCTGTTGCTCCTTGTTCTGTATAGTTATCACCAACATTCAAGTTAATTGTTGCTGCTCCATTTAACACAATTACTGGGGCGGTTGTATCAGGAGCTACTATTACTGTTCTAGTAACCTCAATAGCGGCGTTGCCTGAAGAATCACTAACATTATAGGTTATAATATACGTCCCTGCTAAATTTGTGTTTACAGTATTGCCTCCTATTATAATACTGGAAGTTAAATCTCCATCAATATTGTCTGTCGCTGTAGCGCCTTGTTCTGTATAAGTGTCTCCTACATTCAAATTAATAGTTGAAGCGCCATTTAATGTAATTACTGGTGCTGTAACATCTGCTGCTACATTAACCGTTCTGGTTACCTCTGTAGCAGCATTGCCTGCCGAATCACTAACATTATAATTTACTAAATACGTCCCTGCTGTGGCTGTATTTACAGCGCCTGTGATTACAATGCTAGCTGTTAAATTTCCATCAATATTGTCTGTCGCTGTAGCGCCTTGTTCTGTATAAGTGTCTCCTACATTCAAATTAATAGTTGAAGCTCCATTTAATGTAATTACTGGTGCTGTAACATCTGGAGTTACATTAACTGTTCTAATAACTTCAGTGGCTGCATTGCCTGCCGCATCGCTAACATTATAGGTAATCACATAAGACCCTAAAATATTTGCGTTTACAGTATCACCTCCTATGATAATATTAGCTGAAATATCACCATCTACATCATCGGTCGCTGTGGCGCCTTGCTCTGTATAAGTATTGCCTTGTTCTAAATTAATGATTGTGGCACCATTTAAAGTAATTACTGGAGCCGTAGTATCTGGTACACCGCTTTGAATAACTACTGTATAATCTTCTACTTCGCCATACGTAAATGTTTCACAAGAGGTTGGAATAGCATTATACTTCATAGATACTCGCATTCTTGTAGCGTTTTCAACCGCTCCTGAAGGAATGGTAAAACTGCCACTCACTGGTGTTGTTTGTGTTGCTGCCTGTGTCCAAACTTGCTCACCTGCATCTGCAAAATCACCATCTCTATTATAATCAATCCAAACGGAATAGCCTTCATTATAAACAGTCCCTGTCCAGGTTGGAGTTACTGTAATCGCATACTGATCTCCTTTTGTTAAAGTTGTTGACGTTGCTGTAAAATCTGAATAAAATTGAGCTCCCGAACTATTATTTATACTGTTTAATTGTACTCTACTTATATATTCATCATTAACATTAGTGCTCGCTGATGAGCAATAATTTAGCTGAACATCGGTTGTTGTAAAGTTAATCGTTCCACTATAAGCCGATGTAGTTGTATCTGGACATTTACTTCTAACCCTAGCTTCATATTGTGTTAATGGACTTAATGATGATAATGCTTGTGAAACACCATTAACAGATATGGTAGTCCAAGATCCCGCACCTACTTGCCTATAATCTAAATCAAAAGAAGCTCCTGCAACTGCAGCCCAACTAAGTGTTGCTGTATTGGTTCCAATACTTGAAGCTGAAAACGCTGCAGGTGTTGTAGCATTACATACAACTTGCCCAGCAATTGTAAAATTAGTATTAGAGATATCGTAGAAAATATGATTAGATCCTCTAACCATAATTCTATTTTGAGTTCCTTGATTATTAGGAACCAAAATATCATGTGAACCATCATTTGGAACTCCTGCTGCTAATGAAATTGGATATGTATTACCTCCATCGGTTGAAAGAAAAATATCTACACTAGCTGCATTAACTCCGTTTCCTGTTGTGCCAGCAACATTCCAAGTTACTGTTTGTGTTGTTCCAGCATTCCAAGTTACATTTGTATTAGGTGCATTGACCAAAAAAGGGCCAGCTGTACCATTAACTGTAATAACTGTATCATCACTATTATTGGCTCCTCCACCAGCTTTATTATCTCTAACAGTTAATCTAAAATTTAATGTACGTGCAACATTTGGAACCGCTTCCCATTGCCATGACGTTGCTCCAGATTTAACAGTTTCTAATCTAGGGAAATATCTTTTTGAGTCGGTTGTTGGGGTATAAGATCTAAATGCAGGACCAGAAGTTGCTGTTGTACTAGGATAGGTTGTTGTAGGTGTTCCGTTATTCATTTGTTCCCACATATAGGTTAAGACATCACCTGTATTAGCATCAGTTGCAGATCCTGTTAATACAAAAGGTGTTCCTTTTGGGATTGTATAATTTGAACCTGCATTTGCTGTAGGTACTGCATTTCCAGTATTGGTATTAGTTTGACAGCTTGTAGATTTTATATAATCTGTTATTTGTTCAATTGAAGCTGAATGAAAATAAGGGTCACTATTTGATTGTACATCTGTTGGGCCAGTAATTCCTGCATAACCCATTATTGTAGATCCACTTCCAGGTTCCATTTGGACTCCAGTACCTTCATTACTATGTGTAAATGTATGATTTGCTCCAAATTGATGCCCAAACTCATGTGCTACATAATCTACATCAAAAGGGTCTCCTTCAGGAACTGTTCGTGAGGTCCATCCACTCCCTTTTTGTCCATTAACACATACACAGCCAATACATCCTGCGTTACCATTGTTTTGAAGGTTAGCAAATAAATGTCCTACATCGTAGTTTGCTTCACCTATAACACTAGTTAAAGTGCTTTGAAGTGCACTATTATACCCAGAAGTAGTATTACCATAAGGATCGCTATTAATACTAGTATAAATCACATCATCTGTATTTGGAATTAAAACCATTGTTAAATTAAAATCACTTTCAAATATACCATTGACTCTCGTCATAGTAGTGTTTATTGCCGCTAAAGCCAATGCTTTTGTGCCTCCATGGTAAGTGGTATATTCTCCTGTTGCAGAAACCGCTAATCTATAAGTTCGTAAAACGCCATCATCTGCATTTCTTAATACACTATTTCCAGAAATCACCTTCTTTGCTTTTGTGGTAACTTCACATTCAAAATCACTAAAATCAGCTATTCTATCGCTCCTTTTGTATGCTGTATATTGCAATTTATCGCTTGTAACGGGTTCAATAAACGCCGCTTCACTATTAGCCGATAGCCTCATGCTTTGTAGTCCTAAAGGCGAGACGCTAAAACGTATTCTTGCACTTGGATCTTCAACTCCTTGACCTGCATACGATTTAATCTCAGGATACTTAGCACTCAACTTAGGATCCATAACTGGAGCTTCCATAATTCTATAATGTTCTAAAACCCCTTCGTGGTTTGGAAAAGCTATAATCAAGTTTGATTGCCCTGAAAATTTCCCTCTTAGAGGTGCCTCCTTCAGTACCTTTTTCATTTCTTTAAGATTCAGGCTATAAGTTTGAATCATTGGTAAAGATTTTTTAGAAGACATGATTTTTTTGTTATTAGCTAGAGATTCCTTTTGCCAAAAATTATTGTTTTGACCAAAGGTTAGTGTAGTACTAATAAATACAATAAGCAGTAGTAGTGTTTTCTTCATATTTAATAAATTAAAAAAGTTAAATTTTTTTGAAAATAGTAAAATTATAATGATTGATTTAGGTTTTTTTAATAAAACCTTATAGATTTTTTTAAATTACGGTTTTCCCATAATATCACTGAAGAAAAATCTTATTTATTGTTATATGCCGATTAATTTTATACTGTTAAACATGGTTAAAAAACGACAGCTTACTGTTAAAAAACCTTGAGGTTTCATTTACTATTAACTCTATTGTTTCAAAAGTAATTAACAACCAATAATAGCCTTACAAACAAGGCTAAGTTTTTGTGGCGA
>TARA_R110002073_G_scaffold74100_10_pt1 | contig 50596 bp, 39 predicted proteins | sample TARA_R110002073 | Tara Oceans TARA_R110002073 (sample SAMEA4397174) | marine metagenome | biome: Polar Biome; feature: [DCM] deep chlorophyll maximum layer (ENVO:01000326); material: water (ENVO:00002006), including particulate matter (ENVO:01000060) such as... | depth 40 m
GAAACAACCCGAAATGGGCCCCGCCCCACTACCTAATCGATCGTCTCACCAGGACAAGTCGGAATCGCAAACGCCCCAGTCGACTCATCCCACTGCGGCGTATCCATCGCCGCCGTCCCACGCCTTCGACCCTGCACCTCAAAAATCTTCTGCGGGTCCCGCTTGCCCTTCACCATCACCGGCGGCAAAGGCTTCGCCATAATCGACTCCTGCACCGCCCGATACGTATTGTCGCTAAGAAGAATTTGCCCCTTCTCGGCCACCCCACACAAACGAGCCGCCAAGTTCACATGATCCCCAATCGCCGTGTACTCCATCGACTTCGAAGAACCCATGTAGCCCGCAATCACCGGCCCATTGTTAATCCCAATCCCAATGTGCACAGGATCTTCCTTAAGCTCATCGAGCCTCCGGTTTAGCGACTCAAGCCCCTCAAGCATATCCAGAGCGCAGAGCACAGCATTTAGCTCGTCCTCCTCATGCGAAATTGGTGCCCCAAAAAGCGCCATGATGCCATCGCCCATAAACTTATCGAGCGTCCCATGATGCCGGTGAATCGCATCAACCATCAGCTCAAAGTAGTCATTTAGAATGGTGACGATGTGCGAAGGCTTGTGCGACTCGGTCCACTGCGTAAAGCCGCGAATGTCGGAGAACAGCACCGTGGTCTCGCGAAGTTCGCCGCCGCGCTCGAGTTGCACGTTGCCAGAGACGATCTGCTCGACAAGCTCGGGCGGCAGTAGGCGCTCAAAGTCGCGCTTTGCGAGGGCGGATTGCTCAATTTTCTTAGCCTTGTACGAGTTGTCGATTGCGCGACCAGCCTGTGCCGCAAGGCCCGTTAGAATCTGCAAATCTTTGTTTGAGAACACGCCCCGAGCAAAGAGTGAGTCAAGGTGCACAATGCCAAAGAGCTGCGAGCGATAAATCATTGGCACGCACATCGTCGAGCGCATGCCCGAAGCGACAACCGAGTGAGCACCCGAGAAGCGCGCATCGAGAGTGGCATCGCTTGTGAGCACCGCGGCACCGCTGCCGAAGACCTCGTTGATAACCGTATTCGAGAGGACAATCTCATCGTCATCCTCCTTGCGCTTCTTGGTCGCCCGCACCTCAAGCTTGTGCGTCACAGGATCCATCAGAAGAATCACGCCGCGGTCTGCAGGCAGAAGCTTAAAGACCTCATCCAGAATTTTACCGAGCAGAATGTCGACATCGGCCTCAAGACCAATGGCCTGGTTTAGCTCGCTGGCAATTCGGAGTTTTTCGTAGTCTTGCTTAAGCTGCTCGATGTCGGGGATTTGCTCGACTGGGAGAAATGTCTCGTGGCCTCGGCCATCAACTCGCGAGTGGATGACAGGGTTTTCTGCGCCTGGGGCAAACGAGACCTGCGATGCGGCAACTCCTTGATTGAGTGCCGAGGTTGAGAAGGTGAGAACCGTAGTTCCAAATTGCACCTCATCACCATCGTGCAGCATGGCGGTCTCGATGCGACTGCCGTTTACAAAGGTGCCGTTCGAACTACCAAGATCGCGAAGCTTCCAAGCGCCGTCGTCCCACAGAAGATAGGCATGGCGTCCCGACGAGCGCGGGTCATAGAGCGGCACCGTGCTGCTGGGCTGCCGGCCAATGGTGTTCTGATCGCCCAGGGGTATTTCCTGCGATCCGCCGTCCTCTGTCTTTCTGATGAATTTCGCCATCGTCCCTTTGTCCCAGATTTCACCTGGGCGCCTCGGCAATTCTACGCGAAATTGCAGGGGCTCTGCAGCCTGGCGCCGTGCTATCTGTGAGCTCTGTCCGACCTCGTTACATTCTTGCCGCTCTTGTCAGGGGAGGAATTGCCGTCAGAGCTTCCTAGCCCGTTTGCGACGAAGCCTCATCCAATCGCCATGCGCGCGGCCATGCTGCTGCAGGTCGAGCTGCGCCAAGGCGTTTACGCGGGGCTCGGGCAAACCTTCGAGACAGCGGGGTACGGCAAAATGTTTGGCGTCTTGGTGGTACGAGATCCTCTTACCCGCATTGGCTTCATTCGTGCGGCCTCCGGAACCATCGGCGGCTCGTGGCGTCCCGCAGGCTTTGTCCCGCCGCTCTTCGACGATGCAGCGCGCGATGGATTTTGGCCCGCCGGCCAAGATCTACTGGCTGCCCTGGAAAAGGAAATCGTGGCCCTTGCGAACGGGCCCGAGGCCAAAGCGCTTGTGCAGCGGCTTGCCGATCTAAAAATTCAGCACCAGGCCCGAGAGGCCACGTTTAAAGCGTGGCAAAAGGAAGCCAAGGCCGAGCGCGCTTTGCGTCGCAATTCTGAGATACTGAGCAAAGAAGAACTCTTAGCGTTGAGTCATCAGAGCCAGGCACTTCGCAGGGAGGGCAAGGAGCTGCGTGCCAAACACCAAGCCGAACTCGATGCTCTTGTCGAGGAGAAACGCCTGTTCGATCTGCGGGTGCGCGCGCTCAAGCAGCGCAGAGCCGATACCTCAAACGCACTGCTCACAAAGATCCAAGACGGCTACAACATCCGCAACGCCTTGGCGGAGACGTGTGCGCTGGCTTCGCTCTACGAAGGCGTGGCTCCTGGCGGCAGTGCCGATTGCGCAGGTCCAAAGCTTCTAGGCTATGCCTACGAGAACACACTAACGCCGATTGCATTCGCCGAGTTTTGGTGGGGCGCATCGCCGCCCGGTGGAGGTCGCCACAGCGGACAGTTCTATCCAGCGTGCCGAGGAAAATGCGGGCCACTCTTGCCATTTATGCTCAAGGGGCTGGCTCACCAAGCGGCCCCAAAGTTCGGCAGCGAAACACCGCAGAAACACCCTCCAGAGACAATCTACGACGATCCACATCTCTTTGCTGTCAACAAACCAGAGCCGATGCTCTCGGTTCCTGGCCGCACTGCTGCCCTTCGCGACTCCGCACTCACGCGCCTTCGCGAAGCACATATCGGCCCTGGAAACCCCATCCAAATTCACAGGCTTGATAGGGATACTTCTGGTGTGATGCTCTACGCCAAAACGCACGAAGCGCACCGCGGAATGCAGGCACTTTTTGAAGCGCGCAAAATCGAAAAGACCTATGTCGCGTGGCTTGATGGCAACGTTGCCGCCGACCGCGGGCGTATCGAACTTGCTCTGCGAGTCGATCTTGAGGATCGGCCTCGGCAAGTGGTTTGTGCCGAGCACGGCAAAGAGGCAGTCACCGACTACGAGGTTTTGGCGCGTCACCAAGGGCTAACCAAGGTTGCTTTCTACCCCCGTACCGGCCGAACGCATCAGTTGCGAGTTCATGCAGCGCACCCGCTTGGCCTCGCCGCACCAATCCTTGGCGATAGGCTCTACGGCAAGCCAGCTTCTAGGTTGTTCTTGCACGCCCAGGCCCTCTCGTTCGCCCATCCTGTAGGGGGGCACCAGGTCCAAATTGCGTGCCCTCCAGACGACCAATTCGACGCCAAGGCGTGCAGCTAGCTGATTGAAATTACTGCGCTAACAGCCAATGCCTGCAACTTGACAGGAACCCTCAGTTGGGAAACCCTTCGCCCCTTCTCAATGCACAAGGATGAGAGCGCATGATTCGTGCTGACAACGTCTGCAAGTACTACGGAGATAAGCGGGCACTTGGGCCTGTGTCCTTCGAAATCTCTGACGGCGAGACCGTTGGCTTTCTTGGGCTTAATGGCGCGGGCAAGACCACGGCGCTTCGCATCTTTGCCTGTGACCTTCGGCCGTCGCAGGGCAGTGTGATCGTTGGCGACATCGACGCTGTCAAGAACCCTCACGAGGTTCGCAAACGCATTGGCTACCTTCCCGAGCATCCACCGCTCTACCAAGACATGGAGGTAGAAGAATACCTAGCGTATGCCGGCAAGCTTCGGCAGATGAGCAAGAGCCAGATCGTAAAGCGCATGCCTGCGGTTTTGGAAGCGACCGATCTAAAGGATGTTCGCGGGGAAATTATTTCAACGCTCTCGCACGGATATCGTCAACGGGTTGGTGTTGGGCAAGCGATTATCCACGAGCCCATGCTGCTCATTCTCGATGAGCCGACGCGCGGGTTGGATCCTGTGCAAATCGTCGAGATGCGCAACATGATTCAAAACCTAAAAGACAATCACACCGTCTTGGTTTCGAGCCACATCCTCACCGAGATTAGTGAGACCTGCGACCGACTCTTGGTCCTTGGCAACGGCGAAGTGCTGGCCAGTGGAAGCGAAGCCGACCTCGCGAACAAGATGCAGGGCACGTCGAGAACGATGGTAGCGGTAAAGGCGGCCAGCGAGAGCAGCAACGAAGAGGTTGCCAAAGCGCTTCGCGAGATTGAAAGCGTTACCAGTGTGACTATTGGCGGCAGCGAAGAGGGGGCCACGCTTTTTGAGGTCATGAGCAGCGGCGAAGTTCGCGCCGAGGTGTGTCGCGCCATGGTCGGCGGTGGACACGATGTCTTGCAGCTGGCGCGCAACCACCGCGAACTTGAGAACATCTTCCTTAAGCTTGTAAAGAAAGGAGCGACGACCGATGCGCGCAACTAGCATCATCTACCGCAAGGAGCTTGCCTCGTACCTGCGATCTCCTGTCGGGTACCTCATCGCCGCAGCCATGTTGCTGGTTTGCGGACTGCTCTTTCAAAGCCAAGCGCTGGGCAAGGAAGGCAAGTTAAGCGCCGAGGTGCTTAGCGAGTTCTTTCGCTATTGCAGCGGTTGCACCATTGGCGCCGCAATCGCGCTTAGCGTTCGTCTTATTGCTGAAGAGCGACAGCAGCACACTATCGTACTGCTCAATACCTCACCAGTTCGCGATGCCGAGATTGTTGCGGGAAAGTTCTTAGCAGCGCTTACCTTTCTTGCCTTCATCGTACTGGCCTCGTTCTACATGCCCTTGCTCATCAAGGTGAATGGCAAGATTACGATGTCGCAAGTGCTTGTTGGCTACCTTGGTCTCATTCTCTTGGGCGGGGCTGTGCTCTCGACTGGGCTCTTTGCCTCGGCGCTTGCCAAGCAACACCTTGTTGCTGCGGCTGTCGCGCTTGTGCTTATTGTCGTTCTCTTGCAGCTTTATCCACTTGGGCTCAAACTCGACGAACCTCTTAGCGGTGTCTTGCAAAATCTCGATCTGTGGCACAAGCACTTTGGTCTTGGCTTCATGAAAGGGATTCTCAACCTGCGAGACGTGGTTTACTACGTTGCGATTTCCTACTTTTTCCTATTGCTAGCGACAAAAACTTTGGAGGCAAAGCGATGGCGTTAAAAGTTTCATCTCCATGGTGGCTGGCAGCGCTTCTGCTAGCGGGCCTCGTGGCGCTCTTTATGGGCGAGCGAGCATTCGCTCACACCAGCATCGCCAGCGCCTTCTCCTGGTTTGGCTGCGTTCTCATTGCAATTTCCATCGGTATGCGCGGGTGGGCTTTCGCCAAGACCGAGGGCAGCCAGAGGCGCATCGAGAGCATCTCGGTATTTTGCCACCTAGGCCTGCTTGTGGCGTTGGTTGGCTACTGGCTAACCACGACCGCTGGCATGTCACTGCTTGGCATCGAAGGCGCGGCAAGCGTGCAGCGCTGGCAGATGGTGATGCGCGTTCTGTGGTTAATCACGCTCTTCTGCTCGCTTGTGCCGCTTGTGCTAATCGAGGTCTCCCTTGGTCTTACGCGCCGCTCAGGCTTCTTCAAGGAAGCCGGCGGCCCGGATGCATCGGTCGAGGTCTTTCACGTACGAGAGATGGCGAGTTCGGGTTTGTCCATCGCACTGGCAGCTGCATTCCTTATGGTCACCTGCAACATTGCAGACGAGCACAACATTCGCAAAGACGTGAGCTACTTCAAGACCTCGAGCCCGGGCTCGGCAACCGCGAGCATGGTTGCATCGCTTGCAGAGCCCCTAAAGGTCTTGATCTTCTTTCCCGAGAACAACGAAGTTGCGCCCGAGATTGTAGAGTACGTCAAGGCACTTGCCAGCGAGACGGGCAACCTCAACTACTCATCGCACGATAGGCTTATCGAGGCCGACTTAGCGAAAGAGTATCGAGTGGGTCGCGAAGGCACAGTTGTTCTTCTGCGCGGCGAGAAGTCCGAATCCTTCAACATCAATCCCGATCTAAATGTTGCTCGCAAGCGATCGCTCCGCGAGCTTGATTCAACGTTTCAGAAAGCGCTGATGTCGGTGATTCGCGACACTAAGACTGCCTACTTTATGGTTGGTCATGGTGAGCTCAACGATCCCGAATCGGTTGGCGCGCTGGGCATCAAGAGCTCCCTTAAGAAGTCGACGCTAATAAAGCGAGCTCTTGGCCAACTAAACTACGACGTCAAAGACTACGACGGCTACGGCAAGACGATTCCCGACGACTGCAGCATCCTCTTTGTGCTCGCGCCCAGAATCGCGCTGCTCGACGAAGAGTTGCAAGCCATTGATGCCTACCTTGCAAACGGTGGGGCCGCAATCATCGCGATGGATCCAGAAGCGAAGATGACCCTTGGCCCACTCGAGGAGCGGCTTGGGCTCACCTACGATCCAACGCCGATTGCGGACGATAAAGAGTTTATGGTGCGAACCAATTCGCCCTCCGATCACTCGCTGGTGATTACCAATCAGTTTCTCTCGCACGCTTCCATTGCAACGCTTAGTCGCGGCGCGACAGGTTCGGCAATGCTCTTTGTCAATTCGGGCTCCTTTGACGTTGTGCCGTTTACGAAGAGCAAGACAAAGAACTTCGGGGTGATTCGCACAATGGCAACCGCCTTTCGCGATCGCGCGCCTCGCAACCTTCGCTTTGACGCAGAGACCGAAAAACGCGACCGCTACAACGTCGTGGTCGCGATTGATGGCAGCCCTGGAACCGCGGTCAAAGGCATGAGGGTTGTTGTACTGGCCGACGCCGATGTACTCAGTGATGTCATCTTAGGACGCGTCGCCGTTGTACAAAATATGCTGGTTGACCTGATTAAGTGGGCGGGCGGCGAAGAGGCGTATGCAGGCGAGACGGTTGACGAGAAAGACAAGCGCATCGAGCACACCAAGAGCCAGGACGCCAAGTGGTTTTACGGAACGATGGTTGGAGCTCCGCTCATGATGCTTGGAATCGGATTTCTATTTCTCACGCGAAGACGACGCAAGGCGAAGAGGAGCAAGTCATGAAATTGGGACCTGTTGTTCACGGCGGCCTGTTGGTAGTGGCGCTCGTCGTCGCCTATCAAAGCAATACGCGGGAGAAGGATTCGGCCCCCAAACACGGCACACATGCCATTTGGAAGCTATCTGACATCTCCGCCGTCGTTTTGGAAAGTGGCAAAAAACGCATCCGCATCGAGCGGCGCGAAGACGAGAACGGTACGTATCTCTGGGGCGAAGTTGCGCGGACCAAGAAGGTTGCTCCCAGCAAAAAAGCTGGCCCGAGTGACAACGATGCCGGAGCTAACGATGCAGCACCCGTGTATGAGACCACGGTGACGACGCGCGAATTTCCGGTGGGCGAAGCAGGCGAGAAACTGATGCTGCAGTATCAAAAGCTCATGGCTCTGCGCAAGCTTGGGCCGATAGCGTCCGATGAACTCGAGCGCTACAACTTGCATGAGAAGACACTAACGCTCACAGCGATTGGAGGCGGCAAGAGCGAGCATTCGCTGCTACTTGCTGGCGAGAAGATCTATGGCGGCACCGATCGCTACGCCTTTGAGGTCGATAGCGGAAACGGCTTTGTGCTCTCGGGAAAACTCGTACAGCCGCTGGAGGGTGCAGAGGGTGGACTAAGCATTCGCGAGGTGCACTCGTACGCCGATGAGAAGGTGACATCGATTGCGATTACAACGACGGCCGGCGATCGAGTACTGGTTAAAAACTCGGCGACCGACGAACGGGGCGAGCATGTGGTCTGGGAGTACGAAGAAACTCCTGGTACTTCGGAGGCCGCACTAGCGAGCTTTGTCGAGCGGGTAGAGAAGCTTCGACCAACCGCATACGAGCCCACCCTCGAGCCCTCCTCGTTGGTTCACATCGCCACGCTTCGGTATCGCGACAAAGGCGAGGGGTCTCTTGGATACTTAGAACTGTACCGCCAGCTCGTTTCCCAACAGGAGCCGCCGAAGAAGGCAGGTGCGCGCCAGCAGACGCAGTACTTTATTAAGACCGAGCGAACGCGAGTGCTTGGCAAGGTTGGTCGCTTGGATGCAGATCGGGTGGATCAAGACTTGGTCGAATTGTTTGGCATCGCTCCACCACCCGCCGAACCCGAACCAGCATCGCCCGCCGAACCCGAACCTGGAGCACCAGCCGAGCCCGAAGCAGCAGCGCCCGCGTCCGCTGCTGGTGTGCCAGGAGCTCCGCCGGTCGCTACGCCGCCGGTCGCTACGCCGCCGGTCGCAGCTCCTACGGCCAAGCCTATCGTTGCTCCTGCAACCAAGCCCGCAGCGAAGCCGCCAGCTCCTGCTACCAAGCCGCCTAGCGTTCCGGATACAGCGACAAAATAACCTGGCCAAGGGCGCTCGTGGGCTCGAGCCACATCTGCAAGTGCCGCGTGCTCTGGCCCTGGGTCATCTCCACACGGCGCCCTAGTGAGTTGCCCTGAAGCGCCGCGTCTAGATCGAGTTTCATTGTCGGCCAAGCCGATGCAAGCGAGGTCTCGGCGAGCTTTGTACCCTCAAGGCCGACGCGAATGCCAAGCAAGAAGTTTGAGAACGAAGCGTTCGCAGCAACGATTGTGCCCTCGCTATTGATGGTGGCGAGCGGGAGATGCAGCGCATCAAACCCCAGGCAGGCACTCTTTGCACGCCTCGCTGTCTCGTCTTCTGCGGTGCCAAGGCTCGCGCGCCGGCTTCGGCGCATCCCCGACATCTGCATAAAGTTCTTAAGCTCGTAGACAAAGGCCGACATGCTTTTGTGACGCTTGCTGGGATCTTTTGCCAAAGCAATGGCTACGAGTTGTTCTAATGCCGGGTCAACGCTACTTCCGCGCGCCTCCGATAGGCTTGGCGGCGCCTCGTGGACCTGTGCGTGCAGAACCGAGCCAACATCACCCGACCAAGGTACGCTGCCTGTGATTAGCTCAAAGAAGAGGATGCCAAGCGAATAGATGTCGGAGGCAGGGCCTGGAGCCTCTTGCCGGGCAACCTCGGGAGCTATGTACTTTGGTGTGCCAAAGACGCCATCGCGATTGGTGCCGCCCAAACTTTGGGCGAGACCAAAGTCGAGAATCTTTACGAGATGGCCGCGCCGTCCCGCTGTCTCGTTGGGGATAAGAACAATGTTCTCGGGTTTGAGATCGCAGTGCACAAGCTCGTTCTGGTGCATGTAGCTGAGTGCCTCGGCCAATTGGGCGACGATGTCACAGGCCTTCTTGATGCTTAGTTTTGCCCGCTTCGAAATAAACGACTTTAGCGATTGGCCGTCGGCGAGCTCCATCACCATGTAACCGCCAAAGATTGGATCTTCGCCAAAGTCGAGAACGGATACGAGGTTTAGGTGCTCGAGGGAGCTCGCGTAGCGAGCCTCGCGAAAGAACGAGCGACACATGTTCTTATCTTCGGCGAGGGATGGGTGGAGAAGCTTCAGGGCGAACGACCTTGAAAGGCGGATGTGCGCCACTTCGTAAACTTGTCCCATGCCGCCCTCGCCGATGGCAGCGACAACCCGGTAGCGCTGGGCGACAATATCCCCCGTTTTGGGCAGGACAACACTCTTGCGCATAAGGCCAAGAACGAAGTTGCCGGTGTCACCGATAATGGGTGCCGGCATCGTCTTGCCAAAAGCAACCCGTGGTGTGGCATCGGGATTGGTTTGGGATGCCGCGTCGGTGTCGAAATCGCTATCGTGCGCATCTTTGGCGGCAGAGTTTTTCGTAACGCGAATTTGCGCAGATGGATCTTCTTGATAGCGCCAACGCTGACGTGAGCCACCAATGCTCACGTCATAGCTAACCTCCGATGATTCTCCTGACTTATCCGACCCTGACGACAACCATCCCCCTACCTTGCAGTATAAGCGCAAGCGAAGAGTGACGACTACATCCGTATTGAGAATCCCAGATTGGGAACGAAGTTGCCGGCTCTATCGGTAGTGCTACCAACGATAGGAGTGAGTGTACGTGCGCCGGTGTCCGAGGTTGTGGGTTCGTCTTTGGCATCACCAACCTCGTCCATGTCGCGAGTTAGAAACGTTGCTCCAATCAGACCACTCACCAATCCAAAAATAGAAAAATGCTGAAGCCGCTCGTCACCACTCTCAAATGCTTGTGCGAGAAGCGCGCCGCTAAGCACGCCTCCAACACCGCCCAGATCGATAATGGCCATCCGTTCAAGACTGATGTTGTTGGTCGCAAGAAGGCCGGCGCCGGCAACAAGCCCGAAGTTTAGCCCCGAGAATAGAATTGGGTCGCGAATGCGAAGATCGGAGTCGAAGACTGCGTAGAGAAGCGCGCCAGAACTTAGGCCAATTAGCGCTGACGAGCCCAGTACCGCTGCATCCCCTGTCGTGAGTTTTAGACGCTTGTGAGCGATTGCCGAACCAGCCAAGCCGATGAGCCCACCACTAAGCGCCGCTGCAGTAATGGCTTTGTCCTCGCGATCACTGCAATCTTTTCTCTGGGCTGCTCCAACGGTTTCGACGTTGCAGGCAAAGAACGACCCAACAAGGCCCCCTTCAATTGCACCGAGTAGAGATGCCTCAATCATGAACCACGCATCCGCTCGCGTCGTCGATTCGGGAATGCCGTAATAGGCGCCACCTGCGCCGACAGCTCCTGCAGCGAGAGAGCTTGCGATGGTGGCCGCCGAGTCCTGGCTAAAGATCGAAGACATCGCGACGCCGCCCGTAACTCCTAAGCCAATCGTCGAAGCGATAAGCAAAGGCCTGCGCCCCGACTCCTCGGGAGCTTCAAGCTCCATACTCAGTTCGCTAGCGTCGTCAGCTTTGATGGTTACAAATTCCTTGCTGGACTCGCGCCCCGGAGCTTCTAAGACAACTTCGTAGCGTCCAACGGGCAAGGTGTCGCGATAGGTGCCGACTCCGACAAGGCGGTCATCCAGAAATATTCTGGAGTTGCCTGGGGTCGCAGTAACCTGCAGCGAACCGGTTTGCGCCTCGAGACGCAAGTAGTAGGAGTAGGGCTGGCCAGGCTTGGTCGTAATTGTCTTGGTGATGTCCTCGTAGCCGGGCATGCGGATTTGCATCGTGTAGTTGCCCTGCACAACCTCGAGCGGAGCGTCTTGATTTGCCTTGCCCCGCGCGCGCAAGCCGGCCCTGTCGTGAATGGTGATTGCTGCCCCTGCAGGCACGGTTGCGACGCGAATCTGCGCAGGCAGTTGTCGCAATACCTCTGCCCGCAGCGATGCTTTGCGGGTGGTCGGTGCCGCAGGATCCGATTCGCGAATGTAGCGCTCAAAGTAGCGAACTGAGAGCTCGAACTTGAGGAGCCGCTCATAGCTTTGGGCGATGTTGTAGAAGCCGGCTGGATGTGGCTTGGCGCAGTAGCTGCCTACAAAGGCATCGATGGCGCCCTCGTAGTCGCCTTCCTCGTAGAGTACGAGCCCCCGATCGTAGAGCTCACTTGCGCTCTGGGTTGCACTCGCTGCGCCTTCCTCGGTGGGCTCTTGGCATCCATCAACTCGCAGATCGTGCTCGGCGCTTGGCGTATCCGTATGGGACGATGCCGAATCCGGCGTATCGGAATACGCGAGGCTCTGTGCCACAAGCGCACTGAAGGTAACGGCGAAGACGGCAAAGCAAGAGACGAGTAGCGCACGCACGATGTTCTACTGTCCTTGATGCGGATTGCCGATGGTATCTCTTCCACCGTTCGACGGCTTGTCTTCGGTAGAAGTCTTAGAATCGGATTTTGGATCTCGCTGTGGGTTTCGCCGTGGGTTTCGCCGTGGATCTCGCCGTGGATTTTGTCGCTTCTCTTTTGGCGTCAGAGCAGGCACTAGCAAAGGCATGAGCTTGGCTGGCATGGTTTGGCCATCGTTAATCTCGGGGGTAACCATCACAAAGCCCGGCTCGTAGCCTTCGTGCACCAAACGCAATTGAATTTGGTCCCCGGTTTTTGGCGGATTGAACGGGCAGGGCGTGGCTGCGCACACCTCGAGTGCACCTTGATAGACCGTTGCTCCCGGCGGGTCGGAGGTGAGCGTGATGTGGGCCTGTACAAAAGCGGGCTTCGCATCAGCCAGCGCCAGCGGAACCATCGCATCAGCGCTTGGGGCCACCACAAAGGCCGGTGTCTCTTTTGCCGTCGCCGCTTCGCCTCCGATGAGCATCGTGACCGCCAGCGCCGAGCCCCCTGCGATGAGAGCCACGCCGCCAACCCAAGTTGCGTAGCTGCGTTTGGAGCGGCCCTGTTGCCGCCGCCGCCACCGCGCTGCGGTGATTCGGGAGCTTGTCGACTTTGGATCCACGAGATCGAGCTGTGCGAGGTCGGAGGTAAACTCCTCCATGCTCTGGTAGCGATCGTCTCGGCCCTTGGCCATCGCCTTGCAAATCACCGACTCAACGTTGCGATCTAGGTCTACGACATATTCTGATGCTGTCTTTGGCTCGTCTGAAATAACCTGCGTGAGAATGTTGAGATAGTTCTTGCCGCGAAACGGAACTTCGCCCGTGATTGCCTCGTACAAGATAACGCCAAGCGCGTATACATCGATTCGATGATCGAGGTCGTCATCGCCCTGGGCCTGCTCAGGGGACATGTAGAGCGGCGTTCCAAGCACCATGCCGGTTTGCGTAAGGCGCACATCTTCGTCATCGGGAATCAGTGATTTCGAAATGCCAAAGTCGAGAACCTTTACAAAGTCCTCACCGTCGCGTTGCACAACAAAGATGTTCTCGGGCTTGATGTCCCTGTGAACGATGCCCTTCTTGTGGGCTGCTGCAAGGGCACTGGCGATTTGCTTGGCGATGTGAATGGAGCGCTGGCTATCGAGTCGACCCTCTTTTGCGATAAGCGAGCCAAGGGATTCGCCCTCAAGGTACTCCATCACCACAAACGTGCGACCGGTGTCGGTGGTACCAAAGTCTGTGATGTCGATGATATTCTCGTGACCAATCGACGAGGCCAATCGCGCCTCTTGCTTAAGCCTCGCGACGCTTTGATCTTTCTCGGCGTGTTTATCGAGCAGCACTTTGAGTGCGACGCGCTTGCCAATGACGATGTGCTTGGCCTCGTACACCGCACCCATGCCGCCTTGGCCGATTTTGGCAGTCACCTGGTAGCGCTCGTTAAGCGTCACGCCCAAGAGTTCATCAGCCTCTTCGTCTTCTTCGGCCTCGTCTTTCGCCGCAGGCCGGACACGGACGCTGCTCTTGTCCTGCTCCTGGCTATCACTCGCAAGCAGGGTGTCGGCGCCCGAGTCTGCTAGGTCGCGGTCCTCGCTAGCTGGTCGCGCCCCCGAGTCAACGGTGGCCGCCATGGCATCGGCGGGTGCCGCATCGTCTTTCGTGTCTGCGGTGGACATTCGCGTACCATCCACGATGGTAGGCCTGCCCGCGAGTCATGTCAAACCTTGCTGTTTGTGCATCACCTTGAAATTAATAGGTTTCTTCCGACTCCGAAGAGATGCCCAGCGGCTCTCGCAAGGCGCTACTCTCACGCCATGAGCGAGAGCACACTCACTTCGAAGCCGCTCCACACGCGCACCGCGTCCGAGATTAGTGAAGGGCTTGCCTTGGGCGAGTTCCGTTCGGTCGATGTGGTCGAGGCACTGATTGCGCGAAGGCGTTCCGACGATGGGGCCCTTGGCTGCTTTGTCTCGGTTTGCGACGACGCTTTGCAAGTTGCCGAAGAGGCGGATACCGCACGCAAAAAGGGCAAGCATCACAGCCCGCTTCACGGCGTGCCAATGACCATTAAGGATAGCGTCGACCTTAAAGGCCACGACTCAACCCTTGGCATCGCCGCTCGCCAAAACAAACCTGCAAAGCACGATGCCGTCTTGGTTGCCGAACTTCGCCGCTTGGGCGTGGTCTTTCTTGGCAAAACAAATGTGCCGCAAGCGTTGCTCGCGCAAGAAACCGAGAACCACCTCTTTGGCGTAACAAGCAATCCCTGGGATTTTGGGCGCACACCTGGGGGTTCTTCTGGTGGCGAAGCTGCCGCCGTCGCCGCTGGGCTAAGCCCCATTGGCATTGGCACTGACATCGGTGGATCGATCCGGATTCCGGCACACTTCTGCGGCATCGTTGGGTTTAAGCCAAGCCTCGATACCTGGTCCAATCGCGGCTCGAATACGGCGATCAAAGGCCAGGAACTCGTGCGTGCGCAGATTGGAACGCTTAGTCGCAGTGTCGAAGATGTGCAGCTCTTGTGGCGAAACGTTGATGCTTCTCGCATGGCACAAGGCGATCCACTGGTGCCGCCTCGTCCAGAAACGGCTTCTCCCGATCTTCGCGGCATGAGAATTGGTGTCGTTGACGACGATGATTTTCTTCCTCCGGTCGCAAGCATTCGCCGGGCTGTGCGGGAAGCGCGAACGGCGCTTGAGGAAGCCGGCGCAACGGTCGTTAGCCATGTACCAGTGGCTTCGCGAGACATCCTAGCGACCTGGCTTGCGGGCCTGTCCTCGGATCGCGGTCGCACACTATTAGAAGCCCTTGGCAGCGATGCCATCAGCCAGCAACTCAAGGCATCGACGACTCTCATAAAAGTTCCTAGTGCGCTTCGGCGTCATCTTGGCGGCTTGCTTGGCGTTTTGGGCGAGAAGCGCCTGGCCATGCTTATGGATGTTTTGGGCGAGAAAACCGTCACCGACTTTTGGAAGCTTGTGCAGCGGCGCACCGAGTTGCGCTTAGCCGAATTTGATGCCTGGCAACGCGCTGGTCTCGATGCACTCATTTGCCCGCCCCACGTTGTGCCCGCGATTGGACACAGGCAGAGCGGCGACTTCACCCTCTCGCTTGGGCCGATGTTTCGCTGGACCTTGCTCAACTTTGCCGCCGGTGTTGTCCCCATCACTCGCGTTCGCGTCGATGAGACAAATACCTACGACGGCGGAGACGATCGCATCGCCAAGAAAGTTCGCTCGATTATGGAGGGCAGCGAGGGCTTACCGATTGGCGTGCAAGTCGTCGCCAAACCGTTCCACGAGCAAGCGCTGCTAACCACAATGGCGGCGATCGAAAGCCGCGTTAAAAGCAACGAAGGCTACCCGGCAACGCCGATTGACGTTTCCAAGTAGCCTTGCTTCGACCGGCAGTTATGCGACAGATCTTCGCGAAAGTGGCGGCGGGGTTGAGATATCTGTTTCACTCAAAACATGGTCGGTCAACTCACTGGTCTGCGTGGGCAACCAGCAGGGCTCGCGCCGGAATAGAAGACTCCTCCGCTCCCAAACTAGCGGGAATGCATGCATTCCCGTTAGTTTGGTTAGTGGATTGACTTGAGGTTATGCTCATTTTGGAATACATGCGCTTGGCCTCTGGCGTCTGTCGGCGCGATACTTTCTAGGAATCCACGACGCGTTGCTTCGGATTAGGCCCCTAAAGTAAAGGTATGGTGAGTGTCGCCGATTTGTCGGCAGTATTCCTAGGGGTAACACTGGTATCGGATCTGATGATTTTGAAAGTTGCGAATGTCCGACCTGTGTTCAAATTGGAGTATGAACCAACCAACCTATTTTATAACTATGTTGATGTTAGTTGTTGGCTTTTGCATTTCGTGCGGGGGGGGATCCGGTCCTAAATCACTCGCTCAAGATGTGAGTGATAACAAGAGTTGTTCTACTGATTCTGATTGTGGTCGTGCGCAGGTTTGCGAGGGCGGGAAGTGCGTCTCAGACGGCCGCCCATACCCAAAGGATGTGGAGTCGGCCAATCCAGCTGAATTTGAGCCAGTTTCGGAGGAGCTTGCTGGAGAACTTGTTATTGAAAGTTCCGACTCCAAGTCAAAGGCTACGACCCTCTGCAATGGACTACTCGAATTGGTCCAGGGCGGGAGCACCTATACGAAGGTTCGTGGGTTGACCGCCGGTAGTTTTCGCTGGGTATTTTCTCGAGGTGGTCGCGTGATCGCTATGAGTGCATGGCAATACGTCACCAAAGGTAGGCTCTACGATGCTCGAGGAACAGCTGGAGCGTCCGTGGGGATAAACTGCAGATAGGGACCCAGGTTGATTACGTTCGTTTCTGGTGCTGAGGGTGCCTTCTTGTGTAGAAGGGACGTAGACCCACTGCAACGACATCAGTCTTGGTTAGATCTCTCTTGTTAAGTGAGTGCTATTCCTAGGGATATCACTTGGTGGAATAAGGAGTCCTATTGCCTAAGCTTAGCTTACAAGCATGGACGTGCGTCATTTCGGCCATAGTCGACAAGTGATACGATTCCGGTCATGGACTCTCCAAAGAAATCACCTCGCCGCATTCTGGCACAGCCATATGATTACTCAGTTCAGGATATTGTCGATAAGATTGCGACAGGTGACATCGATCTCAACCCTGATTATCAGCGGAACTATGTGTGGGCCTCAAATGACGACGCGCAGAACAAGTGTTCTCGACTAATCGAGTCGTTGTTGCTGAATATTCCAATTCCTGTCATCTACTTTGCGGAACAGGCTGAAACGCTTAAGTATGAGGTAATCGACGGGCAACAAAGACTGTATACGTTTCAGCGATACCTGACCGACGATTTCGCTCTGACCGGCTTAGAAATTCGGGATGATGTGAATGGTAAGAAATACTCGGAGTTGGTGCAACGGGATCGAGACGAGATTAGAAAGCGTTCTATACGAGCGATTGTGATACTCAACGAGTCCGACGAAGAGGTTAAGTACGAGGTTTTCGAGAGACTGAACCTTGGTAGCATTCAACTGACTGCACAAGAAATCAGGAACAACACGCTAAGAGGCAGTCTGAATGAGTTGCTGAAAGATCTGGCAGACGAGACGTTGTTTAACGAGATGTTGAATCTCCGGCTTAAAAGTGATGACAAGAACATGGCTCGTGAGGAACTAGTTCTGAGGTTCTTTGCCTACCATGCAAGCGGTTACAAGAGAGCGAAGAATCTGTCGTATTTCCTAACCGAGTTCATGAAGAACAACCAGAACCCATCGAAGACTAGGCTTGCTGAGCTGAGTCGTCTATTCAAGAAGACGATTGGGCTCGTCTCCAAGTATCTTGGAGACGACGCATTCGCGAACTTTAGCGAGAAGAGCAACGAGTGGGCGAGTCTGTCCAATAGGTCGCTCTACGATGCAGAGATGCTAGCTTTTGCTGATTTTGTCGACGGCGAGATTTTGATCACGCCAAAAGTCTTCAAGGAAGAACTCAAGAAGCTACTTCTCCAAGATGCGGAGTTTAAGAAGAGCCTGCACGCACAGGCAGGGGGCAAGATGATCGAAAAGAGGGTAGCGGCAATAAAGGCCATAATTGCATCTGGAAATGAGTGATATGCATGACGGGACTCAAAGGATACTAGCTGTTATCAACAGCTTTGTCGGTCGAGACGGAGAGCCGGGCAATCCTGGCGAGACGTATACATTGAAGGCAATGTGGCTAATGATGCTCTCTGAATTTGAGGCGAGTATCAAAGCAACTGTTGAAAAGCATATTGACGAGGTAAGGAAGCGTGACACGTCAGATATTCACATTTGTTTGTTGGTAAGAGCCTTCTTCGGGAATTCGCAAGAGGAACTAACCATGAATAGAATTTTGTCCTGCTACAAGAGAGACTCTAGCGAGATCAACTATCAGAATTTCACGCGAGACCGTGTGCCGAAGTATAAGAAGGCTGCAGTCGAGAAGCTCTTCAATTGTATTGGTATATTTCTTAGTGATGACGAGAGTTCCCAGCTTTCAGTCCTAGATAGTATGGCATCCACGAGAGACTCTATTGCGCACGGTGACATTGGAGTTGCAATAACTCGAAAGGAGCTTGAGGGGCATCTTAGCGATCTTGGGAATATCCTTTCCATGTTGCAAACCCGGCTGAATCACACTTTAATAGACGCAGCATAAGGTTGCAGCTGAGAGCCACGATACAGACACAACTACTTTTACTCGAAGGAGTTTGCGGAGCAGGTAAAACGACTGTTTGTTCGGCCTTGCGGAATTTTGACTGTGGTCGTGAAATACTGGTGCTCGATCAGCACTTCACATATGCGCCGCTAGTTCCGTTCGAGGATGCAGGAACGCTTACTGATGCGCAGAACTTCGACTTTCTCCAGGATCGAATTCACTCTCTAAAAGAGCTGACACTAAGCCCGTGTGAAAGATCACGTATCATTGTTCTCGATAGCTTTCACATCACCCAGCGCTGTCGACCAGGGGTTCTATCAGATGACAGTTTTCGTCGAATTGATGAGAGCTTGGGGAGGCTGCGATGTCGCCTAGTGTTTCTATGGATTGACGATGAGACGTTAATGCAGCGCACAGTCTTGGGACGCCGAAACACCGGTTTTGCGCGCTACGCTCAGAAGTTTGGGTAGACTGAGGCTGAGATACACGCCTACTTCAGTCGAGAACAAGACTCTATGTGGGAGCTTGCTCGCAACGGGTCGCAATTGCTGGCTCACCGCTTAGATGCGACGCAGTCGCCAACGGTGTTAGCAGAGGCGATTGTGGCTTGTGCACTTGCGGTGATGGACTCGGGTTGATGGCAAGGCGAGAGCCTCGGACAGGACCAGGTAACTGTTGCCTTACTGCTTCTGTACCGCTCTCAGAACGGCAATGCGCCTCGCGCATGTTTTCGGGCTGTTCGCTGCTGTATCAACCGTAAGGGCGTACACGGCTTCCTGAAAAACCCGCTTGTGCTGTTGTCTCGCCAAGCCTGTTCCGCGATCGCCTCGGTCCTTTTCGCGAGTTTCAAGAATTGCAATGGGACACGTAACTGCGACCAAGGAGTGTGGCAAGTTGGTGAGAGCTTTCTGCGTTGCGAAGGCTGACTCAGGCCGCTCAAACACTGTATCAATGACGACGTCATAGCCTCGATTTGCAAACGATACCGCAGCGGCTAAGACTGCTTCGGTCAACGTCGAAAATTGAAGCCAGTTGTTACGAGCATCACGGTGGGTGCAATCATAGAAGTGATCGATCGAGAGAACGACACATGACACCCCAATGTGCTCTTGAAGAGCTCTGGCTAGCGTTGTCTTTCCGGCGCTAGAAGGCCCGTTGAGTACAAACACGTGCCCAAATGAATTGGTGGTTTTCTTCACGGGTTTGCTATGTACCTATTGCGCTCATCGGTGGTTGTTCATGACTCCGCATGCGAGCCTAAGAATACTCCCGAAACGAAGAAAAGGCCCGAGCGCCTCTGGGACGTTCGAGCCTTTCATCGAGCACAAGCCTCGCGCACATTGCGTCCGGAGGCCTGTGGTCGCTCTCGCCAGAGGCGAGCTGGCGCCTAGCGGCCGAGGACGCTGTTTAGCTCGTCCACGCGTGGCGTTGCTTCCCAGCTAAAGCCGCTGCGGCCAAAGTGGCCGTAGGCTGCGGTTGGGCGGTAGATCGGATTGCGAAGCTCAAGCTCTTGGATGAGCATGCCTGGGCGTGCGTCAAAGACTTTGGCAACAGCCTTGCTGATCTTGTCGTCGTCCATGATGCCTGTGCCCATGGTGTCAACGAGCATTGAGACAGGCTTGGCGACGCCGATGGCGTAGGCAAGCTGCACTTCGCAGCGCGTTGAGAGACCTGCTGCAACCACGTGCTTGGCGATGTAGCGAGCGTAGTAGGTTGCCGAGCGGTCGACCTTAGATGGGTCTTTGCCCGAGAATGCGCCGCCGCCGTGGCGAGCCATTCCGCCGTAGGTATCGACGATGATTTTGCGACCCGTTAGGCCTGCATCACCCATGGGTCCACCAATGATGAACTTGCCAGTTGGGTTGACGTGGTACTTGGTTTTGTTGGTGATGAACTTCTTAGGAATGATCGGATCGATGACGTACTCGCGCATCGCCTCGATAAGATCCTTCTTCTTTACGCTTGGACCGTGCTGCGTCGAGAGCACGATCGCATCGATGGCTACGGGCCAATTGTCTTCGTAGCGAACCGAGACTTGGGTCTTGCCATCGGGGCGAAGCCAATCGATGCCACCGGTCTTTTTCTTACGAACTTTTGCCAAGCGCTCTGCCATCTTGTGGGCAAGCATGATCGGCAAAGGCATAAGCTCCTTGGTCTCGTTTGACGCGTAGCCAAACATAAGACCTTGGTCGCCAGCACCTTGCTTCGAAAGGTCACCGCGATCAACGCCTTGGGCGATGTCGGGAGACTGCTGCTCGAGAGCAATTTGCACGGCACACGAGTCGGCATCAAAACCAACATCGCTGCTGTCATAGCCAATTTCCTTGACCGTCTTGCGGACGATGGCGGGAAGATCAACCACTGCATTGGCGGTGACCTCGCCAGCGAGCAATACGAAGCCAGTCTTAGTGACGGTCTCGCATGCAACTCGGCAGCTTGGGTCTTGCGCAATGTAGGCGTCGAGCACCGCATCGGATACTTGATCGCAAAGTTTGTCTGGATGTCCCTCGGTGACGGATTCAGAAGTAAATAGGTAGCTCGACATGGGCGGGATTCTAGAGGACAGGTCATGATCCGTCTACTCCACACGTGGTACACATGTCTCAATGATGCGATCGGTAGTAGCCCAGTGCTTTCGCCTAGGCTTGCCCCTTGGGCTCCTTGTGGCCTTGCAGCTGTCCTCGGCCTGTGGTGGAAACACCAAGCCCCCCAAGCGAGGCGTCATCGAAGCCGACGTCGACAACTGGGGCTTTCGGCGCTACCAATCGGTGCTGGACGTCGAGGTTTGGGTCGCCAAAAATGGAGCGGTGGCTCACACCGCCTCGTACGCTAGGAAAACTTCTGAGAAGAAGGGGCATATCGACGACAACGATGTGATCAACGCCTTTGTCACCCGGTACAAGGAAAAAGGCGGCGTGCGCCGGGCTTTGCTGGTTTTCGCCCGCAGGCTCGCGCAACAGTCTGGCTACAAGGCTACTGAGAAGAAAATCTCGGGGGTGCGGCTCATCGAAGTTGTCGGCCCAAACGAGCGCTGGGTCTTTTGGTCAGCCAAGCGCCACGTCGTAAAACTCGGCGGTCGCGGAGCCAAGGGCATTCCCTCCGATCTCATCGATGCTTACGCTGAGCGCTATCCCTCAAACCTAAAAGCCGGCAGCCTCGAAGGGCCGCTTCCGGAAGGTCCGGTCATGCCCACCGTCGAGACCGAAGAAATCGACCCGAAAAATCCCAAGCCGGAGTGGAAATGACCCTTCGTCGGCTCTGCCCGGCCAATCAGGATTTTGCTGCTGCTTGGCGTTCCATTTGTGACCGCGGTTTGGACAGCGACCCAGACACCGAGGCCGTCGTGCGTGAGATTATTCTCGAGGTTCGCGAACGAGGAGACGCCGCCGTCGCCGAGTACACCGAACGTTTCGAGGGCCGCAAGCCCGGCCCGAACGGGTTTGAGATCTCGGGCGAGCAGCTGCAAGAGGCGTGGAATCGCTGCACTCCAGAGATCCGCGAGGCCCTGCAAATCTCGGCCGATCGAATTCGCGCCTTTCACAGCAAGCAGGGCGCAACCACTTATGAGACCGACGCCGGGCGCTTGCGTCTGCGGGTCTCAGCCCTCGAGAAAGTTGGGCTCTACGTTCCTGGTGGCACTGCCCTCTACCCATCCTCGGTGCTGATGACTGCCATCCCCGCTCAAGTGGCTGGGGTCGAAGAGATTATCATGGTGACTCCGGGCGCCTCAGACCAAACCCTTGCGGCGGCGCACGTCTCGGGGGTGCATCGCGTCTTCGAGATTGGCGGAGCGCAGGCCGTGGCAGCGCTTGCCTATGGCACCGAGGCGATTCCCCAAGTTCACAAAATTGTCGGCCCGGGAAACAAGTGGGTTGCGGCGGCAAAGCGCCTGGTCTTTGGCCAAGTCGACATCGACTCGGTGGCTGGGCCTTCCGAGGTCTTGATCATCGCCGACGATAGCGCCGTGCCAAAGTTTGTAGCGGCCGACCTTCTCGCACAGGCCGAGCACGATGTCGAAGCGCGATGCATCTTGATTAGCGATTCAGAAGAGCTCTTAGACGCAGTCGAGGGCGAATTGCAACGACAGCTGGCAGACCTGCCGCGAGCGGCGATTGCTGGCGCATCGCTTCAAGAGCACGGCACCTTCGTTCTTGTCGAAACGCTAGACCAGGCAATTGCTCTCTCCAACGAGTACGCACCCGAGCATCTTGAGCTTGCAATCGCAGATGCCGAAGCGCGGGTTGCGCAAGTGCGTCACGCCGGTGCGATTTTTGTTGGGCACTACACTCCAGAAGCTGCTGGCGATTACTCTGCCGGTCCCAATCACGTACTTCCAACCGCTGCCGCTGCGCGCTACGCCTCGCCGCTTGGCGTCTACGACTTTCTAAAATACACCTCGGTCTTGGCATTGCGTCGCGAAGACTTGGCAGCACTGCGCGAACCCATTTGCGCCCTCGCCGAAGTCGAAGGCTTGCATGCCCACGGGCGCAGCGTAGCCATTCGCTTTGACGATACGGATGGCGGCACATGAGCGAGGCAATCTTGGGGCTGTTGCGCCCCGGCTTGCGTGACTTGCACGCCTACGAAGTGCCAGCGATTGCAGACATCGAGGTTAAGCTCGATGCCAATGAGTCGCCGTATTTGCTGCCGGCCGAAGCCCAAGAAGCGCTGGGTCGCGAGCTTGCGCAGTTGCCGGTAAATCGCTACCCCGATCCTCGGGCCAAGGCGCTTCGCGAGCTACTCTCCGAAGAGTACCAAGTTGCGCCAGAATCACTCTTATTTGGCAATGGATCCGACGAAATCATACAAATTCTTATCTCGTGTCTAGCTCGTCCAAGGCCGGGCGCCGAGCGCGCATCGATTCTCTTTCCAACGCCGACATTCTCGGTATTTCAAATCTTCGCAACAACCCTTGGTGTCGATAGCGTAGGCGTTGCAACCGGCGAAGATTTTGCTTTAGACATGGCAGCAATGCGTGAGGCACTTGCACAGAGCCAGCCCAATCTCGCGTTCTTTGCGCGGCCAAACAATCCAACGGGAACCCTGTGGAGTGGCGATGATTTGCTCACCCTCGCAAAGGAGTTTCCCGCGACACTCTTTGTCTCCGATGAGGCCTATGGCGAGTACGCAACCGGCTCGCTTGTAGCCTCGTTAGCCTCGTGCCCCAACCTTCTTGTCATGAAGACTTTGTCAAAGATTGGGCTCGCGGGTTTGCGCGTTGGCTTTGCGATCGGTGACCCAGCGCTAATTGCCGAACTCGACAAAGCGCGCGCTCCCTACAACATCTCGAGCGTCAACCAAGTGGCGGCGCATTGGGTCATGTCCAATCACCGCGAGCTTCTTCGCGAACAGTGTGCGCAGATCGTAAGCGAGCGGGTTGGCATGAGCACCGCTCTACAAGAATTCTCAGAGATAAGAGTTTTTCCAAGTGAAGCAAACCTCATCCTATTTCGTGTGGGTGAGGCCGGCGCCGGCCAGGGGCCTAAACTTTGGCAAGAGCTTTGCCGACGAGGCGTGTTAATTCGAACCTTCGGAAGCCGTGGGTCACTGGCAGATTGCTTGCGAGTGACACTTGGAACTGCTGCCGAGAACCAGCGTTTTTTGCAAGCGCTGCAAGCGGCGCTCACCGCCTAAGCTGCTACTCGCCGGCCACGTCGCGAGCGACTGCGGTTTGCACAGCGGCTTCGACGATTTCTTGCAGGGCGTTTCGGTCGAACGGCTTGTAGAGAACGCGAATGGTGTTTTGCTCCAAGAACTCTTCGCAGCTGCCACTAAATGCACCACCAGTGATGAAGACAAATTGGTCGGCTAACTCGGGCTTTTTCTCACAGGCCGAGGTGTAGAGTTGCGGTCCGCTTACGCCCGGCATCATCAAATCGCAGAAGATTAGATCGTAGGTGCCTTCGCAGACCGTTTCCAAAGCCTTCGTGGACGGCTCGATGATCCGCACAGAGTGAGGCCGTAGCAACCGACCGAGGGTCTTTGCGACAAGCGGCTCGTCATCAATGATGAGAATCTCCATCAATGTGGAGCAATATCGCAGAATTTGCCGCTAATAGCAGAATTTCCCATAGAAATTAGCTACTTGACTTTGTAGTCCTACCAATTAAGATGCATTGGTCACATAGGCTTCTTGGCTCCAGCCTATGGCATTGAAACCCTAGTGAGCGCGAGATCGCGTCCGGGGGGATCTGGCAAAAGCCCAAAACTACAAAGCTTTTGAACTGGCCCCAACTTTGCGTAGAATGGCCGCATGCGCTACCTCGCGTTCCTCACAATCCTTCTCGCCACCGCCTGCTCCTCCAAAATTGGTAATCCCCAAGAGGGAGCAACCGACGCTCGCCCAATCGATTTCCGAGATCCGCCAGAGCCTAAAGAGGGCAGCGGGACCAGCCCCGGATGCGAAGGTGTGACCGCGCGAGGTGAGTGCCAGCAAGGAAGCGCAGTGTATTGCGATCTTGATCGAGGGCGTCTGCGCCGAGTTGACTGCGAAGCTCTTGGACAGAATTGCATTCTCGATATTAGCCGCGGTGCAATTTGCAAAAGTCTAGAAGAACAAGACACCGGCGCGGGCAGCGGCGCGGCTTCTCAATGTAGCGATACGGGCATCAGCGAGAAGGGCTTCTGCACAAGTGCTGGCGAAGCGGTCTACTGCGATACCAGTGGCACCGAAGCTGTGACGCGCACCTGGGACTGCAGTGCGGCCGGAAAAACATGCGGTGTAGATTCATGTGCCGATGGCGCCTTTTGCTGCGGCGAAGGCACGACCAGTCCCGAAGGTGGCATGTGTGCTGCGTCTGGCCTCGACTTTGACGGCGTCTGCGAAGGCGATACAGCCAAGTGGTGTTCTGAGACCAGCGGACCACAGCAGAAGGATTGCTCGGCCACAGGTCAGCGCTGCGAAGTTGATACCTGTGCAACTGGCGCCTACTGCTGCGGCGCAGTTTCAACCACAGGCAACATGACTCCAGAACAAGAGTGCGCTGCAATCGGATTTGAAGGCATCTGCTTGAATGACACATCCTTTCGCTACTGCTCTGATGGCGCACTTGAGGAAGTGACGTGTTTTGGAGCGACAACGTGCCAGGTCGATGCGTGCTTTAACGGCGCCGGTTGCTGTGCGCCTGCTGGCGAGCCTGTCACCGAGTGCGAGATCATTGGCTTTGACGGCATTTGCGAGGGCAATACCTTAAAGTACTGCGTCGACGAAGAGGACGGAGTTGAAGAGGAACTCTGCGGCACCGGCACAATCTGCGAAGTCGACGATGTGGGCTTTGCCGAGTGCGTCGAAGAGATTGACCCCTGTGCAGACTTGGGCTTCGAGGGCATTTGCGCCGACGCAACCACCTTGCACTACTGCATTGGCGATGAACTCACCGTGGTTGATTGCACCGTTAATAGCGTCACCTGTGAAGTTGACGGCGAAGGCTACGCAGACTGTGAATAGTCGCAGTGGAAGACTGGGAGTTGCGCTTATGGGCGCACTCGCACTCTCCACACTCGCGGGAGTCGCGAGCTGTGGAAGTGATGCACCAACTACCGAAATTCTGCGTGATGACCTCGCGTTAACGACGTATTCAAGCCGCATTACCAACGGACTCTCCGAGCGCATCACCTTCGACGTTCCCTTTGGAGTCGACTCCTTCCTCATTGAGGTTCGCGGCGACAAGGGGCTCTACTACCTCACCGAGCTCATCGCACCAAACGGCCGCGATGTGATTGAGGGCGCCAAGTACACAACCCGTGGTGCTCGCGAAGTTCCAGGGCTTGTCGATTGGCTCTACCCCAACTCTCCCGAGCTCTTCGCTGAAGAAGGCCAGTACACCCTCACCGTTCGGGGTGTGAACGCCTTCACGGGCAACAACCTCAACGAGGACATCAAGGTTCTCATCTACCTGCCCGAGGAGAAGCCCGCCGAGACCTGCGGCATCCACGTCGACTTCTTGGTCGATGACGCGGCTCTTGGCGATGCGACCTTTGGCGCGGCAGTCGAGCGCATCGTCCAGCAGATCGATCTCAACTACCGGCAAATCGGTATCAAGATTGCCGACTACCAAACCTATCGGGTCAACATGCAGTCGTCTGACATCAATCTGGCTGACGGCTCTGCGACATCCATTGTCGACGATGTTCTACGAAAAACTCTGCCAATCGGCGCTGCCCGCGAAAATGCTGTGCACGTCATGCTGGTTCGTCGCATCGGCGGCTCCGACAATCCCACCTTCGATCCAGCGGGCTACTCAATGGGCTTACCCGGCCCGTACGCGCCCGATCGCGGCACATCGGCTGTCATGGTTTCTACCGAACTCTACGCCGATGGCTCGGGTTCGCTTGATGCCGATGGCCTGGCCTCGAGCTTAGCGCACGAGATTGGGCACTTTCTTGGGCTCTATCACCTTAGTGAGCGCAGCGGCGCCGACCACGATCCAATCGCAGATACTCCCGAGTGCGACAGTGAGTTCACGTGCACCGATGAGTTTCGCCGCAACATCATGACCTCGTCGTTCTGGTTGCAAGGTGGCGCGCCTTCCTTCCGCAATCGCTTTACCGAATCGCAAGGGCGAATCATGCGCGGGCATCCGCTGTGCGAACCCATGTCAGTCGACGTTGTGCCGCCTCCAATCGAGGACTGCACGCTCGAATGCACCGCGCCAAATACCTGTGCTGTGACCAATGCTCAGATGAGCTGTGAGTTGGCGTGTGACCCAGGAGCGACCACGCCATGCAAAGCTGGCGAGTGCCTATCGGACGACCTTGGGACCTACGTCTGCACGGCATCCTAAGGTGCCTTGGCGAAGTACGGGTTTACGAGGAGTTCTTAGCAATGGCTGACGCGCCACTGTATGCAAAATTCCTCGGAATTTGGACTCTCATTCCCGAGTCCTGTGACTACGAGCAAGGCGAGCCTCCACAAGAGGCGACCTGTCGCATTGCCAAAGATGGAGGCAATCTCGCTTTTGCGATGCACTGGGTCGACATCAAGGGCAAGACGCATCAGCACGAGTTTTCGGGGCCGCCCAATGGAAAGCCGATGCCGTTTAACGGCGGCGAGCTTGCCGATGCACTGGTGGTCAATGCCGTCTCGACCCGCGAACTCACGACCTCGGCGCTAAGCCGGGGCGAGGAGTTGATGGTCGCGCAGCGCCAGCTCGATGAGACTGGCAGCGCTATGCGCATTACTCAGATTGTGCGCTTCCCGGGCGGAAGCAGCCAATCGAACGTCGGCGTGTACCGCAAAAGCGCCGCTTCGTAGGTCGCTAGAATCGGGTAGGGCCCAGCTGCTTTTGCAGGGGCCCCATCGCATCGCAGAGCTCTTCGCAGTTACGTTAGGGAGTTACGGAGCTACAACAGCAGTCGTTGTCGAATCCGCAAACGCCTTCACATTTACGCTTCTAAGAATTGTTCCATCAGGCGCCGTGGCGTCAACTTGGTAGTTTCCCGGAGGAACATTGAAAATGTATCCAAGGCCAGGTGCTTGGGTTGCAGGAAAGTCGGTCATGCCCGGAATACCGTTGGCGCCCGCGTAGCGGAGTGTACCGACGTTTGGCGTGATGCTAACTGTCGCGCCTTCCATGGCAGCCTGTTCGCAATCGACAGTAGCAATGATGAGCGATGCGTTGCCGTCTTCTTGGGTGATGCCGGTAAGAAGAGGAAGCAACCCAAAGATCGTCGTGCTCACCATGACAATCGGAGTCCCTGCGAGGTCCTCTGCAATCGCCGATGGCGGGAAGACGTAGGTATCAACAAAGCCGCCCGAGGTTGCCTTGAGGTAGGCATCGACAGGGGTCGTGCTATTTGTCGAGTCGGTAATCGTGAACGGGCCGACAAAGTCGCCCTCGTCAATAATCGTGTCATCACCAGCAAGGTGCGCTGATACCTGAGCCGAGTTCGTCATCGTATTGATGCCGTTGATTCCGCCTTCTTGCACAGTTCCCGAGATCGTAACCGGTGGGTTGGCGACCGTTGTTGGCAGTGGGTCGCCAGAGCACACAAGGGCAGAGGGGCGAGCGTCGGGAAGGTCGAGCCCAGCTGCATCGGGCGTAATCCTGGCATCGGGACTGTTCTGGCTCGAGGCATCAATCGCTGTCGCGTTGTCGGCGGCGTCGGCGACGGCATTGCCATCGTCATCGCCACTGCTACACGCAGCAACTAAAGAAAGAAGCAAGAAAGACCCTAGACCAAACCGGTTCAACATAGCCGGCTTATAGCAGCAGTCGATGCAGGTCCAAAGAACTTCAGGAATTGGCCGTTGGCCGGTCTCTACGACTCCTGTGATTGCTTGGGGTTGTCGCCCGCACCCTCGCTGGCGACCCCAAACTCCGGGTTCATGGTGGCGGCGCGATGGTCCTTTTTCGATTTGGAAATTAGGCGAACGTAGGCACTGCTGGCCTCGCGCATGAGCCGATTTAGATCGCTCATTTGCTGGTCGCTAACATCGGTGCCATCGCTCTTGTGCCCGTAGAGCAAGTTCACAACGCGCTTGCCGATGCTGCACACAACCACGACCGAGAACTCTGGAACGCCCGAGCGCAAGATACGAAACCAATGGCTGTGAAGCGTGCTTGGGAATGCCCGTCCGCGAAACTGCAAGTCGTCGCTCTCGAGTGCAAAGTGCAGCATCGATGGCGGATCGAGAGGCATGAGTAGCGTCTCAATACGATCGCTATCGATGCCCGGACCGAAGCCCTTCCAGCCAAATGCGATGTCATCGCGAACTAAGAGCAAGGTTGCCAAGTCGAAGACACTGGCTGCGTGAGCCAGCATTGCATCGGCAATGTCGCCGCGGCGTTTGGTCGCGGAAATGATGGCGATGGCTTCTTCGCAGGAGATTGCTGCGGGCACCTCGTCTTTCGACGTGGATTCGCCAGTGATGGGATCTTTCGGCTTCTCGGTGTGCTCGGCTCTGCCTGCGAGTTCCTCATCATCGGCTTCAAGCTCTTCGACAAGGTCGGCAGCATCCAGCTCTAGAGCCTCGTGCTCCTCGGTATCGGCCGGATCGACATGTTGCGGAACCGCTGTTGGATTAAAGGCCGGGGAGGGAATTGGGGGGCGCGGCTCAGAACTTCTCTTAGCTCGGATTGGCGGCGCTGGCGTTGGGGCGGCAAGTGGCTCGGCAACCTGTGGTGGCAGCCCTGGAAGTGGCGGCGCCGGCAGCGAGTGGTCTTGGGCCTCGGGTGAAGCATCGCCGCGCATGTCGGGAAGGTTTGCAAAGCGCGCTGGCTGCGGAATGCCGTAAAAGCGCTCTAGGTAGTAGTGGATGCGGATCTCGGGGGCAACCCGCGGAATCACCCGGTAGCCGGTTGCGGTGCTAATTTCGTCGAGTACCTGCATATCGTGCGGGTCGTCGACAGCAACGATGAGGGTTTGCTCTTGAATGACGATAGGAATGCAGCGAAACCGCGCAGCTTGTTCGGGACTTAGCAGCCGAACCGCCGAGCGTTTGCAGCGCTCAAACGTGGCACCGGTGGCGATGGGGATGCCGAGTTCGAGGCCGAGATAGACCGTGAGGGTCTCGGCAGAAATGAGATTCTGAGCGACAAGGAGCGAGCCGATGCGGCCGCCTTCTTGCGCTTGCTGTGCGATGACCAGATCGAGGGCCTCTTCGTCGAGGCGACCATCGCGTACCAACATCTCGCCGAGTTTCATAGTGGTCGCAGAATACCACCATCGCGTCGTGTGGCGCTCTGGGGCTCGTGCAATGCCGAAACTGCACTTTGTGAACTTGGTGTGCTAAGCCCGTTCCCATGTTGGGATCCCAGCTCCGGCTCATCCTTGTTGCTCTCCTCGCCGTGGGTTGCGCTGGCGAGTCAGCACCCGAGAGCGAACCTGAGCAAGATGCCGAGGCATCTGCATCGGAAGCAAAGCCTACGATTTCGAAAAAGAAACCGAAGAAGGCTGTGGACGATTCGGCTGATCCCGCGCCGGCGAAGGCAAAAATCGTCCCGAAGTTTGGCGGCAAGACTCGCGGTTTGCGGCTCAACCGCTCGATCGTGGTTCGCGCCACCCCCGATTTGGATGGCGAGAAGCTTGGCACGGTGGCCGCCCACACAGTGGTTGGTTGGCAGCAGGCGGTCAAAGCCGATGGCTGCGACGAGCGCTGGATCGAAATCGAGCCACGGGGTTGGGTCTGCGAAGGCTATCTCGATCCGGTTAAGGACAACCCAGGCGGGGTGGAACTTCCAAAGCTTCGCCCGGGTGAGCGAGTCCCAGGCACGTACGGCAAAGTCTTTGGCGAAGAGGCCATGTTGGCGACCATCGAAGACGGAGCGATTGTTTCTGAGACGCCAATTGTCGGTTCGTCGACGGTTCGACAGCGAGGTTTGGCCGTTGTGGATGGAGTGCAGTATTGGAAGGTCGATGGCGGCAAGTACGTTGACGTCGAATCGCTTCGCCCTCACGACCCCTCGTCCTTTCGGGGCGAGCGTTTGCAAGACGGTGTCATCGCCGGTGAGCGTATGGCCTTTGCCATCTCTGGCAATCGTCCAGGCGATTGGGTGGTTGTGCGCGACGCGCCCGGCGGTAAGCGAGTGCGACGATTGTCGCCACGCAGTTTGGTCTCGCTACAGAGCGAAGAGAAAAGTTCTGATGGAACAACTCTTGGCTTCTACATCGCCGACGAAGAATTTATCGCCAAGGCCGACCTTCGGCACGTTCACATTCAGCCGCCGCCTCCGCTTACCAAGCCAGGGGAGCGTTGGTTTGATGTCGATCTCGACTCGCAAATTTTGGTTGCCTACGAAGGACCAACTCCTGTTTATGCCACGCTGGTTTCCTCGGGAACCCGCAAGAACCCAACCGAAACCGGTATTTTTCGGATCTGGATTAAGTTCTCTGAAACCAGTATGAGCGGCCGAATGGGCGAGAGCGATGCGTACTCGGTTGCGACAGTTCCGTGGACGCAGTTCTACGAAAACGACTTTGCCCTGCACACATCGTATTGGCACGATCACTTTGGCCAACAGCGAAGCCATGGCTGTGTAAACCTTAGTCCTCGCGACTCGCGCTTTCTCTACTTTTGGTCGGAGCCGCAGGTGCCCATCGGTTGGAGCATGGCAAATTCGAGCACCGAGCGCCCAGGTTCGATGGTGCGCGTGCACTCGAAGCAAGACCCAGAACCCGAGTTTAAAGGCGCTGCGCTCAAAGTTCAGCGCGCCCGTGAAGCTGCGCAGCAGTAGGTTTGTTGCGCCTGGCTTGCAAGCGCTTGCCCGAGCCTTGCGCCTGGCTTGCGAGCGCTTCGATCACAGCTTGGTTGCGCGGGTCGCAATGCACGTCGGCATGTACTTGCTAAGCGCATCGCCGCTCTCTGGCGCGAAGACATCTTCGTAGAAGCCGGTAAGTGCAAAGCCCGCTTTGATCTGCCCGCCAACTAAGTCGTCCAAGGTGTGGCTAAAGCAAAAGGGTTCGTTCTTAGCGATAAAGGTGCTGCGCTCTTCGTCGCTCAAGTCCTCGAGGTCCGAGTAGGGAAGGGTGTGCCGCACCACGAGCTCGCCGTTTTCGTATTTTGCAGCGTCAAAGAGAAAGAAGGCCGGCTGGAGAAAACCCGAAAGTAGATTACCTCCGGGCCTTAGAACTCGATAACTCTCGCTCCAAACCGGAGCCACGTTGGGAATAAAGGAATTGCTGCAGGGGTGCACGATGAGGTCAAAGCTCGCATCGTCCAACCCGCTCAAGTCGCGCATATCGGCTTCGAGCAAGGCAATCGTCAACCCATCGCGCTCGGCAACGGCTCGGTCTTGCGCGAGTTGCTTTGGTGAGTTGTCGACCAGAGTTACCTCGGCACCAGCGGCGGCCAAGATGGGTGCTTGCTGACCGCCACCCGAAGCAAGGCACAGTACCTTCACGCCTTTAAGAGATTTTGGGAACCAGTCTTTGGGAATGGGTTTGACGGGAGTGAGCACAATGGACCACTCGCCTTCGCGCGCCGCTTGGATAGTTTCTGAGGAAACAGGGAGTGTCCACTCGTTGCCGGTCTCGACCAAGTGGTCCCATGCACCTCGGTTGTAGCTGCGAATATCAAACGCCATAAGGCACCTTACGACATCTGCTGATCTGGGCAATAGACAGAAAGCGTCGCTCCGCGCTTGGTGCTGCGCGCTCCTTTGCTAGTCTCCCCTCGAACTTAGCGCCCGACTTCGAACGCACTCCTTCGATACCAAACGCGCACCCATTAGCTTTTAAGAGAACGAGTACCAACGTGTCCGAGTACCTGCCCATAACGCATGCGCGCTTCGCAAAAGTTCAGCGTGAGATTTTTACTTCGCACCTCTCGCCCGATTGCATGTCGCACCAATGTCTTCAGCGCACCGAGGACAACGTGCTTAAGCTTGACGCCTGTTGCCAGTACGGCGCAGACGTTGACGTCGGAGAGCGCGATGGCATTCTCGCTCACGCCGATCAAATACGAGAAATTCTTAGTCCCGAAGTTCGCGATCTCCCGTGGTTTAAACCGGAAGTCACCGACGACGTAGACTTTCCATCGGGGCAATACGTTCGCACCGAGACGCACAATGGTGGCTGCCTCTTTCTAAGCCACGACAAGCGCGGCTGTGCTGTGCACCGAGCCTCCATCGAAGGCGGTTGGGACTTTGACGGCATTAAGCCAAACATCTGCCGGCTCTTTCCCATGTCCTACGACGACGAAGCGATCGTTATGTCCGACGACTACGCAGACTACTCCTGCGCCTTCGAGCCAAATACGCCGACGGTCTATCAAGTAGGCCGTCCCGATTTGCTGGCAATTTTTGGGCAAGAGCTTGTCGACGAATTGGACAAGATCGAAGCGTTGATTCTTGCGGCAAAGCCCAAGACGCTTGATGTCATCGCCTAGCGCGAACTACCCGCGCTGGTATTAGCAAAGCTCGCAAGCGCTTCGCGAAGTGCCGCATCGATTTCGGGATTGCTAAGCTCACCTTTCTCCGCATCGAAGTTTTGAAAGAAGCTTGGCACCGAGAGGCTTGCCCTTAGCTCGTTGCCAAAGTGGGGAGCCGATGCAACGGCCGCCGCCAGTACACTCGATGCGCCGCGGCCACCGGGCGACGTTGCCAACATTACGGTTGGCTTGTTTTGATAGACGGGCTTCTCGCTGCGCGATGCCCAGTCGAAGATGTTCTTGTAGGCGGCGGTGTAGGAGCCGTTGTGTTCGGCGAATGAAATCAGCAGCCCATCGGCTTTGCGAATTTCATCAAGAAAGTCGAGAGCAGCCTTTGGAATCCCTCCTTCGCGTTCGCGATCGGCGCTGTAGATTGGCATCTCATAGTCATTTAGATCGATGGTCTTCACCGTCGCTTTGGTGAGCAATCCGCCTTCAATGAGGTTCGTTGCGTAGCGCAGGAGTTGCTTGTTAATGGACTGCGTGCTGGTGCTTGCTGCAAATGCGAGGAGGTTCATGGTTGTGCTCTCTTCCAAGGTCGCGCGATTGCGAGCTCTCGTAGTTATTTGATATTACTTAGGGGATTCTCACCCCCAAGCTCTGTAAACAGTATGTCATGTCGCAGTAGAGCATCATAGGATTTGAATTGACCACTTAGTGCGCATCTGTGCAGCATAGCGAATATGGACAATTGGGACGAGATTCGCTCCGCTGCCGAAGTCGCAAGACAGGGAACGGTGAGCGCTGCTGCGGCGGCTCTTGGGATTCACCGCGCGACTGTCAACCGGCACATTGATGCGCTGGAAGACGTCTTTGGGGCCGCGCTCTTTCAACGCCACGCCCGAGGCTACGCGCCCACCGAACTTGGCATCGAACTTCTGCGTGTTGCCGACGCGACCGAAGAGCAGCTGAGCCAACTGGTGCGGCGAGCGCATTCCTACTCGGCTGGGCTAAGCGGCGAACTTGTCATTACCTCCGTCGCAGGAATTGCCGAAGCACTCTTGCCGGCGATGCATGCGTTTGGCGCAGAACATCCGCAGGTCAAGATTCGCTACATCTGCAGCGACACCCTCCTAAAACTAGAATATGGAGAAGCCCACATCGCCTTTCGCGTTGGGGCCAAACCCAAAAATCCCGACAACATCGTGAGCCACTTTTCGACGATGACCGTTGGCCTCTATGCAACATCGGAGTATGCCAGCACTTGCGGTGTTCCTAAGGATTCTTCTGAGTACGGCAAACACGCATTTGTTGGCTCGGACTCGGATGCTCCGCGGGCGCCATTCTTGGCCTGGCTCGCCGACAACGTGCCAAAGGCAAATGTTCGCTTTACGAGCAATGATCTCTCGGTTCTGGAGACACTTGTTCTCGACGGCAATGGCATCGGCTTTCTCAACGGAGTGACCGCAGCAAAACATACCAACCTTGTAGAGGTGTGCGCCCCCGAGCCGAGCTGGCAGGTGTCAATTTGGCTGATGACACATGTGGATTTGCATCGGAGCGCCAAGGTGCAGGGCTTTCTTAAGCATCTTAGAGCCAACGTAGCGGCCCACGAGTAGCGCGGGCTCGAATGCGATATCATCGCCACCAATGCTCGCAGGTCACTATGCTCCGGCGCTATTCATCAAGGCGCGCTACCCCAGCCTAAAGCTCTGGGTGTTATTCTTAGCAGTGCAAGTTGTCGACATTTTCTTCTTTATCTTCGCTCTTGCGGGAATCGAAGAAATGACAGTTCTGGATGTACGCGGCCCGCTTGGTCTGCATCTGGAGCACGTGCCCTTTACGCACTCGCTACTTATGAACCTGGGCTTTGGAGCCTGCTGCGTTCTTTGGGGCGCTATTGCCAAGCGGTGGAAACACGGTCTTCTTATCGGAGTGGCGCTGTGCTCGCATTGGGCTCTCGATCTCGTAGTCCACCTTCCAGACCTGCCATTGGCTCCCTGGGGCGGCGAACGCGTAGGCTTTGGGTTTTGGGAGCTTGTGTACTCGAGCCTTATTGTCGAGATTTTGATACTTACGGCGGCGTATTTCTTCTTTCGAAAGACCATCCAAGCTGCAACCACGCGGCGCTTTGCCGACGTTGGCATGGCGGCTTTGGTCTTCGTGCAGCTTAGCTACGTCTTTGGGCCGCGCATGCCCTCGGTCCTGACGATGGCGGCGATGGCCGAGTTCATTTACTTCGGCTTTATCTGGTACGCGTACCAAGTTGATCGTCGCCTTGCACGCCCCGACCTTGGGGCGTAGGGCTATACGCCCCGGCGTGACCCAGCCACGGCGTGAAGCGTTCCATCGTCTGCTGCATGGCGAAGCTCGCCAAACACCGCACCATCCTCGTTAACGATAGAAACAACCGTTGGGCGAATGAGCACAAGGCTCATCTCGTCACTGCCGAGGTTGTGAATGTCGTCGAGAGCTCGAATATCACCAGCTAAGAAGCTTTGATACACCTGTGCAAACTCGTCGTCATTATCGAGTATCTCGTGGGTCAGCTGGATAAGCCGAGTCCAGGTCCCGCTATTAAAGTAGTAACAGCCTTCGGTGCTTCGCTGGAGCGAACGCTCGAGGTGGGTGTGGCCAGCAATGAGGTAGTTCACATCATTCGAGACCGCATCGTCGAGCAAGGTGAATTGCTCGTCAGGATCGTCAATGTCAAAGCTGCGATCGTCTACCAACGCCTTCTTAAGATGTTTTCTTAGTTGCGCTGGACGCCGCTTGGGATCAAACCAGCCTTGGATGCTTGTCACGAGGTCGTGCAATTCGTGCAGCGGAGCCGGGCCGTCGTGCTTGGTCAAGGCGTGGTACGCCCGCGAGAAGAAGCCCTTTGACTCGTGCTTTACATCCTCGTGATCCAGATGTTCCTCGGCAAAGCTTAGAATGGTGTGGCTTGTGCTTGGTGCATCACTTGCGAGCTTTGCTTCGGCCGCGAACAACCCCGGCCCCAGCCGCATTGTGTAGGCGGGAATGTGTCGAACAATTCGCAAGATCTTACCAATGCTAAGGAGACTGGCCGGATCGAGCGCCACCACCATGGGCGCGGCGGCGCCAAACTCGGGCTTGAGAAGGTCGACGACAGGGAGCTTCTTCTTCACTTCATTGATCACATCCACAACCATGCGAGTGCCGGCATTTGCATCCCACGTGGGCAAGGGCTGATTGGATGTGAGCGCAGTGGCCTGCTCGCCAAGCGAGGTGTAGTCGATGGCATTCCAGCTATCAACCTCGTTGCCGTGCACGCAGAGGACTGTTTTGTTGCCCACCAAGCAGCGATAACCCTCTCCATTCATCCCGACAACGATGCGTTCTCGTATGCCCGCATCGCCGCGACTCAGAGTGTTCTGAAGCCACTCGAGAACTGGCGGCAGTGCGAGTTCGACATCGTGATTGCCCAAGATCAGAACTAGGGTTCGGCCAGGGATTGCGAGAAAATCCTGCAGCGCAGGCAGGATTGGCGAGAACGCATCGCGCTCAAAAATGTCCTGCAGCTTGGCTACGGCGCCCTGAGGGTCAAAATAGCTAGCATTGGGCTCTGCGAGAAAGTCGACGATATCGCCACCGAGAACGAGCGCAATCGCGCGCTGCGGGTCGCTTGGAAGCGCTCGAATGAAGGCGGCAAGGCGCGCTCCTTGGTTAAAGATCTGAAAGCCCGGCACTCCTCCGATATGGAGGTCCGAGACGACGTGAAGCTCATCAAATATTGGAGGCATAGCGAGTTATGGGAGTGTTTGGGGCTGCAGCGCGCGTGCTGCGAACATTGTGGATGTAAGGGGTCGCGCCGGAATCACAGCAATGAGTACCATCCAAGGTGTGGTCGCCGAAATTTCTACTCGTCTCTGTACCACGTGTGGTCGACACAATCCTGTCGATAGCGGGTACTGCAACGGGTGCGGAGGGCGGTTGGGGGCCGATGCTGCGAGCGAGGACACAACGGCAAGTGCCGAGCGCCGGCGCCTCTCAGTAATGTTCTGTGACCTCGCCGACTCGACGAAGCTCTCGCAAAAATTGGATCCAGAAGACTACCGCGAAGTTGTGCGGGAGTATCAGCAAATCGCCGGAGCCATTGTGCGGCGCCTTGAAGGCCATGTTGCGCAGTATCTTGGCGATGGCATTCTTGTGTACTTTGGCTTTCCCATCGCGCACGAGGACGACGCTGTACGAACAGCGCTGGCAGCTACCGAAATACTTGCGGCTGTTCAAGCTCTTCGCAATCCTCACCTCGTCGCAATTGGCTGGCAACTCGAGCTTCGCATTGCGATTCATACTGGTGAGGTTGTCGTCGGAGAGATGGGAGGCCCGGGCCGCAGCGAAACTCTGGCTCTAGGAGAAACTCCCAATATAGCAGCCAGGCTTATCGGAAGTGCCGCACCAGGGAAAGTCGTCGTAAGTGAAGCAACCCGCGAACTTCTTGGACGTCGCTTCTCAACGGCGCCGCTTGGGCCCCATGCGCTCAAAGGCATCGCGGAGCCTATCGAGGCTCATGTTTTGCTTCGAAGCGCCGCCCGACAAGAGCGCATCGGCATGGCAGACACGGCATCGCGTTCGCCCTTGGTTGGACGAGACGACGAACTCGCCTCCCTTCGCAAGAGTTGGCAGGCCGCGTGCTCGGGCAAGGGACGCGCGGTTTTCATCTCTGGAGACGCGGGGGTTGGCAAGTCGCGGCTTGTCGGTGCTCTGCACGATGAGCAGTTTGCACGGTCGTCTCAGTGGCTAGAATTTCGCGGCGATTCCCATGCGGCCTTTAGCCCGCTGTTGCCCATGCTCGAAGTCTTCACGATGGAAGCGGGCATTCAAAAGTCGGACCCGTCCGAGGTTCGCATCGAGCGCCTCGAAAAGACGCTTGGGGAAGCCGGGCTTGATGCCGCAGAGGCCGCCCCAATGCTGGCGGCGCTTCTTCACATGCCGACTGACGGCCACTACGCGCCCACTGCGCTCGAACCCGATGAGCAGCGCCGCCGAGCGGTGAAAGCGCTACTTTCTTGGCTACTTGGGCGCACGATGGCAGCACCTGCTGTTTTGGTCTTTGAGGACGTGCACTGGATGGACCCCTCAACTCTCCAGCTCATTGGGCAACTCTTGCCACTAGCGCGCGAGACGGCCACATTGGTGTTGGTTTGCCACCGGCCCTCGTTTGCACAGCCATGGCCGTCGCACGAGAGCGATACCACCATTGCGCTCAACGCTCTTGATGGGTCCAGCACTCGAGCGCTTGCTACATCGATTCTTGGCGAGTCGGCGACGAAAGAGCAACTCGACTATGTCACGAGTAAGACCGATGGTGTCCCGCTCTTTGTGGAAGAAGTTTCAAAGAGTTTGCTGCTTGCTGGCGATGCGGGTATCGAGAGAATCGGGCCTGCGGAGAACGCACCAAACTCAAGTGAAGTGCCACCGATTCTGTATCAGGCGTTAACCTCCCGCCTTGATGCTCTGGGCCCGTACAAGCCGATTGTGGCATTTGCTGCTGTGGTGGGCCGCGAATTTAGTTACGAGCTTTTGCAAGCAACAAAGCAGTTTGATGACGCGACGCTAAAGGCTGGCCTCGATGCCTTGGAGGAAAAGGAGATTGTGGTTTGCCTAGGAACGGCGCCCGACTCTGTCTATCTCTTTCGCCATGCACTCTTGCAAGATGTTGCGTACTCATCGTTGGTAAAAGGCGCGCGACGAGAAGCGCATAAACTCCTAGGGGAAACTCTGACTTCGCACTATCCAGAGATTGCGGATTCCCGTCCAGAATTGATTGCTCAGCATCTTACAGAAGCCCACGAGATTGCCGCTGCCGTTGGGTTTTGGACCAAGGCTGCACAACTCTCGGCTGCCGATTCGGCGCATACCGAATCGATTGCACACTACGAGCGCGCACTCGCTTTGTTGGAAGAGCACAAGCCGGACGCCCTTGGAGGTGCGCAGGAGATGGTTCTGCGTTTGGGTGTCGGTGTTGCATCCGCAAAGACCAAAGGTCTTGCCCACGACGATGCGGAGAAAGCCTTTTCTCGGGCTTTGGAACTCTCGCATACGGTTGCTCAACCGGTCTTGCGATTTCGCGCGGTCCAGGGGCTCTCGCGATTCTACGGCACTCGCGCCGATCTCGATACAGCTCTTGATGTGACGCGAACGATGCTGACCATCGCCACACCCGATAGCAATCCTGCGATGCAGATCGAAGCGCATCGTGCCAACGGGACCATTCGCTACTACCGAGGAGAGTTTACCGAGGCCATGCGCCACGTAGATGCGCAACGCGCCCTGCTCAATGAAGCGGAGAACCTCCACACTCGCGAGTACGGGCAGGACGCGACGGTAACGTGCAACATGTACGAAGCTCTGGTCGCTTGGAAACTAGGATTTCCTCTTAGAGCAAATGGCGCAGCCGAAAGAGCGATCGCCGCCGCCCACGCAACCGGAGACCCTAATGACCTGGCCTTTGCGCTGGCGATTTCTTCGGTTGTTCAGCACCTAAGACGCGATCACCTTGAGGCCAAGAACCTTGCCGAAGCAGCGCTGCAAATTGCAACCAAGCACAACTACCAGATGTGGCGCGGAGTGGCGATTGTTCAGCGTGGTGCGGCACTGTGCCATCTGGGAGAAGTCGCTGGTGGCATTCAGTTTATCGCTGGCGGGACCGCAGCGTTTCGCGCGACCGGTGCGTTGCTCACGTGCTCGTACGGCCTTAGCTTGCTTGCCGAGGCCCATGCCCGCTCTGGTGACTACGCCGCTGCCCTCGCCGCTGTTGAAGATGGACTGAGTTTAGTCGAGACCACCAACGAGCGATATTTTGAAGCCGAGCTACGGCGCCAACATGGTGAGTTTCTGGCCGAGCAAGGTCGTCACGAAGAAGCCTGGTTGAGTTTACAGCGATCGCTAGAAGTGGCGAAGGCGCAGTCGGCCATGTCGTTTGAATTGCGAAGCGCAACGACCTTGGCGCGATTGTACGGCGAGGGCGCTCACGCGAGTGCAGCGGCAAACTCGCTGCAATCGATCGTGACTGCCATGGAAGCAAACGGGCAAACCCTCGACTTGGGCGATGCCCGATACGTGCTTAGCGAGCTTTAGGAAGCGCTGGCCAAAGCCGCAGGCTGCGTCTTGTCAAAGACGAGGTGCTGGTAGCCAAAGACGACAATGCACTCCTGGCCGTCGATAAAATTGAGTTCGTCCTTGGCGAGCTTGGCGTTGGCGGATTGAAACCCGGGATGAACGAAGAGTTCACCGAGTTCGAGTTCGGTGGAGTAGCGCAGGCTTGCCATGCCGTCGAACGTAGTTGGCTCGTTGTTGCCAAAGGCTTGGGCAAACTCGCCAAGGCTTTCATCGGCGAGCGAGTGCAATTGCTCGTAGCCGTGAAACTGCAAGTGGGACTTGAGTGTTTGCGCAAAGGGCCCATGCTTGTGCAGCCAGTAGTCCTGCATGGCCTCCCGCTGCATATCGCGTTTGCGTCGCAGGGCAAACATCACCTTTAAAGAGGGGTAACTCGCGACCGGGAGAATAAATTCGTACCCACAGCCGGCGACCACCGAGGTGGTTAAAACGCTATCGGCGCAGTCGCCGGTAATCTTCTTAAGTGCTGCACGACCTTCGGGAGATTCGATGGCGTTTCGCAGCGCGGCTTCCGATTCGAACCACAGCTCATCGACCACGTCGTACTCTCGCGCCTCATGGCTTAAGATGTCCTTCTCGTGCTCTGGCGGGCGTTTTCCCGAAAATAGCGAGACGATGGCAATGGCCAGCCAGTGGCGGCTTGCCGCGATGCCGGCTCCCAAGGGGTTTGGGTGTTCGGTCATACGCAGTTGGACGTATTTGTGACAACCAATGGCCGCCGCGAACTCGTTTACAAGCGGCGCATGCTCATCGTTCCAAATGCTTTGAAACGCTTTGCGCGTTAGGTGCGTTGCGCGGCGATGACAAAGGTAAACGCGGAAGGACTCTCGAATGTCCGCAGATGCAGGTGTGGTGTTGTCCATTAGTTGTATCGATCCAATTGTGAAATGAGGTCTGGGAAAATATCGCTAGCAGCATCTTTGCCAGCGAAACAATCGAGGTGTGCGTAGTCTTCGTATTCCGTTCGCGAATAGCGCTCGGGGTTTCCAAGCTCTAAGAGTTCTTTGTAGAGACGCTCGGAAGTGCTCGGGTAGGCGATTTGATTTTTGGCGCCGGCGATAAAGTGAATTGGAAAGGTCAGCCTATCGATGTGCGGCATGTACACATCCTTGCCGTCTTTGTCGATAACGTGGCCTTTGCCCAAAATGGCCAGCAAATGCTTTAGAACAGTCGTGTTGGCAATTCCAAAGATCTGATCCATCTCGTCGTGAGTGGCTCGATTGAGTTGGGCATGGGCGTAGACCGGCCCAAACATGCCGAAGATTCGATGACACACCGGGTTGTCGCAAGCCTCTCCTTTCGGAATGGGATAGAGAGCAAGCGCCTTGTCGAGTAGCGCGCCCGACCAGGTTGGCTTGACATGTGTCGTGACGTTCTTGACGCCAAGAGCCGATAGCCCTTCGGCAATATGAAAGCGCGCTTTGAGCCGATTCATTGTATCGGTTTCAAAATAGGTCGTCACTTGCGAGCACACCGCATTGCGAACTCCTTCGAGGCCTAAGATTTTTGCCATGAGAAGCGTCATCGAACCCATGCAGTGGGCGACCACTTGCACATCCTTGGCTTGGGTGAGGCGTTGCACTTCGGCAACCGCCGCTGGCCAATCGTATTTTGCAACCTCGTCAATAGAGTAGGGCAGCGCCGACGAAGGCAGCGCCGGGCTCGAACGCCGATCAAAGAGCCATACGTCGTAGTCATGAGCGACCAGGTATTCGACAAAGTTGGTTGCGGTTGTATCCATTGCGTAGACCTCGGCTTTGTTCCCAAAGCCCGGTGCAAGCATCACAGGGCCCTTGCTGCCGCCTTGGTAGCGCGTGAGTCGCAGAGCGACGCCGTCTTCGGTGAGCAATCCATGCACGTCGGGGACCGGCGCTCTAAGCTCGCGCTTTTTGCGAGGCTGGGCATGCGGATGCAAGACGTGCGAGGGCGAGAGAATGTTTGCGTAGGTCGAGAGCAAGTCGCCGGCAAAGAGGGCGGCAAAACGCGCGAGGGCTTTAATCCCCGCAAGCTTGCTAGGCGCGTGCACAGCTTTCATCGTTGTTAGTTGCTTGGCAAAATCGCTTGGAGAGATGTGCAAGATGCCTTTGCCAACCACAGCGCCGGTATCGTCTTCTCCTTCGTAGATTGTGATGTAGAGGGTTGTGGTATCCGACCACAAATTTAGGCAGCTATCGTCGCGAATGATCTTGTAGCCGTGAAAGAAATAGCGCGTGTCTCCGTCGCCGGTTAGCACCATTCGATACACCATATTTAGGGTGCCAATTTCGTCGGGGTTTTCGACGAAGAGGTTAAAGACACCGCCCGAGACGCTTAGCGGAGTCTTTGAAAGTGCCGGCGCTTGGACCTCGCCTATCATGTGCGCTTCGTGCTGAGGATCGTCCACGAGACGATCAGCATCATCGGCAGTGATCGTGAGAATAAACTTAAACGGCGAGCCTTCAGACTCTCCGCGATCGAAGCCGGCTTGAAAGTCGCTGGTCTCGCGTTTTGAAAAGAAGCCCTTCATCGACTCGGTAAAGCGCACTCCTGCAACTTGCGGCTCTGGGCGTTTGCGAGGCTTTGAAGGCAAGCTGTAGTCGATTGTCCACCCTCGGTCTTCGGCGATTAGTGCCATGCTTCGCTCGGCGACGGCGCTAATGGTGAAGAGTGGATTGACACCGACCGAGGTTGGAATGATCGAACCATCCGCGATGTAGAGGCCGTCGTGAACGCCGCCTTCGCTTGCCCCCGCAAAGACTCGACCCTTGTGATCGACAACTCCAGTACTGGCGTCCTCTCCCATTGGACATCCTCCGAGCGGATGCACGGTGAGAAGCGATTTGTTTAGGAAGCTTGTCCAAAGCGGATCTTCGATGAAGGTGCCTTGATTCGCATCCGCTGCCGCTTGGAGCGTGTCGTTGATGGCGGTGTAGACCGGAAGCTTGCCGGCGCCGGGCCAGTCAATGCTCAGTCGGTCGTTCTCAAGGCTCATCTCGCCTTTGCAGCCATCATGCGCCATTACAAGATAGGTTTGCGAATTGTGAACCGCACCGTGGTGCGCGCCCAGCAAGAGACTCTCTGCGATGCGCACCTTCTCTTTGGCCTTCTCTAGTACGCCAACGTGTTTCTCTTTGCCGATAACCGCTGCCGCAGCTTCCATGATCTCGGGCAGAAACTTTGCCATCGCTCCGGGAATCACACCTTCCTCAATAATGATTCCATCTCCAAGTTCGGGCTTCTCGCGGGCATCGATAACGCTTGTGATGCACGGACCTACCGGCGCGTGGCTATCGGGATTTCGATCGCCCATGCCAACGCCGTTCACAGGTTTGTTGTTGTTGTAGCTAAAGCCAAGTACATCGCCATTGCCACTAAAACGGCTACCAAGGGTTTTGGAGACGTCTAGGCCTGCTGCGGCCGAGCGCAACATGATCTCGGTTGATCCAAGAGTGCCCGCGCCAAGTACGACGATATCGGCAATGACGAACATGTCTGGGCTGTCAAACTTGTCGCGGTCTTCTACAGCAGCTGAGTAATATACGCGCCACCGATCGCCATCCTTCTCCACTCGGTCCACTTGCACTTCACAGAAAAGTTCTGCCCCATGGTTGTGCGCATCCGGCAGGTAGTTCATAGCCGTCGTGTTTTTAGAACCGTGGTTGCATCCACTAACGCAATCACCGCAGTCGTTGCATGCTGGTTGCGGGACGCCGACATGATTGCCCTCCGATAAGTCTTCGAAGTTCACATTGATGGGAGTGCGGTAGAACGTCTCGCCAAGTGTCTCAGCAGAACGCTTCAGTGTGGAGATTTTTAGAAGCTCCGGTCGATCGGATGGGTAGGGATTGGGACGCAGCATCTCGGTGGCTAGTCGGTAGCCCTCGGCCAAACGCGTTTCCAGATCGGATCGCAGCGCAGCGGGCCACAGAGGGCTGTCAAACACGCGTGACTCGGCTTTGAGCACGACGTTCGCATTGATGAGAGATGTCCCTCCCAAGCCGCAGCCGCGCAGCACATTGATGTCGGGCCCGATGTGAAAGTCGAAGAGTTTGCTGCGTCCGCCTTCGTGGTGATGGGCAGTCTCGATTTGCACTTCTCTCTCAAGCGTCTTCATCGTGTCGGGAAAATCGCCCGGGAGATATTCTTTGCCGCGCTCGAGAAGGCAGACCGATTGCCCCGCACGCGAGAGTCGCGATGCAGCGATACCGCCACCGTAGCCACTGCCGATAACCACGACGGTGTATTGGCTTTTGATATCCGTAAGTGGTGAGGAGATCCGAGTCATATCCGTTGTCCTGTCTTGCAATGAATGCGCGCACGCGCGGGAAGAAAGAGGGAACGGTAGCAAAGCTGTGCCGATGACGCGTTGCTGCGGCTTTGCAGATTGGGACTGCGTGGGGGTAGTTGGCAGTTGAAGGTTGGTGGCGCTCTGGTGCGCAAGTTCCCACAGTGGGAACTCCCACGTTGGGAACGATGGCTCTTTGAGACACAACTCGATGGCCGGGTTCCGCAGCGTTGGCATCGCAACTCACTTGGTGTGGTTGCTGCAATGACTTCCAAGTATGGATCGAGCATTGAGGCAATACACCGATGAGAACGAGTCCGAGCCGCTCGCGTCATCGCACGAAGCTGGGCTCGAAATCGAAACCGAGCAAGAGCCCTGCACCTACGCCGGCCATCAGGAAGCTACTGCCACGTACGAAGAATTCTTGGCATCAACAAGCAATCATCGCCCTTGGCAAGAGCCCGATCGAGAGATCGACATCGTGCTCGGTGAGTGCCTCTTCTGCAATTCGACGTTGGGCTGGAGCAATCAGCCACCCGACGAATGCGATAGCGATGATGCGTACTATGCGCAAAGCCAAGAGGACGAGCAGAGCATTTGTGCTGGCGATCCAATTGCGACCCGCTTTGAAGAAGGTGAGCAGCCTGTGCAAAGTGATGCGGCCACCAAGAGTCTCAGTCGCTTTCTGATCGAAGAAGCGGTCATCAGCCACGAGCAATTAGTGAAGACGCGTAGTTCGCAAACCGGCAATCTTTCCGACGCACTCATCGAGTCGGGAACCCTTACTGCCGAGCAACTGGAGCCCTTTCTGCGCGCTCACGAACGAGGAGAGCAGGGCGCGACCGACTTTGTGAGTGCGCTCCTTGGTAAACGACCCAATTCTAAGGTGCTCGAAGTCATCACCAACCAGCTCATGCGCTCGCTTACAAATACGGTTGGAGTTCGAGTGACCGCAGACGGTTGCCACACCAATGTCGACGATGTGGCGCCGTGCGACTACACCATTGCGCAATCCATTATTGGCGACTTTGAGGGCGAGGTGTACCTAAACCTCTCCGCCTCGATGATGCTGCAAATGGCGAGCACTTTTATGGCGAAGAAGGCCACCTCGGTTCGGGCTCTCATTGAAGAGGGCGCTTGTGATTTTCTAAATACGGTAAACAGCAACGCCTGCGTGCAATTGAGCTCGATCGGAATCCATGTCGCGCTGCTAAAGCCGCGTTTGTACCGTCACACCGAATGGGGCGAGCGCAATGCCACACCACTAGAGCTCTCGAAGCGCGTTGGTGGCTCGGCATTTACGGCAATTCGCTGGTCGCACCCTGGTGGTCGCCAAGAACTCTGCATCGTTGACGGCACCATCTAGTGCCAGTCGATGCGACTAAGATGAGTTCTTAGGCCTGGAAATGTTGTATCGAGCCATCTTGGTCGAGAGCCATCGTCGGCTAATGCCCAAACTTTCGGCGGCACGGGTTTGATTTCCATGTGCCTCGGCAAGCGCTTCGACGATTTGCTGCCGATGCACTTTCTCTTCTTCGGTAAGCCCCTCAACATCGCCACTTTCGATGGTGCGCACAAGAGCTCGCTCGAGAGAATTGCTTGTGCGAGCTCGAAGACGGTCTCCTGGGAGATGCTCTGGCTCGATTGTGGAGCCCGTTGCAAGCAAGACGGCACAATCCATAACGTTGCGAAGTTCGCGAATGTTGCCGGGCCAGCCGTGGCCTAAGAGAAGTTCGCTGGCCTCAGGAGTGAGTTTTGGGGTTGGCAATCCCATGCGTGTTGCTGCGCTCTCGACAAAGCCAGATGCCAGCGGAATGATCTCATTGGGCCGGTTTCGGAGTGGAGGAATGGTGAGAGAGAAGCCACTCAAACGATAGAAGAGGTCGGCGCGGAAGGTTCCCGCTGCGGCAAGTTGCTCGAGATCTCGATTGGTTGCGCTAACGAAAATAACGTCGATCTCGATGGGCAAGACACTGCCCACTCGTCGCACTTGCTTCTCTTCAATGACGCGCAAGAGCTTTGCTTGGGCATCGGGCGCGAGTTCGCCAACTTCATCGAGAAAGACGATTCCACCATTGGCAGCTTCAAGAAGACCAATCTTGCGAGTATTGGCTCCAGTAAAGGCGCCTCGCTCGTGGCCAAAGAGCTCGCTCTCCAAGAGCGATGCGCTAAAGGCGGCACAGTTGATGCGCACAAGCGGACCCTTCGCCCGAGGTGAGAGGGCGTGCAGTTGCTCGGCAAAGACTTCTTTGCCAACGCCGGTCTCGCCGAGAAGAAGCACGTTGATTCCGCCGCTTGCTACACGCGCGAGCAGGTTGTGCAACTGGCGCATGGCTGGCTCTTCAATGACAATGTTGTTTGCGGCAGGCTCGTCTGGCGCTTTGCTCTCGTCGCTTTGCCCAGATGTGGCAATGAGAAGCTCGCGTTCCGAGGCAACGAGATAGCCGCAGGTCTCTTGCAAGAGCGAGAAGAGTAACTCGGGCTGCTCGACCTTTAAGGTCTCGAGCAAATCCTGGCTTATCACGCGAAGTCGGCAATCGGTATGGGCGCGGGCAGTCGCGGTGCGATTTACGCCGGGAACCAAGAGCGAAATTTCGCCTAGATATTGTCCTGAACCTAAGAGTTTTACCGGAGCTCCTCGATCAATGAGGATTTCGATTTCGCCCTCTTCGATGATGTACATATTGTCACCGGGGTCGTTTTGCCGAAACAGGACGTTGCCTGCGGGGAGGCTGATGACCGAGCCTGCCTGCATAACTGTCTCGCGCACGTGCGATGGCAAACGCGCCATCGGTGTCTGCGCTTTCGAGGCATCGGACGTTCCCATTACCCCTTGCTACCACTCTCGCGGTAGCGGAAACAAGATCCAGCCCTAGCGCCCCATCACGCGCTGTCAAAACCCTTCCCAGCTAGTGTCGCGCTTGTCTTTCCGCGCAGGCGATTGTACAAGCAAAGGCTGTGAACTCGACCGATGCGCCAACGTCACGATCGGCATTCGCCCGCTTGCCACCAGACGTGCGCGACGTAGTGCTTCGCACTGCCGAAGAGGTGCAGCTTCGCGCCGGCGAGGTGCTCTTTCGGCAACACGATGAGGGCCACAGCATGTACTCCATCGAAGAAGGAGAGCTGCGCATTCTCTTTGAGAATGGCGAGAAACCAAAGCTACTTGGCCCAGGCCAGTTCCTCGGTGAAATCTCCCTGCTCGCGCCTGGGGTGAATCGAACGGCAACAGCGGTCGCCGAGAGCGATTGTCGGCTGCGGGTTATCAGCCAGCGAACTCTTGATCAACTCAAGGCTGAGCGCCCCGAACTGCTGTGCTCATTGCTGCAAGAAACCTGCGCGTACCTGGTCGTCTCCGAGCGAAACTTGCTTGACGATCTCACCAAGCGAAACAACGAGCTTGAGCACACTCTCGACTATCTGCGGCGCACCCGAGAAGAACTCGAAGCCACCGATCTGTTGGCCCAGACCGATGAGCTAACTCGGCTTTACAATCGCCGCTGCCTCAACTTGCAACTTCCCAAATTTATCCAGCGCGCCGAAGCCTCGGGCAATGGGCTCGCAGTCTTGCTTGTCGACGTCGATCGCTTTAAGCCGATTAACGATACCCATGGCCACGGCGCTGGCGATCTAGTGCTGCGGGAGATGGCTCAGCTCTTTAAGAGTCGCACGCGCAAGACTGATCTGCTGTGCCGCATCGGTGGTGACGAATTTGCGATTTTGCTTGGCGATACCCAGGAGATGCCGGCCAGAGATCGAGCGTTGGTCATTCAGCGCTCGGTTGCCGAACTGGAAATCCACATGCCCGGAGTTGTCATGACGGTCACCGTGAGCATGGGCGGAACGATGTTCAAGCGTGGAGATACAGCCGATGCGCTACTTAAACGCGCAGACGAGAGCCTGTACATCGCCAAGGAGAACGGTCGCAATCGGCTTGCGTGGATGGGTGAATTACGACCTTCTGAGGACGCGTCGCCAGCGGTTGCCAAAACCTAAAATTAGACGAGCGCGGGCACAAGGGCAGCCTTAGTATGGGCTCAACCATGCCTCAGAACAGTGAAACCAACAGAAGACTCGTCCTAGCAGAGCGCCCCAAAGGCGCACCTACGGATAGCACGCTGCGTTTAGAGACCTCGCCAATCCCAAAGCCGGGCGCCGGCGAGATGCTTCTTCGCACAGAATTTCTCTCACTCGACCCATACATGCGCGGTCGCATGAGCGCGGCCAAGTCGTACGCCGAGCCTGTGGCAATTGGCGATGTGATGATTGGCGGAACGGTTGCGCAGGTCGTGAGTTCGGATGTGAAAGGCTTTGCGGCCGGCGACTTTGTCTTGAGCTTTAGCGGGTGGCAGGACTACGCAGTCTCGAACGGCGAAGGCGTTACCAATCTTGGCAGCGATCCAAAGCATTCATCATGGGCTCTGGGGATCATGGGAATGCCAGGGTTCACGGCCTACGCAGGGCTTAAGTACATTGGCGAGCCCAAGGCCGGCGAGACTCTCGTTGTTGCGGCAGCGACAGGGCCTGTGGGAGCGACTGTTGGCCAGATTGGCAAGCGTATGGGGTGCCGCGTTGTGGGTGTCGCCGGCGGTCCCGAGAAGTGTCGCTACGCTGTCGAGACACTGGGCTTTGACGCTTGCATCGATCACAAGTCGGAGAGCTTTGCCGAAGAGCTCGACGCAGCGACTCCACAGGGCATCGACGTCTACTTTGAAAACGTCGGTGGCAAGGTCTTTGATGCGGTCTTGCCGAAGCTAAATACCGGCGCGCGCGTTCCTGTCTGTGGGCTCATCTCGCAATACAACGCAACCTCACTGCCCGAAGGCCCCGACCGAAGCAGTCTTCTCATGGGGAAAATTCTCACCTCGCGGATCACCGTTCGTGGCTTCATTATCTTTGACGACTTTGGGCACCTCTACCCCGAATTTGCCAAGGAGATGGGGGCTTGGCTCGCTGCCGGTTCAATTCAGTACCGCGAAGTGATTGTCGATGGCCTGGAAGCCGCTCCTGAGGCATTTATTGGCCTCTTGCAAGGCAAGCACTTCGGTAAGTGCGTCATTCGGGTTGGCAATCCATAGCTAGAGGCTGCGCGCGCCGATATACTACCGCGAATGTCCGCAGGGAGCGGTAAATACGAGCTTGGAGAGCGACTTGGTGGTGGTGGAATGGCGGATGTCTTTCGCGCCGTGACCCGTGGTGCCGAGGGCTTTTCCAGGCCGGTGGCCATCAAGCGAATCAAGCGCAGCATCTCCACCGATAAGAGCTTTGCGAAGCTCTTTGTGACCGAGGCGCGCCTCGCTGCCAAGTTGCATCATCCAAACGTTGTGCAGACTCTCGACTTCGAGCGAGATGAGCGCGGCTGTTTCTATTTGGTGATGGAACTCATCGACGGGGTCGACCTGCGAACTCTCGTAGGCAGTGGACGAATTCCTGTTAGCGCTTGCTGTTTCATTATCTCAGAAGTTTTACGAGGCCTCGACTACGCCCACGAACTTGTGGATGATGGGCATCCGATAACCATCATTCACCGCGATATCTCGCCGCACAACATCATGCTTGGGTGGCAAGGTTCTGTGAAAATCGTCGACTTTGGAATCGCCAAAGCCGTCGAGGGTAGCCTGGTTTCTCGCTCCGGGTCACTAAAAGGCAAAGTGGCGTATATGAGCCCTGAGCAGGTGCATGGTCACAGTTTAGATGGTCGCTCGGATCTCTTTGCGGTCGGCATTATTCTTCACGAGTTGCTCACAGGCGAGAGGCTCTTTGTTGGAAAAACCGAGGCCGAGACACTTTCGAAAGTGCTTACGCAGCCCGTTGCAGCGCCAAGTTCGATGAACTCCTTGGTGCCTCCGGACCTCGATGCGATCGTGATGCGTTTGCTGGAGCGAGATCGAGTCGACCGCTTTACTCGCGCACGCGATGCAATGGAAGCGCTCGTCGATTCTTCAACGTCGATCACAAAAGGTCGTCGTGACCTTGAAACAATTTTGGAAGAGCGCTTTCCCGACAAGGCGCCAATCCGAACGTCGCGACTTTCGACGTCTCCGTCGCCGGCAAGCAGCGCAAGCTTTGGCACCTTACCGAGCGAGTCGGCCCAAGAGGAGATGGGTTCGGCGGCCACCGTTGCCGTCAATGTGCAGGAGTTGGCGCAGGGAGTGACGGTTCCAAATGGGGCGATCACCAAGCCAGTTCCAAAGCGAACGTTCACCGCCGAGCCAGCCTTAGACCTTGGTAACGCGAGGACCGCCGAAGCACCGGCACAAGCCGCTGGCGAAGCAGAGGAACCACTGGTGCCTGCTCGAAAGAGCCGCTTGCTGCTGGTTCTGGGCGCGCTTGGCATCGCAGCGGCTGGGCTTGTCGTCGCTATCGTGCTCGGTGGCGAGGGCGAGAAGAAGCCGACCACCGGCATTGAGGTTGTGAAAGTTGAAGGCGGCGCTGTTGAAGGCGGCGCTGTTGAAGGCGGCGCTGT
>TARA_R110002073_G_scaffold329225_1_pt1 | contig 50289 bp, 38 predicted proteins | sample TARA_R110002073 | Tara Oceans TARA_R110002073 (sample SAMEA4397174) | marine metagenome | biome: Polar Biome; feature: [DCM] deep chlorophyll maximum layer (ENVO:01000326); material: water (ENVO:00002006), including particulate matter (ENVO:01000060) such as... | depth 40 m
CGCCAGTGAATCAACACGCGCTCACGCTCTTGGTGAATAATGCGGGAGTAGGTGCCGTCTCACATACCAAAGGAGCCGGACCAGAAGACCTACTGCACTCGTCTACATGCGCGACCTGAAAGTTCTGGACAATGAAATCAATCATTTCTTACGAAAAGTTGGAGTCGCTTTTTGGAAACGACAAACAGACTGTGGCAGGGTCGTGAGAGTTGAGACAAGTCGTGGTTGATTTTGACGACGGAGTATCAAAGCAGGATCCTCTAACACTTCAAACGGACAACCCGTAATGGATGAAGTTTTGATGAACTGCATTTGGATGCGTGGCGACTTTCATGATGGACCCATACGACGCATGAAGATGCACGTCTCTTTGTGTATTAGGTAGGGGGCCAGGACTGGGTGGCAGGAGGGGTGTGTCGAGGTTTTGTATTCTCGTGTGCCTTCTCTGTTGAGCTCGATAAGCTGCACGAAAGACGATCAGATTGTTGAAGGCTTTTCGTCAGTGTTTGCACCATCACGATTCGACGCGGACCACGTGGCTATCAACCCATTCAACGAGCAACGTGACTTGCCCGAGATTGAAACATCGTTTCTTTGCTTCCGCATGCGTTGCGGCCAGGTACAGCCGGGGCGAACGTCTAAACGGCTCACATAATTCTGCCCGATCGTTCCTGCCCACGTGCTTATCGTGTGAAGCGAGGGCACGGTAGTTCCACCCATTCACTTCGAGCTTTTTCACGAAGCAACCCAGCGACGCAAACAGTTGAGGGCAGCGGGTCTACTTTGGCTCAGACAGCAGAGCGGTTGCGACTGTGTCTGCGAACAGGATGCCGCGACGGGTGAGTTGCAAATGGTGATTCTGGTGCGTGACCAGTTCCATCGATTGAAGTTTGGTCAGCGTTTGGGCAAGCAAGGTTTCCAGGTCGATTGAAGTACGGTCATGAACCGTGGAAAGGTCGATCCCGTCGAGCTGGCGGACTCCGAAGGCGGCCAGTTCACGAGCGTACTGTTCCAACGTGATGGTCTCGGTTTCGTCGGTTGCACGTCCGCCGGCCAGCATGCGTTTCAGATAGGTCGTCGTGCTGCGGTGGTTGACTTCACGTCGACCGTCAACGAAGCGTGCGGCTCCAGGACCAACGGCGTGCCAGCCACGTCCTGCCCAGTAGGCCAGGTTGTGTTGGCATCGGAAGGACTCTCGGGCGAAGCTGCTGATCTCGTACTGCTGCCAACCGTCGCTTGAGAATTGTTGTTGAGCGGCTTCGTACATTTGCAGTTCGAGCGTCTCATCGGTTTCCGACAATTCACCGCGAGAGCGCCGTGACCAGAAGGAGGTGCCTTTTTCGAATGTTAGGGCATAGGTGGAGACATGCGAGATCGAGGAGGCTGCGGCGATCGACAAATCATTTTGCCAAGTCGCGAGAGTTTCGTTCGGGGCACCAAAGATCAGATCGATCGAGACATTGCCGACTCGTTGGTGAGCGGCTTCGATCGCATCGAGTGCGATGGATTCGTCATGGCCGCGTTCGAGGCATCGCAATTTTTCGGCGTTGAACGACTGAACGCCGAGGCTGATCCGATTGACGCCGATGGCTTGCAAAGCATCCAAGCACTCGGGCGAGATGTCTTCGGGGTTTGCTTCCGCGGTGATCTCAGCATCGTCGGCGATCAGGAATGCCTCCGCGATGGCTCGATGCAGTCGCTGCAGATGTGCGGCTGTCAATCGCGTTGGCGTGCCACCGCCCAAGAAGACTGTTTGCAGCGGCAAATCTCGCGACGAGTTGTCGATGCCTTTGAGTTCTCGCTCGACGGCATCAATGTATTGATCTTGTAGCTCGTCGCGACCAGCGATCACGCTGAAGTTGCAGTAACCGCAACGATGACGACAGAACGGAACGTGCACATACAGCGACTGTGGTTGGGGCCAGCCGCCGGGAGGAATGCACGTCATGTTAGATCCAAAGTTTCAGCCGGTCGTCCAGCATGCCGGGCAATGCTTTTTTGACAAAGCGTCGGATTTGGACGTCGGTGTAACGCGTGCTGGCGTGAGACCCGATGATCAATTCGTTCTTGAAGTTGTCCGCTCGTTCGCGATAGTCATCCACGTGCATGTGGCCATGTTTATGGATCTTGGATCGGCGATGTTCGGGCGCAGCAAACGTGAGTTCACTGATCAGAATTTTGGACTCATAGAACTCGGGATTGTTGTCCAATCCCTTGGGTGATGTGTCGCCGGTGTAAGCGAACACGGGCACGCGTTGCTCGGTCGTGATTTCGGTGCCGGCCATCTTCAGGTCGCGAATTTTTTCGCCGGGCAGGTCCAGGTACTCGGGTTTGAGTTTGTGTCGACGTTGATAGACGATGAACCCGAGTGCATCGATGGTGTGATGCACGTTCATCGACTTCACAACGTACTCACGACCGATTTTGGTTTCGTCGCCATCCAGCAATCCGATCAACTCACACGGCATCGCGCCGCGATCGAGGCTGCGGAAGGTTTGCAACATCTTCCACGCCATGTCGACCGCTGAATCGGGCAGGTAGATGATCGGCGGATCCATCTTCATCATTCGGCGGCGGGACACGTACGCGGGAAGGGCAGCGATGTGATCCAGGTGCGCGTGCGAGATGAACATGGTCGGCGTGCCCATGAAGTCCCAGGGTTGGACCCCGACATCAAAGAGCAGCTTGAGTTCGTTGACTCGCCAGCAGGTTTGCACGGCGGCACGCGAATAGCCCTCGATCGTTAGTCCGTTGTGGACATGCGAGAGGAGCGGAATGTTATCGACCATCAACGCATCCGGATCGGCATGTTGCTGTTGTCGATCGAGTCGGTGCCGTAGTTGTCGACTTCGTTGACGTTCAAATTGTCTGAGTAACGTTCGGTCCGCACGACTTCGATTTCACCTTCGTCGTTTTGGTCGACCGCAGCACCGTGGTGCCGAGTCAGTTCCAACATGGCCAGGAACCAACCGATGTAGGCCGATTTGTGTTGCCCGGCGGACACCAAATCGACCAGCGGAACGCGGGGGTGGGCCGCCAGTTCTTTGTGGATCTTTTGCATATAGACGTGAATGGGGGTGTCGTCGTAAATGACCTCGGTGGCCGGTGGCCCGGCGGATTCACGCATGATCCGTCCAAAGGCACTGACCAAGTCCCAGATCTCCAGCTCGACGATAGGTTGATCGGCCGGATCGTTGCGGCGGGTCGGGAGGTCGTCGGCGACGCGTTCAAATCGGGTTTGCCAGCGAGCGGACATTTCGTCCAGCACAGCCGCCGCGTCGCGAATTTCTTTGTATTGCAGGAGGCGTTCGACCAACGCTTCGTGGGTGTCCTCGACGGCTTCTTCTGCGGTTTCATCCTCAATTTTGGGCAGAACCGCCTGGCTTTTCATTTCCACCAAGGTGGCGGCCAGTTCTAGGAAATCACCAACTTCGCCCAGATCAAGCTCCTGGAGCACGTCCAAGTGAGCGACGTATTGGTCGACCACTTTGGCCAGCGACATCTCCGTCAGCGACAATTCTTGGCGGCGGACCAAGTACAGCAGCAGATCGATTGGCCCTCGATAGACCGGCAAATCGATGCGAAAGCTCATGCAGTGGGTCGCTCAGGAACAGAAAGGGCTGAAAGTTAGGTGAATGAGGGACAAAAACGGGAGCAGCAGGTTCGAAAGGCGAGCTGGTTCCGGCGGAATCGGGTGCCGAAGCGGAGCTATCAGCGAACATTCGGCGTCTGGAAGTGCTCTGTCCCGGCAGATCGAGCAGCGAGTTTGCAGCGATTGGCCCGAAGCCCTTGGCAGCGTCAACCTCCAAAATTATCATGCGTCGCTCTTGATCGCGACCCTTCCGTTGTATTTGTCGCGTCTTCGACGCGATTGGCGATCTTTTTTGCTCTCACATGGCGACTCACAGGCATTTTCATGGCCAGTCCCAACCAACGTCATTTGCTCTCGGCGCTCGTTCAAAACGTGCCCGGAGTGCTTGCACACATTTCCGGAATGCTCGCTTCCCGCGGTTACAACATTGATTCGTTGGCTGTCGGTGAAACCGAGGATCCAACGCTTTCGCGAATGACGTTTGTCGTTGTCGGCGACGACCAAGTCCTCGACCAAGTCCGCAAACAACTCGAGAAAATCGTCACGGTCGTGCGTGTGCTGGATATCAGCTCCAACGATTACGTCGAACGTGATCTCTTGCTGGTCAAAGTCACCGCACCCGCAGGTGGCGTCCGCAGCGAAATTCGCGAATTGGTCGATATCTTCCGCGGTCAAATCGTCGATGTCGGCGAAGGGGAAGTGATGATCGAAATCAGCGGCCGAGCCAACAAGGTCCAGGCTTTCATTGAACGAATCGATCGCTATGGCATCGTCGAACTGGTCCGGACGGGCCGGATCGCGATGGTTCGCAGTGGTTCGCAAATCACCTCGAGTGAGCCCGCTGCCGAAACCGTCCAAGCCTAACACCGATTCAGTACCGATCCCTTCCAAATCATCTTTCCCCACACACCCTGAGTGACTTCTCATGGCAGCCACCATTTACTACGAAAACGACGCCGACCTGTCCCACTTGAAAGGCAAGAAGGTCGCGATCTTGGGTTACGGTTCGCAAGGACACGCCCAAGCTCAAAACCTGCGTGACAGCGGTTGCGAGGTCATCATTGGCCAGCGTCCCGGCAGTGCCAACTACGACTTGGCCGTCTCGCACGGATTCGAGCCTATGTCGATCGCCGAGGCCACCAAGGCAGCCGACGTTATCAACGTGTTGCTTCCCGATGAAGTTCAAGCGGACATCTATCGCGATTCGATTCGTGACAATTTGTCCGAAGGCAACGTGTTGATGTGCTCGCACGGTTTCAACATTCACTTCGGTCAAATCGATCCTCCCAAGGGCATCGACACTCTGCTCGTCGCTCCCAAGGGCCCCGGCCACTTGGTCCGCAGCGAGTACGAAAAGGGCGGCGGCGTTCCTGCGTTGATCGCACTGGGCGAAGGTGCTTCGGAAACCACCAAGCAAATCGGTTTGGCATACGCCAAGGGCATCGGCGGAACTCGCGGTGGTGTCATCGAAACCACTTTCGCGGAAGAAACCGAAACCGACTTGTTCGGCGAACAAGTTGTCTTGTGCGGTGGTGTCAGCGAATTGGTCAAAGCTGGTTTCGACACCTTGGTCGAAGCTGGTTACCAGCCTGAAATGGCTTACTTCGAGTGCATGCACGAACTGAAGTTGATCGTCGATTTGTTGTACGAAGGTGGCTTGAGCTACATGCGATACAGCATCAGCAACACCGCTGAGTACGGCGATTACGTCACCGGCCCACGCATCATCACCGATGAAACCAAAGCCGAAATGAAGAAGGTTCTCGAAGAGATCCAACAAGGCGAGTTCGCTCGCAAGTGGATCAGCGAAAACCGTGCGGGTGCTCCTTTCTTCAAGGCGACCCGTCGGCGCGAACGTTTGCACGGTGTCGAGCAAATCGGTCTCGGCCTTCGCCGCATGATGAACTGGATCGACGAAAAAGAAGTTTGATCCGGTGAGCGGCCCCGCTGACGATTCAGGCCGCATCCCAAAGGTCACCGGTTCGGTCCAAGACTGGACGCAATTGCAAATCGATTGCGTCCGCCGGTGGCACGATGAACCCATGGCCAACCCGTATTCGGGTTGGCTGAAATGGGTGTGCCAGCAACATGCTTTCAATTTTGAGTTGTGGCACGAAGAAGACGTCGCGCGCAATCCAAACGTGACCGACGCTCGCATCGCGGAAGTCAAACGTTCCATCGATCGGCTGAATCAGCAGCGAAACGATTGGATCGAGAAGCTGGACGATGCGATCACGGAATTCATCCAGCAATCGAGCGTGGTGGTTGCTGAAGACGCTCCGATCAACACCGAGACGCCCGGCAGTGCGATTGACCGGTTGTCGATCATGTCGCTGCGTTTGTTTCATTACGCCGAGCAGTTGCAACGGCAGGATGTCGATGCCGGGCACCGATCCAAGGTGGAAGCGAGGTGGTTGCTTTGCCAAGTCCAACACGCGGATCTGTCAGCGTCGTTGCAAACGTTGATCGATGACATTTTCGCTGGCCGCAAACGTCACAAGACGTACCGCCAAATGAAGATGTACAACGACCCCAGCCTCAACCCCGAGATGTCAGATCCGTAGGTCAGGTTCCACCTGACGATGGTGATTGGCCGGTCGTTTTTGATCTCGCGGGCGTTGTTGGGACGCCTCGCTTTGTTCCAAAGCATCGGCGAGGAAGCCATGTGAAACATGGCCTACAGATCTCCGTAGCCGAATTCGCCAAGAATTCGGACGGGCATGGGCGAGTCGTGTCGGTTCGCAACCTGTAGCACGGCGGTCTCCGCCGTGAGTTCCCCTCGGCGGTGGCATCCGGCATTGCATCCATCGTGCTCCGAATTCTTGGCGAATCCGGCTACATCGTTAGGCGTCCAACCCATATGCCTTGATGGCGTTGCCGGCGAAGAAGGCGGCTTGTTCGTCGTCGCTCAATTCCGAGGCCAATTCGTGAACGGTGTCCAGCCATTGTTTGTGGCCGGTTCGAAGCAAGCACACGGGCCAGTCACTGCCGAACATCAGACGCTGCGGCCCGAACGATTCCAAGGCAACGTCCCAGTACGGACGAATGGTTTCGATGTTCCATTCCGCGTCGCGAACTTCGGTGGCCACGCCAGAGAACTTGCAGGTCAGATTTTCGCGGCGGGCGAGTTCTTTGAAGTGAGATTCCCACTGGGGATCCATCTTGCCGCCTGAGATCGTTGGCTTGGCAATGTGGTCGACCACCATCGGCAAACTCGCGTGGCGGTCCGCGAAATCGATCGCGGCGGGAAGCTGTTTGGCGAAGATCAGAATGTCATAGACCAAGTTGTGTTGGCCGAGCAGCGAGACGCCGTGATTGAACGCTTGGCCGTCGAGAAAGCGATCGTCCGGTTCGTCTTGGACAACATGTCGCATGCCGACCAGCTTGTCGGTACCGGAGACGGATTCCAACTGCGATTCAATGTCGGAATCCGCCAGGCCGATCCAGCCCACCACGCCGCGAATCAGGGGTTCTTCGGAAGCGATTTTCAGCAGGTCCTCGGTTTCTCGCATCGACTGACGAGCCTGAACGCTGACGAAGCCATCCACCCCACTTTCAGCGGCGATATCGTGGAGTTGCTCGGCGAGAAAGTCCTGGCGAAGGACGCTCATGTCGTCGCTGATCCAGCCGTATTCTTCCGGATCGTAGGCCCAAAGGTGGTGGTGCGAATCGATCAACATGATGGTTTTCTCTATAGAGAAATGTGGTTTGGGGAAGGTGTTCGGCGTGGCAAAACACGCGCGAGCCACATCCTATCTTGCAACGCCAACAAGGGAACCTGAAGGCTGGTTGGTGTGTCCTGCTTGAGCAACAAAATGGTGCCTGACGGGCCGCTGCCGATCCCGCGATCATCCCGGTGGAGGACCACCGAGCGACGGATGCACTCGTCACCCACTTGAAAATTGCGTTCGTCTCTGCCGTTCGGGTTGCTCGTTTGTTGGTAGGCGACGAAGATATCGGTTCAAAGGTGCGGGAAAACGGCGTCTTTTCTCACCCTCTTTGATTTTCATCCCTTCGCCTGCTTTTGGGTTATCCATGTTGCAAGCCACGTCGACTGATCAGCTTCTCGCCGAACTCATCCGCGAACGCATTTTGATGCTCGATGGTGCGATGGGGACGATGATCCAGCGGTTGGAATTGGATGAAGCGGCGGTGCGTAGCGACCGGTTCGCTGACCACCACAAAGACCTGAAGAACTTCTCGGACATTTTGTGCCTGACTCATCCTGAGAAGATCACCGAGATCCACTCGAAGTACTACGAAGCCGGCAGCGACATCGTCGAAACGAACTCGTTTGGTGCGTCGCCAATTGGGATGGTCGAGTTTGACCTCCCGTTGGATTTAGTCGACGAGATCAACGTGGCCGCCGTTGCTTGCGCTCGCAAAGCCGCGGATCAGTGGACCGAAAAGACACCCGACAAACCACGATTTGTTGCTGGTTCGATTGGGCCAACAACGATGCAGCTCGCCATCAGCACCGACGTCGAGGACGCTGCCTTTCGAGCGACCACGTTCGACAAGCTGGCCGACAGTTACTACGCCCAAGTGAAATCGCTGTGCGAAGCCGGCGTGGATATCTTGCTGCCTGAAACGGCCATCGACACGTTGAACCTGAAGTCGTGTTTGTTCGCGATCCAGCGTTACTTTGACGAAGGCGGCCGGCGAGTTCCTGTGATGGTTTCCGGAACGTTCGACAAAGGTGGACGAACGTTTGTCAGTGGTCAAAGCGTCGAAGCCTTCGTCACCGCGCTGTCACACTTCCCCGTGTTGTCGGTCGGGATGAACTGTGCCCTCGGGCCAGACATCATGCGTCCGCACGTGGAGGAAATGTCCAAAGCGACCGGGCTGCCAATCAGCTGTCACCCCAACGCTGGTTTGCCCAACGAGATGGGCGCGTTTGACTTGGACCCCAAGCCAATGGCCGAGATCGTTGGTGAGTACGCCGACAACGGTTGGATCAACATTCTTGGTGGTTGTTGCGGAACCACTCCCGATCACATCCGTGCGATGACGGAACGGGTCAAGAATTGCAAACCCAAACAGGACGACAAGGGCGGTCCAGTATGGACTCGGTTGTCTGGTCAGTTGCCGATGGTGATGCGGCCCGAGATCCCATTCACGATGGTCGGTGAACGCACCAACGTGACAGGCAGTCGCAAGTTCGCTCGCTTGATTCGCAACGAAGAGTACGACGAAGCGGTTGAGGTTGCGCGCGAGCAAGTCGAGAACGGTGCAACGATCATCGATGTGAACTTCGATGATGCGTTGCTCGATGGCGTCGAAGCCATGACGCGATTCTTGCGTTTGATCGCGGGTGACTCCGTCGTGGCCGCGGTTCCCGTGATGATCGACAGCAGCCGCTGGGAAGTCATCGAGGCTGGATTGCAAAACGTGCAGGGCAAAGCGATCGTCAACTCGATCTCTCTGAAAGACGGCGAAGAAGAGTTTCTCCGCCGGGCGAGGTTGGTGCGCCAATACGGTGCGGCGACGGTCGTGATGGCGTTCGACGAAGAAGGTCAAGCCGCCGACGAAGACAACAAGGTTCGGATTTGCAAACGAGCGTATGACTTGTTGGTCAACAAGGTCGACTTCCCACCGGAAGACATCATCTTTGACCCCAACATCCTGACGGTTGCGACTGGGATGGAGGAGCACAACAACTACGCAGTTGATTTCGTCAACGCGGTCGAGCGGATCAAGAAAGAATGTCCCGGTGCAAAGACCAGCGGCGGTGTTAGCAATATCAGCTTCAGCTTCCGTGGCAACGACCCGGTTCGCGAAGCCATCCACAGCGCGTTTCTGTACCGAGCCGTGAAGGCCGGTTTGGACATGGGGATCGTCAACGCAGGCCAGTTGGAAGTCTACGAAGAGATCCCGAAGGATTTGCTGGAGCATGTCGAGGATGTGCTTTGGAATCGCCGTGACGATGCGACGGATCGGATGTTGGAATTCGCTGAGACCGTTAAAGGCAGCGGCAAGAAGAAGTCTGGCGAAGACTTGGCATGGCGAGAAAACTCCATTGAAGAGCGGATGAAGCATGCTCTGATCAAAGGCATCGACAAATACATCGTCGAAGACACCGAAGAGGCACGTCAGCACTACGACAAATGCTTGCACATCATCGAAGGTCCGTTGATGGCTGGGATGAGCGTGGTGGGTGATTTGTTCGGTCAAGGCAAAATGTTTTTGCCGCAGGTCGTCAAATCCGCTCGCGTGATGAAGAAGGCGGTCGCCTACCTCGAACCGTTCATGGAACAGGAAAAGGTCGAGGCTGGAACTCAAGATCACAAAGCTCGCGGCAAGTTCTTGATCGCGACGGTCAAAGGCGACGTTCATGACATCGGCAAGAACATTGTCGGTGTGGTGTTGCAGTGCAATAACTACGAAGTGATCGACCTGGGCGTGATGGTTTCCAGCGAAAAGATTTTGGAGGAAGCCGTCAAGCAAGACGCTGACATGATTGGTTTGTCAGGGCTGATCACACCCAGCCTCGACGAGATGGTTCATGTCGCTCGCGAGATGAAACGCATCGGGATGAAGAAGCCATTGTTGGTCGGCGGTGCAACGACGAGTGCCAAGCACACGGCGGTTCGGATCGCACCGGCATACGACGGTCCGGTGTTGCACGTCTTGGACGCCAGTCGCAGTGTTGGTGTCGTGGAGAAGTTGCTCAGCGATGATTCTCGCGATGCATTTTTGGAAGCCAATGTCAGTGAACAAGAGAAGCTGGTCAGCAGCTTCCGCGAACGCAAGCAGACCTTAGTTCCTTATGAACAAGCCCTCGAGAAGCGATTCAAAACGGATTGGGAAACGGTTCGCATTGACCAACCTGAATTCATTGGAACGAAGGTGCTCGATGACTTCCCGCTGGCAACGCTTCGTGACTACATCGATTGGTCACCTTATTTCATGACTTGGGAGCTGAAGGGCAAGTACCCGAAGATCTTCCAAGACGAAACGGTCGGACCGATCGCCAAAGAGGTGTTCGAGAAAGCGAACAAGATGCTCGACCGAGTTATCGATGAGAAACTGATTCAAGCCAAAGGCGTGTACGGTTTCTGGCCCGCGGCATCGGACGGTGATGACATTATCGTTTACACCGATGAGTCGCGAACGGAAGAACGCACGCGATTCCATTGCTTGCGTCAGCAATGGGAACGTCGCGGGCAGAAGGACTTCCGATCGCTGGCAGATTACATCGCGCCCATCGACAGTGGTCGCAAGGACTACCTCGGTGGCTTTGCCGTGACCGCTGGATTGGGTGCGGAGGAATTGTCGATGCGATTCAAGAAGGAACTCGACGACGAAAATTCGATCATCGCTTCTGCGGTGGCGGATCGTTGTGCCGAAGCCTTTGCGGAATACTTGCACCAGCAAGTTCGCGAGCAGTGGCAGTATGGCAAGGAAGAGAACCTGTCTAACGAAGACATGATCGCGGAGAAGTACCGTGGCATTCGGCCGGCGGCGGGCTATCCTGCGTGTCCCGATCACACTGAGAAGCGAACCCTGTTTGACTTGTTAGAAGCCGAGAAGAACACCGGAATCAATCTGACCGAGAGCTATGCGATGTCGCCGGGAGCCAGCGTCAGTGGTTTGTACTTCTCGCATCCAGATGCCAAGTACTTCACGGTCGACCGGATGACGAAAGACCAAATCGAATCGTATGCGACTCGCAAGGGCTGGCCGATTTCGGAAGTTGAGCGTTGGTTGTCACCCAACTTGGCGTATGATCCATCCTGATCGTCGGTGGCTGTGGTTGGTCAGCGGGATCACCCTCGCATTTTTAGTGCGAGGTTCGATCGTGCTGGCCAAACTGGATTCGTTGGATGCGGATCCGGATGCCTATCGAGTGATCGCGGAAACGCTGGCCCAAACCGGTACCTTCGGTTTGATGGGTGAAGGAGAGGTGGCGACCCCGACCGCGTTTCGTCCTCCGCTGTATCCGTGGTTGCTTTCATTCTTTGTTGACAACGATGGGCACTTGGCATCCGGTTGGGTGGCCATGTTGCATGTGTGTTTGGGTGTGCTGACGATTGGTTTGACGTGGGACATCGCTCGCCGTTGGTGGTCCGATCGAGTTGCTTGGATCGCAGCGGGCCTGGTGACGATTGATCCGATGCTATTGTGGCAATCCACGCTGGTGATGACGGAAACCATTGCCACGGCACTGACGGCGATGGTTTGGTGGTGGTGGGTCGCGAGGCTGAACCCCAATCCGGGAGCCGTCAAATTGGACGGCGACGAACGAATCAATTCGTGTGATCTGTCACCTTCGCGGCCGATCATTGATGCCGTTGTATTTGGCGGATTGTTGTCGCTCACCGTTTTGTGCCGGCCGACGTTCTTGGTTTGGGCGGCGATGTTGATTCCGGCTTTGTTCTTCGTCGGTCCAGGTTGTCGGATACGGCGAGTGGCTCGCGTCGGCGTCGTGGGTTTGATTCTCGTTGCGACTGTTGGTCTTTGGACGTTGCGGAATGTTACGCAACTTGGTCATCCGATTTGGGCAACCACGCATGGTGGCTACACATTGTTGCTGGCGAACAATGAATCGTTTTATGACTCCCTGAATGAGTCATCGATTGGATGGAAACCTTGGGAACGTACGCCGTGGGATCCGACCGAGTTCTTCGCTGAGTACGAGGCCCGAGAAAGAGGCGACGACGAGGTGTCGGATGATCGGGTTGCCTATGAAATGGCCAGGTCCACCATCTCGAATCGGCCGGCGATGTTTGCTTGGTCGTGCGTCGTTCGGGCGACGAGTCTATGGCATCCGTTTCCCGCTCGCACGCCCGATCGATCGATGATGGTGATCCTTCTGATCGGGATTTATCAAAGCGGAATGCTGTTGTTCGCTGTGCTTGGAGTTGGTCGGCACTGGCGTCAGTGGCGACGCCCGAATGCTTGGCCTGTGTTCGCGTTGGTGATCACGCTGACCGCGGTGCACAGTGTGTACTGGAGCAACCCACGAATGCGTTCGCCGGTCATTCCGATGTTGGCCGTTGCGGTGGCGTGCTTGGTGGTTCCAAAGAAGGCGGACCGAACCACAACCACGTAGCCGGACACCGTAGGCTAGGTTCTACCTAGCGACCGTGATTCGCTGGTCCGTCGGAAGCTTGTGATGGATCGTGCTGTTGACGCCTCGCTTTGTTCCAAAGCATCGGTTGGGATTCCAGGTGGAACCTGGACTACGAATAAAATGCGAAGGGAAATTGCAAAGTCGTTTATCTTTTCAGCGTTGTTCGAGCAGGGATCGTTGGCGTTCGTACTTGTAGCCGGGCATGAAGAAGCATCCCGCTGCGACGATGCCAAAGATCAAGTGAGCGGCGGATGGAAACACCGCCATCGCCACCGAGGTTGCGAGCAAGAGCACTGTTTGGATGTAAAACGCTCCGCTCAGCATCCCGGCTTTGATTAGGAAGACCATGGCGGTGATCACGCCCAGCATCGGTGCCAATCGCAATGGTTCCAGTCCGATCCACCATTCCAACGGAAACAGCAGAGCGGTCGCAATCAGGCTGGCGCCCCACACATGGGCGACTTGTCGTTCAATGAACGTGACCGGTCCCATGCGTTGACGCAGTTTCCAAAACACGGCGGCCCAGGCACTCAGTCCGATCACCCACACGAAGACATAAATCCAACGCTCATTGATCCCAGCGAGCGCCATTTGCCAAGTCATCAGACTGGCAACCAACAGCACCAGCGAATGCCACATCCAAAGCAGCCCCCACTTTTCAAGCACGGCCGCATGATGCGTTTCGCGAAAGACTCTCGCAAGGACTTGGTTGAAACGGCCGCTGCGAGCGGAGACGCGTTCATCGGCGAGGTAGGCTTCGATGTCGCTAGCGAGTGCTTCCGCGGTCGGGTATCTCAGGTCGGCTGGTTTTTGCAAACAACGAATCGTGATCATCTCAAGATCACGATCCAAACTTGGCCGTAGCGCTCGCGGCGGCGTCGGATCTTGTTCCGTGACCAACATCACCAGTTCCATCGGTGATTCGGCGACGAAGGGGGCTCGTCCGGTCAAAGCGAAATACAGAACGCAGCCGAGCGAATAGACGTCGCTGGCGGGACCGATGTCGCCGCGACGACCGCCGGCTTGTTCGGGTGACATGTACGCGGGGGTGCCGACCAACATGCCGGTTCGGGTCAGGTCCATCTTGGCACCGACCTGTTTGGCCAATCCAAAATCCGTGATCATCGGTCGCCCGTCTTTGGCGATCAGGATGTTGCCCGGTTTGATGTCGCGGTGCAGGATGCCAGCTTGATGAGCCACCGCCACGGCGCGAGCGATTTGGGCGACCATTCGTGCCGCCTCGCGAGGTGCCATGGGACCGCACGCAACTCTTTGGGACAGGGTTTGTCCTTCGATGAATTGCATGCTGAAGAATGGCCGGCCTTCGATGTCACCGACTTCGTACACTGGCACAATGCTGGGGTGATCCAGAGATGCAGTTGCCGCGGCTTCGGCCATGAAGCGTTGCAGATCCGCGTCGCTGGCCAAACGGCCCCGAAGGATCATCTTGATCGCGACTTCTCGGTCGAGCGATCGTTGGCGGGCACGAAAGACCACGCCCATGCCGCCTCGGCCAACTTCTTCCAGCAAATCAAAGTCGCCGATGGTTGTCGGCAATCGAAGGCTACGCCAACGAGCCGACGAGTCTTCTGAAACGTCGGGGACATCCGGAACCATCGGGGCTTCATCGTAGGCGGTGCCAGCGGTGTCGGTGACCAATACGGCGCCCCACAACTGCTGCAAATCATCTGCAAGTGTTGGGTGTTGTTCGCAAATAGCGTGGAAGTCGACGGCTTCGCCCTGGCAGACTTTGTCTGTGATCTCCGCTAGCACATCGGCAAGGTACTGATCATGCGACCGAGCTTCGTCGGATGAGGCGGTGTGCAACGGGTCTGGCGAAGAGGCCATCGAAGCCTCAACCCTGCGAGTCGTTGTCGACGCCGAAGTTTTCCTTGTCTTCTTCTAGCACCGCTTTCAACCGACGAACCGCACGCAGGTAGCGCATGCTGGCGGCGGGTGGATTCAGGTTGAGAACTTCAGCGATTTCGAGGTTCGAAAGGTGCTCGTAGTGACGCATCAGGATGACTTCGCGGTCGCCTTCGTCTAGCTTCTGAATGGCCGCTTCGACTTGCGTCGCGATCTCACGCTGGGTCGCGACCGCGGCAGGAGTCATCGCGGGGTCGCACAATTGAATCGCGAGATCGACGGATGACTCATCCACACGGCCGCCGCCGGCGATCGGTTGTTCGCGGTCCATGTTGCGTTTGGCACTGACACGGTGGCGGCGGTAGGTGTCAATGATGTGGTCCCAGGCGATTTGCCGGAGCCATAAATGGAACGCCATCACAGGGTCGTCGAGGTACTTTTGGAGACGTCCGCTGGCTTCGACCAAAACTTCTTGGACGACGTCACTGACGTCCACGCGTCGCTGGACTTTTCGGTCCAAACGGACCTCCACCAATCGACGGATCGGGCCGCGGTGTCGGTCTAGCAGTTGATTAACGGCTTCGGGGTCGCCCTGGCGTGCTGCTTGAATCAGCACTTCCGTGTTGTCGCCCGATGGCCATAAGGATTTGGTCATATTCACGCTCCGGTTACATGGTAGCGTGTTGGAAATAGGGCAAACGTCCCTGGCTCACTTCCATTCGCGAATTTGAATGTTCTTGAACCAAACTTTCATGGCGGGGCCTTGGTGCAATTGCAACGCGATGACTCCCGAGTCGGCTTTTTTGCCGGGTTGTTGGTCGACCAAGCGGATCATCAGTGTTTCGTTGATGAACTGTTCCAGGTGGTTATCACGCACCAAAATGCGGTAGTCATTCCATTCGCCCAGATGGATGCTGTTGGCGAGTTCTTCGGCGGTCGCGAATTGTTCGGTCGTCTTTTCGCCGGTCGCCCAAATCGTGGTTTGTTGTCCGCGAGTGGCCAAAATTCCGCGGCCTTTTTCTTCGTACAGGATCCCTGCGAAACGATTGGTCGCATCGATGTCGGCTTGGTAGCCACCGACGATGAATTTCTCTTCGTCGAGGACTTTGCTGCGGTACTGGATGCCCGAGTTGCCACCAATCATCTTGAACTGCAGAGTCAGCTCGAAGCTGCCTTTGACCGGGCGATCGAGGATCAAGAACGTGTTTTGCTTGATCGGTTCCTCATCGGTCGTTTGACCGTGAATCGCACCGTCGTCGACCGACCAAAGATCCTCACGCCCACGCCATCCGTCGAGGGTTTTGCCATCGAACAAGGTGACGGTTTTGGCACCTTTCATTGTTTTGGCCAGAACAGCCTTGTCGCTGTCTTGGGCGTTGGCGGGGGAAGCCGCGAAGGTGGCGGCAAGAGTCAGGAAGCAAAGTACGCGGTTCACGGTTGAGCTCATGAGGTGGGGCTGGGAAGGTGTGTGTCGGGCAAGAGAATGCCGGGAGGGGCAGTTTAACCGGAGGAATCTATGGATGGGGCTCGGACGGCAAAATCCTGTTGTGACAAACGTCCCACCGCTGATACGGACAAGCCACCCATTGCGCCACTGCGGGGGCCAAGGAATCCTACAGTTGCCCGTCGATCGGAGCGATTTCTGGGACGTTTGACTAAGAGTCTTCGCCCAGGTTGAACAGATGCCGCAACGCCTCCAGCAGTCCTCGCGAGTGCCCGTCCGCCGCGTCATCTCGCAGCGAGGCCATCGGCGGATGCAGCAGTTTGTTGGTCAGTCGATCGAAAGATTTTTCGATCTCCTTCTGCATGGCCGTGTCGGTGGAACCATTGAGCTTTCCAAACAGACGCTGCAGTTCTTCCGCTTTGACTTTGTCAGCCCGTTCACGAAGCCGGCGAATGACTGGTCCGGTCGCTCGTTGTTGCAGTGATTGGAAGAAGCCATCGACTTCCTCATCGATGATCTTCTTCGCTTTCGGCCACTGCTTTTCGCGTTCGCGGCGGTTTCGATTGCAGGCAGCCTGCAGGTCATCGATCTGGTACAGGTACACACCGGCTTCGTCGCCGATGATCGGATCGAAGTCTCGCGGAACGGCCAAGTCGAGAACCAACATGATGCGGCCACCTCGTTTGGCATTCAGAGCCGCAAAGGTGGATGCGTCGACGATCGGTTCTTCGGCTGAGGTGGTGCCGATCAGCAGATCCGCTTGCACAATCTGGTCGTGCAGACTGTCCATCGATTCAGCGTCGGCGCCAAATTCTTCGGCCAGCTTCTGTGCTCGATCGAGACTTCGGTTGACGACGCATAAATTGTTCGCACCGCCGTTCTTTAGATATCGAAGCGTTTCTTCGGCCATCTCGCCGGCACCGCACAGCACCACGCGTTTGCCCTGCAGCCGATTGAAGACTTCGGGAACAACTTCGCCGATTGCAACACTGGGAACGCTCAACCGGCGACGGTGAATGCTGGTCTCCGTTTGCACTCGCTTGGCAGTTCGGTTCGCGGCTTGGAATACGCCGTGGGTGATTGGGCCGGTGCGATCGGCATCGTTGGCCAAGTCGTAGGACTGTTTGACCTGCGACAGGATTTGGGCTTCGCCGACGACCATGCTGTCCAAACTGGCGGCGACCAAGAACAAGTGTTCGACGGCTTCGCGGCCTTCCCGGATGATCATGTGGTTGGCGACGAAGTCACGAGATTGGTTCAGGCAATCGGCGACCAAATCAATCAAGTCGTCGGATTGCAGGGAAGCCGGATTGCTGCTCGCTCCATACAACTCGACCCGGTTGCAGGTGCTCAGGAGAACCAGTTCGGCATCGGCAAAGCGTTGGCCAAATAGTTCGAAGATGCGATTGATTTCGTTCTCGGTGAACGACAACTGCTCGCGTATTTCAACGGCAGCATCGTGATGGCTGCACCCGATCATCTTCAGGGTCATGACTGGCCTCGTGGCGTTGTCATTTCCGGTGCCACTTCGTTTTCGGGCAACTCGATCTCTGAGTCGATGTTTTGGATTGGCGTTTCCGCGGGTGCGTCGGATTGATCGGCACCGTGGGAACTGGACAGCACACCGGTCATGGCGAGTGCCAAGAATCCAAAGCTGGCCAGAGTCAAATAAGCGACTTTGCGGCCGCGGCTGGCGGGAGCGTAGAAGTACTCGACCAATGTGGCTGACACCAACCACAGGAACAGAACGCCGGAGAGGACGATTCCACCATCGGTCCACGGAATCACGCCCAGACGGTTCCAGTTCATGACGACACCGGAGACGAGTCCCACCCCGACGGCCGCGGTGCTGATGATCAAGCAACTTCGGTTAAGGTTTTGAAGGGTTTCCAGGGTTGGCAAACGGAGCGATGAACCAGCTTGCTTGCGTTTCAAACGCCACGACTGGACCAGATACATCGCTCCGGCCAAAAAGCCGATCAGAACGGCAGCCGAACCCAGCATCATGGATGCACCGTGGACGCCTCGCCAAACCTCGACGGCTTCGCTGCGTTCAAACGCGGGCATGTGGCTAACCGCTCGCGAAAGTGCGATCATCGCGAGGATTGCCGGCAGAAAGAACAGGCCGATGACCGTGTCCGGCCGTCTCAGATAGAACGCGAAAAAGGCGATTGCCAATCCCAACGCGACCATCAGCGACCAATCGGTCCATGTTGCCAGACGCCCGACGTTGGCTTCGTTGGCAATCGACGCGGCTCGCAGCGTCAGGTAGGTGACGTGGGTGAAAATACCCAAACCCATCATCACGATCACAGCCAGGCCGCGGCCGGGGACGCGCCCGAGAAAACGCAACGCTTCTAACACCAGTACCACGAGGTAGCTGGCCGAGAAACAGGTGACCGAAATTTGACGCAAGAGTTCCATCATGGCTTTATCGTACACCGACCTGGAAAATTGTCAGCCTGGAAGGGATCGCTCACCACGGTTGTTCGGAGAATGCGTGGATTTGAAGTGTTCCTTCGGCATCCATTCGCACTCGGATGGCTCCATCACGCGATGTCACGTGCACGCCGCCTCCCGCCGCGGACAGCATTTCGGTGACCTCGGGTTTGGCAGCCCTCCGGCCACCGCTGACGATCGTTTCCAATGGTCGTGCCCAACGCAGAACCGCCTCGGCGTCCATTTGCAAACTGCCGTGATGCGGTGCCATCATCACCCCGCCGGGTGGCGGCCGAGGTGTGTTGGTCAGCACCGCGGTTCCCGGCGGTTCCAAATCACCCGGCAATAAGAGCACGCGATTTCCCGAATTGATCCTTAGCACCAGCGAATTCGCATTGTCGTTGGCTTCGATTCGTTCTTTGGGCGGGTGCAGCACCGTGACCCGATCCAGCCAACTGGGGCCGGTGTGTCGAACTCGCTCGCCCCGATGAACTTCCAAAACCGGAATCCGGTGTCGGCGGATCGTTTCCGAAGCCTGAGCCAACGCGAAACCGTCGCCATCAAAGAAACCGGGCGGAACAACGATCACTCCGATCGAAAATCGTTTGGCCAACCCCGGCAACGCATTGAAGTGATCGGTGTCGGCATGCGAAAGAAAAATCCCGTCGATGTGCGTGGCTCCCAATGCCCACAACGCATCCTCGATATTCCGACTGGTTGCGTTGGCGTTGCCCATCCAGCCGCAATCATAGAGCCACACTTCACGCTGGTTGGGACGCAGGATTGTCGCAGTTCCGTGTCCCACGTCGACGAAGGTAGCTTCCAACGTTTGATCAGGAAGATCCGCTGAGTTGGTGGCCAACCCGTAGGCGATCCCGATCCAACTGACCAACAAACCGGCTTCGATCATACGGCGACGAATGCCCTGGGAGGTCACCATTGGCCGAATCGCAGCCCACGAAATTAAACCGAGGTAGAAGATCACGATCCAAAACGTCGGTGGCGACGGCAACCAAAAGTGACCTCCAGGCAAGCCCGCCGCTGAATCGATCATCCACTGCATGATCGAAAGCAACCTGCCGCAGACTCCGCCGGGAATCCACGCCAGAGATGGCAACCACCAGCCGAGCAAGATCGTCATCACGCCGGCGGACAACGCGAGAGCCATCAATGGTGAAAGCATGACATTGACGATGACGCTTATCGGTGAGACTACATGGAATTGCGACCAAACCAAAGGCAGAGCCATGATGGTGACAGCGCCGCTGTACCACAGCACGCGTCCGGTCCATGAAAGGCAAAACGACAACAACCGTCGCCACGCAGCATGGGATTGTTGGGCCAACTGATCAAAGCGTTCTTCGACACGAATCGTTTCCGCCGCGGGCGTCAGTGCACCGGAGAAAGGACGTCCGCACATCAACAAGGTGGCGACGGCCAAGAAAGACAACTGCACACCGATGCCAAAGATCTCCGCCGGCATCCAAACCATCAGGATGATGGCTGCCAAAGACAACGAGTTGAGCGGGTGATGTGGACGAGCCAAGAGTCGGGCGAGAATGACCGTCGACATCAGGATCGCGGCTCGTGTGACCGGCGGTCGAGCACCGGTGATGGCGACATAAAACAGCATCACGATCACAATCAATGTCACTGATCCGGCGATGGGTAGACGCAACAAACCAGCCACCGCACCAGTCAACAAAACAATGATCCCCAAATGCAGTCCGCTGACTGACAGCAGGTGCGCCGTGCCGGTGACCAGCAACCGTTCGTTGGTTGAACGGTCGAGGAAATCTCGTTGACCGAGCGTCAAAGCCAACGCGAGTCCGCGTTGCGACGGTTCGATCTGGTTCAAAATCGTGTCCCGAGCCGAAGCGGCGCGATCGGCCAACCATCGCTGAAGAGCATTGTCCCACGGCAATGCACCTTTGGTGACTTCGTCACCTCTCAGCAGTTGAACTTGATCGGCCGAGCCCACCCGCATACGTGCGTGAATGTTTTGCCGACGCGCTGCGATTCGCTGATCGGTTTCACCTGGGTTGCTCGGTGGGGGAATCGCAGCGATGCGACCATACAGTTCAACTGGATCACCCGGTCGCAAGTCCTCTCGTTCCGCATCGACCATCACCATCACTCGGCCGGTGAACGGAACTTGCCGAGTGCCACGCCGCATCGTCAGTACTCGAACGATCAGTCGAGTTTGATACTGCACATCGGATGCAACCGTTTTGTTTCCGCGAGCACCATCGAGCCCAGACGTCCTCGCGACAGTGTTCTCCAGAGCATCTCTTTGCAAACGAACGGGCTCATCGACCACCGCGACCATGACCGTCGGCTCTTCCTCGTAGGTCAGTATTTCGCGGATGGTCGCCGAAGCGTATTGCCATTCATCCAACGCGTGTCTTCCCGCGAAAGCGAACAGAAAAAACCCGAACCAGCACACTGTTCTGAATCGAGATTGCAATCTGATTGGGGATCGCGTGCGGCTACCGGCGGTGTCGGAACGGCCTGGCGTGACAACCAACCAAGCTAAGGCCCAGGCAATCGCCATCGCGATCATCGCCCCGAACCAGACTCGCGGGGATTGAGGCCAAACATGGTTGAGAGTCAGGCCGGCCAGCCCGGTGGCGGCAAACATCGTCAACGGCTGTCGGCTGGGGAGTTCCGTCAGGTGCCGAGTCGAGAGACTGCCTTGCCGCATTCTGAAGTCAAATCCGTAAGAAAAGATGCCGCGGTAAATCGTAGGCTGCATAACCCGTATATCCGGCACGCATTCGCGGCGTTTCAGTTTGCCTGGTCGGCAAACTCGCCGGAATGCTCAGCCCGAACCTAACCCGCGTGCTACTCATTGTACGGCCAAGAACTCTCGGTCACACGCTTCTGGATCTTTGAGGGATCGGACTGAAAGTCCACTTCCCGACTTCGCACTGTTTCTTAACGCACGAGGAAACCCATGCCAACGACTGCCAAATCATCGCCAAAAACTTCCGCCGCCAAACGCTCCAACGGCAAAAACGTCGGTGAAGAAGTGGTGACTATTGATCGCCGTCGTAGCGAACGTCGCGATGGCAACGCCGATGCGAGCGATGCAGGCATGATGGACCAGCCTCGTCGAAAGAAACAACGTCGTCGCCACATTGATCCAACAACGTGCGAACGCGACTACAGCGATCAAGAAGTCGAGTTCATGAAAGCGATGGACGATTACAAACGTGACTCCGGCCGAATGTTCCCAACCTGCAGCGAAGTCTTGGAAGTCTTGCGGTCGCTCAACTACGTGAAGCTGTCCGATGAGCAATTTGAAGAGTTGGGCTTGAACGACGCTCCCGAAGGCGAAGAAAGCTGGAGCGATGAAGAAGCCGACGAACTAGCAGAAGTCTGATTCGAACAGGTTCAAACCGATCGTTCGATTGCGGGGGTGTTCATTCAGTTGGACGCCCCTGTTTTCGTAGACTCGGTACCGGATGTTGGCATCCAGATTTCGCCGCGACCATCAATCAGTTGGTCGCCACGGCACACGTTCAGCGATTGTAAGAAGTCGGGCGCCAGCCATTTCGCGGCGCTGTTCCGACTCATCAGACCCAAGAAGGCTGAACGCAGAGGGATGGGCGTTGAGAACCGACGTTCATCAAGCATCGGAGTCCGGCCAAAGATCAATGTCCCCCGCCGCATTCCATAGGCAATCGTTTGCCCGCAAGTTCCGGCCACGCCAATCGTGCCAGCGACCATCCAAGTCGCGAGACGCTTTCCGACGTTGCCGCCAATCCAAATTTCGCCACGACGCATGCGATGACCCGCGTCGTCACCGGCGGATCCTTCGACGATCATTTGGCCGCCATTCATGCCAACATTGCGGGAACCGATTGGCGAACCCAGGTAATCGCCCGCGTCGCCACGCACCACGATGCGTCCGCCGGACATGCAACTGCCCGCGTGATCGCCAACGTTGGACTCGCAAAGGATCTCACCCAGCTTGTGTTGGAATCCGATTCCCGAAACAGGTTGCATGCAGCCATCGAAAACCAGCCGTGGCATCGAGACATCGGATCGCACGGAGACCTCAAAAAGATCGCCGATCGCAATCGGGCCAGATCGAGATTGCAACTGGAATCGTTCAATTTCGAGCGTTGAAAGTTGGACCCATTCATCCAGCCGGATTCGCGATGCATCCAGCGATGATGGGAGCTCGGATCGAAGACGCAGCGTGATTTGACTCATCATTCGGCCCCCGAATCGGAGGGCGATGATGTGCCGTCGAGCAATTCATGCAGCTTGAAATGATGCCGGCCAAGTTTCCCGCCATAATTCCCCGCCGAGATGCTCAATAGCCCTTCGGAAGCAGCTGCTTCGCATGCGGCGGTAATGCCGACTCGCATCGATTCGGCGATCTCGTCAAACGACAATCCATCGATCACCACTTCGATTGCCGCGTTGGCATCGGAAGGCAATTCTGATGGCGTGACTTCTCGAAGTGTGGGGCAGAACGCGTCATTGGTCGATGCAAACAATGCGGCGTATTTTGATCCGACTTTGGATCCACTGCGAGTCGTTCCGCCGGGGAACGGAGTGATGATGCCAGGGAGTTCTCGCATTGCATCAATCGCGGCGCGGCTGGCGATGGTGACGGACTGCATGGTTCGCCCGACCAAGATAAAGTTGCCGCCTCCGATCGCGTCGACTCGCCCGACGTCGTGCTGACAAACGAATTCGCCATCCATCACGGGAATCCGCCAGTAACGAACTGGACGTGATTTTCCATCCGCGTCCAAATGATGAATCTGTTTGCTGATTTGGTTCCCGTCACCAAAGTATCGCAGTGACTTTCCGATCGGTACGCGCTTGGGATGCACCTCGCGGCCGCCGGGGATGCCACCGTACAAAGCGGTTGTGGGACAAGTCAAAACGCACTGGCCGGCTCGTCGTGGAATTTGCTTTTCCAGATCTTTGCCCGACATTCCAAAGGCCAATATCGCGACGCCTGGGCGACCATCTGGTGTCTGCTCCGGTGACAGTGTTTGTTCGACCGCGATCTCAAGTCCGCAAGCGATGACGCTGGTTCCAAACCCGCACATCGCTCTGGCGGATTCTTCGCACCAACGACGATCATCCGCGGTCACGATTAATCGTGTGGCCTTCATGTCAAAGGCTTCGGCAAAGGTGTCTTTGATCGAGACACCGGCAATCGACAATGGTTTGGACGCCGCCGTGGAATCAGCCATGTTGATTCTCCGACTGCGGTGTTTCGATCAAACGCGTGCCGATCACGTCGTCCATTTCACCTTTGGATATCTGCAATCGGTCCATCGCGAACGTTCCTGTGCGAGCATGCATTTCACGGAACTTGGGGATGTATGCGGGGTCGGCTTCAACTGAAGCAGCCAACGTGTTGTCTCGTCTTGCGGGGGTTGCAGTCTCTACGTTTTGACCTCGCGAACGAATTTGAACGCCTTGTTTGAATACATCTCGCGGAGTGCGAAACATGGTTTCGACGTCGGTGCTTTCTTCGTACACAACCACATCGGCCATGCATCCCGGTTGCAATCGACCTCGATCAGACAACCCCAAAATCGATGCGGGTGCGGACCGAGTCATCACGGCGATATCGTCAAGCGAATATTCGCGATCGATGCCCGCCAGTGAGCTGGCAGCTGCCGCGTCGGAATGGATTTCGGAAAGTGCCGTTTCGCGAAGCGATTTGTTGGTCAGCAAGGCGATCAGGTGCGGATACGCCGTGAACGGTCCGCCGTTGGGATGGTCGGTCGTCAGGAAAACTCGTGACGGGTCGTCGACCATCAAGAACAACTCCAATCCGATCGCCCACTGCAGACTGTGCACAAATTCGCGGCGAGCGTATCGGAAGGGAACGACTCCGCAGCCGGCTTCGCATTCGATGTCCAGCAATACTGACTTGCGAGGTTTCGCCAGATTGCGATTGTCGTATTGATGCATCGCGTCCGCACTGATCGTGACCGTTTGGCCAAACTGAATTTGTCCGACGTCCAGCGTCACATTGGGGTTGGCTTTCAGTGCGTCCGCCAACTTCGCCGCGGAAGATGAAAATTTGTAGGGACCTTCCGTTCCATAGCTGTGGAATTGAGCGTGGGTCAAATGAATGGGATAGCCATCGGCGGCTCGGATCGTTGCCAGCGTTGAAACGATGTTGCCGGGTACACCCAAGTTGCTGCAGTGAACATGCAGCGGATGTCGCAAACCGATTTCAGAAACCGCTCTGCACAGCACACGAATGATTTGGCCGGGAGTGATTCCGTATTTCGGATGTTGGGTGTCGACATCCATTTCGCGTTCGTTGAATTTGAACGCGTTGATACCGCCAGGGTTCACGACCTTGACCGCGATGCAGCGAGTCGCTTGAACCATCCAAGCGACATACGCGTTGATGACTTCTTGTGGTTCATCGTCCGCGATCAGTCGAAGCAACACGTCGTCGTTGCCGAGCAAACAGTACCCGCCGGTGTCGAGCCCGCGAACGTCGGCCATCTCCGCGTGCGCAGATCGTGCGTTGCATGGAATCACCGCGGGCTCAAAGCACGTTGTGTAACCCATGTCCAAGTATCGCGACGCAGTCACCGATGCCGATGGAAGGAACTCGCACGAGGCCGCGTCTTCGCCGTTGATGCGTGTGGCTTCACGCCAGGGTGGCATTTGGTCGCCCAGCAGCATGCGAGCCAAGGTGACTTTGCCTCCGCCGATGTGCGTGTGCAAATCGATGCCACCCGCCATCGTGACACATCCACTGCCATCGATGGTTTGATCTGCGAGGGTTCCTTTTTCAGGAGCCTCGATGAGATGACCGTCTCGCCACCAAAGATCCGCGATCTCGCCGCCCGGTTTGGCTCCAGGGGCCGACGGATCGATCAGCCGGCTTCCTTGAAGAACAGTGAGCATGGTGAAAAACAAACGCGGGAAGTGGCGAGCGAATGGCGAAGGCTGCCAGAAATGAATGTTCGGCGGGGAATATACGCGAATTCCGATGTCCCTGGTACGATGCTGCCCCTGAGCCTCGTGAACCATGTCTCGCCACGCAGCGGTCCATTGCGATCACGATTGGTCATCATCGACTTTCATTCTCGTCCTCTCCCTCCTCGATCCAGTCTACTTGCGTGTCCCATGAGTGAATTGATTATCAGCGTCAGCGGTCTTCGCGGCATCTTGGGTGAAACCCTGACACCCGAAGTCGCCGTGCGTTTCGCAGCCGCGTTTTCAGCAGCAATGCCCGAAGGCAAAATTGTGATCGGACGCGACGGACGCACCACGGGACCGATGCTTCGCAGTGCCATCGTTTCTGCATTGACCGCTTCGGGACGCGACGTGATTGATGCCGACGTTGCCGCCACTCCCACCATTGGTGTGCTGGTTCGCGAGTTGGGTGCCGTCGGTGCCATTGCGATCTCGGCTAGCCACAATCCACCGGAATACAACGGCATCAAATTGTTCGGCGGCGATGGCCGCGTCCTCGACGCCGAATCGGGAGCCAAAATTCGCGACGCATACTTTGCCGGAACGAATCAATGGGCGACCTACGACAAAATTGGTGAGGTCAGCTCCGTCGACGACCCTCACGCGGCCCATCTCGAAAAAGTCTTGGCAACAGTCGACGTCGATGCGATCAAAGCCAAACAATTTCGAGTGCTGATCGACAGCAACCACGGCGCAGGTGGATTGCTCGGCGTGCGGTTGCTGAAAGCGTTGGGATGCACCGTCGAAGCGATGGGGCACGAACCGACGGGGAAATTCGCTCACACGCCCGAGCCCACTGCCGAGAACCTGCAGGGCATTTCTGCGGACGTGACCGGTCGCGAGTGCGTCGTTGGTTTCTGCCAAGACCCTGATGCCGATCGGTTGGCGTTAATCGACGAAACCGGACGCTACATCGGCGAAGAGTGCACGTTGGCATTGTGCGTTAGGCAGGCGATGGAAACCGGTCGCACGTCGGGCCCGATCGTGATCAACGGAGCGACCAGTTCGATGAGCACTTTGATCGCGAAGCAGCACGGCGTCGATACATTTCGCAGTGCGGTGGGCGAAGCCAACGTGTGCGATTTGATGATCGCGAAGAAGGCGGCCTATGGTGGTGAAGGCAACGGCGGACCAATCGATCCGACGGTGGGCTATGTTCGCGACAGCTTTGTTGGGATGGCCCAAACGTTGGCACTCTTGGCACGAACCGGGAAAACTCTTAGCGAGTTGGCCGATGAATTGCCGCAGCTCAGCATCCACAAAAGCAAAGCGGGTGTTTCAGCCGAACGATTGCCGGCGGTCTTTGACAAGTTGGAAGCCAAGTTCACCGACGCGGAAGCCACGCGGGGTGACGGGATGCGGTTGCAATGGTCGGATCGTTGGTTGTTGGTTCGTGGCAGCAACACCGAACCGATCGTCCGGATGATCGCCGAAGCACCCACCGCGGACGAGGCCGCTTCTTTGTGCGACCAAGCTGCCGAGTTGCTGGGTTAACTCGCCGTAGGCCAGGGTCCCACCTGGCGATGCTGGCGGGCCGTTACCTGATCGAACTCGCGAGGATTGGTTTGATTGACGCCTCGCTTTGTTCCAAAGCATCGCCTGGGATGCCATGTGAGACATGGCCTACGGGTTCGCAACCTGTAGCACGGCGGTTTCCGCCGTGACTTCAAACTTAGCAATGGCATCCGGCAACGCATCCATCGCAATCCGAATTCTGGCGAATCCGGCTACGTTCAGATTGATGTTGGAACTCATGTCACGGTGGCGATGATGGTCCACACACCGGTGATCAGCATTGCGATGCCGGATAGCCACAGCATGGCGTCCCAAAGCTTGCCGGGACGCAGTCCATCGACGGAGCGTTTGTAGCGAAACCAAATCGCGGCTCCGGCGATCATCGGCAAAACCACACCTTGGGTGACTCCGCTGATCAAAACCAATTTCGCCGGTGAAGGAAACGCAAGGTAAAAGAACAAGCTCATGATCGGGAAAAAAGCACCAAGACCACGCACCCATTTGTCTCGCGTCGCTTGGCTGTCATCGATCCATCCGATCACCCGCAGCGCATCGGAGAACACGCGTGCATGCCCGGCACAAGCGACAAAGAAGGTGCTGTACAACACCGCGATCGCGCCAAACAGAAACAGCCCCGCGGCCCAGTTCGAAAACACCGGCACATACATCACGGCCAGCGTCCGCACCAAATCGGATTTCTCCGGGTTCAGTCCGACACGATGCAGCACCGCGGCACCGAGCAAGTAGAACGCGACGGTGGCAAAGGTGTAGACCAGCATCGATCCCCAGGCGTCGACCTGCATCACCCGCATCCATCCGGCTGCCCGCTCACGCCACTGCGGCGTGCCATCGTCTTTGCCTGTGAACTTGGCATAGCCTTTTTCGAGGCACCAATACGGATAAGCGACCAACTCACCGGCTCCCACACCGATGATGCCAAATGTTGCCAGTGCCGTTGCGAGCGCTGTGCTGCCGTTGGCCGAGGAGGGCAGGGCACCTTTCAGCCCAGAGAAAAATTCTTCCGTTGTGACTCGGTAATCGACCTCGCCCTGCAACAAGAACAAGTTGATCAGCGTGAGCAACGTGAACGACCCGACCAGCACGGTGCTGAACGTTTGGATCAACCCATACCGGCCGACGAACAACAGGATGCTCGTTGCAATGGTAATGATGGTCGCCCACAGTTTGATGTCCGGTGGCTCGCTCTTGCCATGTTCCAGTTCGTGAGCGATCCGCAACGCGACCACCTCGGCTTCTCGTTGATCGAGTTCTTTGAGACGCTCGGAAGTTGGGACGTTGGGTTCATCCGGTGAAGTGTCATCATCGGAAGAGACGGCTTCGGAGCGGGCCGCGTATCGTTCGAACGTCAGCAGTTGTTCCGCGTCGGCGACACGATTCTCGGAGACTCCTTGTGCGGTGGCTGGCATCGTGAGTGCCACCGCTTGGCCGACGCTGCCGACAATCCCGCCTTGTTGTCCGATGCTGGCCAGCCACATGACCGCCCAAGCCCAGACCAACCAGTTTCCGTGGCGACCAAGTCTTGGGCCGGGCAGTTCGTTAAAACCTTGCAGCGATGTCTTGCCGCTGATCAGTGTGTAACGCCCCATTTCGACTTGGGTGAACACTTTGACCACGCAACCCAGCAGGATCAGCCAAAGCAGTGTGAATCCGGCTTCGGCACCGGTTTTGGTCGTTGCGATCAATTCGCCGCTGCCCACGATTGATCCGGCGATGATCAGTCCAGGCCCAATGTTGGTCAGGATTCGCCACCAATGCGTCGGTGGATCTCGGCGTCCAGATTCAGATGATTTCAAAACGTGCTCGCGATCGACAACAGAGGTGGGATGAAGTGGCGAAAGCTTGATATAGTAGCACCACCATGCCACGCGATGAAAATCAACTCGATGCTGAAAACCAGCGAGCGCTCGACACCACGATCGGTGTTGTGACGCCGGAGAACATTGCGTTTGAGTACCAGTTGGCAGGCCCGTTTCGACGGTTGCCGGCTTACATCATCGATGTGCTGGTGCGAGTCGCGGTGATTGGCGCAATCATCTTGTTCTTGCTGTTGTTCATCGGTTTGTCCGGTTTGCAAGAACTCGGTGCATTCGCGGTGGCAGCTGGATTCATTAGTTACTTTTTGATCAGTTGGTTCTACGGGGCTGCCTTGGAAGCCTGGTTCAACGGTCGGACCGTTGGGAAATGGGCCTGCGGCATTCGAGTGATCGATGTCGATGGGTGTCCGATCAATGGCAAACGTGCCGTGCTGCGAAATTTGCTTCGGATCGCGGATCTGGCTCCCGTCGCGGCACTGAGCAGTATCGACGAGAACATTCCTCCGATGTTTTTGATTCCGACCGGGATGGTGGGGTTGATCTGCGTGATCAGCACGCGGCGAATGCAGCGACTCGGCGACATCGCCAGTGGCACGATGGTCATCATCGATGAAAAGACATGGCAATTGCCGGTTGCCAAGATTGATGACCCGCGGGTCGCTCCGTTGGCCACGTTCATTCCCGGCGACTACGCGATTTCGCGAAGCATGGCGAGAACGTTGGCCGTTTATGCCGAGCGTCGGCACTACCTGACGCCAGCCCGACGTCGAGAAATCGCTCGGCACCTGACGCTGCCGCTGATCGATCGGTTCGAATTTCGGCCCGATATCGACGCGGACTTGCTGATGATCGCGTTGTACTACAAGACGTTCTTGGCCGAACGAAACGCGGAGCCCGCCGATTTAGGGCCGCTGGCCGGTTACAGTCCGTTGGTTCGCGACATGGCCGCTCAGTCGGCTGGTGCGTGAGGTCGGGTGCTAAGGTCGGGCGTCTGAGGTTGGACACCTGAAAAAGCGAATAACCGTCGAGTTTCACGCGGCGGAGGGTTCACCTTGCGATGCCGCTGACATTTTCGGTATCGTCGCGCGTTGATAATGCCACCGAGACCGCATTCGTGGCACCGACGACCCGCGACAAGAGCAAGGACGCGATTGTGGCTCCACAACCTCAACTGAATCACGGCACGTCGGTTCCGACGTTGACCCCGCTATCGCCGCTGGACCAAATCCGTCTGGTCCGCGAAACGATGCTGCGAGAAGCCGAAGCCATTCAAAAGGCAGCCGCGATCGCATCCTCCGATGCGGCGGAAGCCGCTGCCTGGATCAGCCGCTGCGAAGGTTCGATCGTTTTGACCGGGGTCGGCAAAGCCGGTTTGATCGCTCAAAAGTTGGTCGCGACGTTGGCCAGCACCGGATCGCCGGCCCATTTTCTGCATCCGATCGAGGCCGTTCACGGCGATCTCGGACGCGTTCAATCCAAAGATTTGGTCATCGCTTTCTCCAATTCCGGCCGCAGCGAAGAAGTCGTCCGCGTGGTCGAGTATTTGAAACATCAAGCTTGCGGCATCATTGCCGTGACCGCCGACCGAGAAAATCCGCTGGCCGACTTGGCGGATCATGTCGTGCCGATCGGCCGTCATCGCGAAGCCTGTCCCGACGGTTTGGCTCCGACCAGTTCCACGTCGGTGATGTTGGCTGTTGGAGACGCCATTGCCGTTTTGGCATCGCGTTTGTGCGGGTTCACGCCGAATGACTTCGCTCGATTCCATCCCGGTGGAGCACTCGGAAGAAAGCTGACCGACGTGCGGCAAACGATGCGTCCGCTGGCAGAATGCCGCGTCGCACCCCAAACGATTTCGATTCGCGAAGCCATGATGATCGGCGGCGCGGGTCGTCGAAGCGGTGCGATTTTGTTGCTCGATGAGAACGAACGACTGGCCGGCATTTTCACCGACAGTGATCTCGCTCGGTTGCTGCAACACCGTCAAGAAACCAGCTTGGATGAACCGATCGAGTTGTTCATGACCAAGCAACCGATTTGCATTGCCGACGACGAGCGTTTGCCGCGAGCGCTCGACATTTTATCGCAACGAAAGATCAGCGAACTGCCCGTCGTCGATTCCGAGCATCGTCCCGTCGGAATGATCGACATCACGGACTTGGTGGCAACCGGCGACGTTCGCCAGACAGTGTCATCCAACCACGGTTCCATTCAATCCAACCCAGACGACTCATCCGGTGAAGATGGGCCTCGTTGCATACCCATCACCTCTGGAGACTGATTTGTCCTCCCGCCATCCCATGATTTCAGATCGTGACATCGCCGGCAAAATCAAATGCATTTTGACGGACGTCGATGGCGTCTTGAGTGACGGGAAACTGTACTACGATTCCACCGGCGCCGAGACGAAGACGTTTCATGTTCGTGACGGGTATGGCATCAAAGCCTGGATGAACGCGGGAATGCACTTTGGGATCATCACGGCCCGGCACAGCGATGCGTTGACTCGTCGAGCCAAGGAATTGGGCATCGAGCACGTCGTGCAGAACTCCGCCGACAAGTGGCAATCAGCGACCGAGATGATGTCGGCGATGAAGGTTACCCCGGACGAGGTTTGCTACATCGGTGACGATGTGCCCGATATCACGGTGATGTGCCGAGTTGGACTAGCTGCGGCCCCCGACGACGCGTCGATTGATGCACGCGAAGCGGCTTACTGGATCACGCGATTGCCAGGTGGATCGGGTGCGGTTCGAGAATTGATCGAACGTCTGATGCGCGCCGGGAAAAATTGGCCGACTCTTTCGAAAGAGCCTCCATGCTGACGCAGTTGCGCGACTATCTAGTCGGCCTGTGCATTTTGTCGGTGTCGGCCGGTCTCTACCAAGTCACCGTGGCAAAGTGGTTGACGCCGCCCGACATTGTCGCTGCGCCCGTTGCTCCACCAAAGGTCAGTACCGGCGATGCCAATCTGGACGACTTGTTCGCGGACACAGATTGGCAACGCGGACCGACGATTCGTTTGAAAACCGACGACGGGATGCTGTTGTGCAAAGAATGCACGCAGGTCGACGGTCAAACATGGACATTGAAACCGATCACGATCGTCATCGGGCGTGGCTTGAACGAAGACGGTTCCAAAGAACCTATTTTGATCTCCGCATCAGAGGGCGCGTCGATCAAGTTCGATGCGCCGTTGGATGTGATGAGTGGTGAAGCTCCATCGATCGAACGCGGTCAACTGCGAGGCGACGTGGTGATCCAGCGATCGAGCCAACCCACCTCCAACGCGGTCGGACTCGACGCATCGGCCTATCAAGTGCGTGGGATCTCCGCCGAGCCGCCTGATCCAAAGGACACGACGGATTCTGTTCTGCACATACGCACATCCAACGTCGGCATCGATCGTCGAACGATTTGGACGAATGATCCGATTCACATGCAAGTTGGACGAGCCACCATGATCGGGCGAGTGCTGACGTTGCACTTGGCCGCTTCGGCATCTTCCGCGGGAAAGTCCAGCGACGTGACCGACACCTTGGACCGAATGGAATTGGTCTATTTGCAAAAGCTATCGCTGCCGCTGGACGACCCGAACGATCCATCGCAGGATGATCCCAAAGGCGTCGTCGAAGTCCGCTGCGGCAACATGATTCAGTACGACTTTGCACTGGATCAGTTGAGTATGAATCAAGACGTGGAGCTGATGCGTTTGCCAGCCTCTGCAGCTGCTACCACCAATCAAATCTCGCCGCCGCGGGAAGATTGGATCGATCGCTTTCGTTGTGATTCGTTGGTCATGACCCTTCGCGATCCGTTGAATTCCAAACTGCGTCGCGATGACGCGATGGACTGGATCGATCGCGTCGAAGCAACCGGATCGCCCGTCCAAATGGACATCCGGTCTCAGTCCTTCGGAATGACGGCCGGACGAATCTTGTTTGATCCGGTCGAAGGTTGGCTGATCGCGGACCCGGTCTCTGCCGCTGACGTCGCGGGAGCGATGCAGCCAAACAAAGCGTCGGCGAATGATCCCAACCGAGACTATGTGCGATTGCAACGTGGTGATCTGGAGGCGTTCCTGTCGCAGATCCGCTACCGGTTCAATCCTGCCGAACCGAAACAATTGGGGACGATCACTGTCGAAGGCAGTGGCCGTGTCTTTCACCACGCTGCGGATTCCGCGATGCGGTCATTCGCTTGGCAGAACGGTTTGCAGATCGAACCACAAGGCATCGCGACGCCCGATCAGTTGCAGGTTGATTTTTCCGTTTGGTGCGAAGGGCAGTTGCACGCAATGCTGGCCGATGGCGGCTCCTTTTTGGCCGATCGAGTCGAAGGCATTTTACGACCCGAGCCCAACAATAAACCAAAACGCATTGGCCGTTCGAACGATTCCGATGGTTCGTTGAACCAGAAATGGTTGCCCGAAAGTCTGGCCGCGATTGGCAACGTTCAAATCAATTCGTCGACGTTGCAAGCACGCACGAACCGAATGCATCTTTTCTTTCAACATGTAACAGAAGCGGCTGCAACGAAAGCGGGCGATGGTGGTGATGACCCGATCCGAAACTGGGTGCGTCAACCCCATGCGAGTGAGTCCGCGGTCGGCGACAATCCAAACCCGATCGCATCGCAGCCCGCAACGATTCGCGGCGATATGGTGGCTGCGACTTTGACGATGGGCGACGGGGAATTGACCGCGACTGACCTCAGTGTCACCGGTGGCGTGGAAGTCACACATCCGATGAAAACTCGTGTCGCGAAAGCAGCTGCGTCGGGAAGCTCGAATCAAGTGCCCGCGGTCATGTTGGCAACTTTGACCGGCGAGAAGCTGCGTTTTCGTGATGGTGGTGCGGGCGACGTGATGGAAGTGACCGGTACGGCCGGCGTTCCCGCACGTCTTCAGATGGGCGACGGCTACTTCATCGGTCCTCAAATTCAAGTTCGTCCGGAAGACAACTTTGTCTGGGTCAATGATGCGGGACAATTCGTGTTGCCGTCGCATATGCTCCCGTCGCTTTCGGTCGCCTCACGCAATCCATCGCAGTCCACCGCGCGTTGGTCCAGACCGCCGCGTTGTCGCTTTGGTGGTTCAATGACTTTCGATGGCAAAGTCGCGACGTTGGCGGGTGGAGTTGTGTTGGACACGGTCATCACGCAAAACGAATCGACCAATGAGATTCAAATGCGAGGCGATCAACTGAAGTGGACGCTGACTGATGCGATCCATTTGCGAACACCTGATAGCTTTAAGAAAACCGGCATTGCCAAGATCGCACTCGTGCAAACGGGACCGCAACCGGTGGAATTGACCGTCGACCAATTCGCTCGCGATGGCGTCCACGAATCTCGACACCACTTGCAAACGTCTCGTTTGGCTTGGGTGCCGGGCGTCAAGCCAAACCCAGCGGTTCAAAACGTGGCTGGTGCGGCTCCTGTTTCGAGCAGCAACGGCGCGTCGGGGATGATCATTGCACCGGGGCCGGGTTCTTACCGAGCTTGGGTGCGGAACGCCAAAGGCGGCAATTTGTTGACCACGAACATGTCGGCTGGTTCAAATTCAAGTGACCAGCGGTCGGCCGCGTCGGATTCGCGATCTTCCGTTTGGAATCCAGAGATGATCGAGGACCAGAACGCATCTCGAGCCGCCGGTGATGCTCAGGAGCCGACCATCATGGGAGTTCACCTGATCTTCCAGGAATCGATGCAGGGTGATTTGCTGGCCAAGACCCTGACGTTCCGGCGCGGCGTTCGCGTTGCTCAGCAAACCCTGCCCGACTTCGAAACTCGGATGGACGCCAGCCGAATGGATTTGTTGTCGGAAGGCGAATCCACCATCGATTGTGACATGCTGAGAATGGCGATCGACCCCAGTGTGCCTTTCCGCCAACGCACCATGGGCGTGACCACCACAGCCTGGGAAATTGAAGCCTCTGGTGGCGTGTTGTTCCGGACTCGCACCGACAAATCGGCCGTCACTGTTACGGCGGACCGTTGCGGGTATGCCGCAGCAAAGGACCTCTTCACTGTGTTTGGTGCTCCGACCCGTCCCGCTCGATTGCTCCAGACAACGGCACTTGGCCAGCCGGGACTGAACCTGGAAGTCGGTCATGCGACGATTCGACTGAAAACGATGGAGATCCTTTCGATGCAAGTCCACAGGATCTTGCCGGGGGAAATATCTTCGCTCAACAATCAACCGACGCAGCGATAGTCGCCGGATAAACGACACAACTGGCACGAAGATTGCGTTGTTGACTGTCATTCGCCGCAATCAATCGATTCGAGGATCGCTTGTCCGTCGCGGACGCGAATTGAACCGCAGAGTTGTAAAGTCGATTTTGAACGGGTCGATTCACCGCGTTCTCCGAGCCATCCCATCCGAGGGAAACGAAGTCATGAGCCAATTGTTGGAAGCAACCCAAGCTGAGTGTCAGGTCAGTCGGACGTTGCAACGCATCGAAAGTGTGTTAGCAGAACACGAGGCATTGAGCCCTTATGCAAGCGACGTCGATGTCTCGGTATACGAGTCGACCATCGTTCTGGAAGGCACCTTGCCAACGGCAGAGTTGCAAAAACAGTTGATCCCCTCCATCCGCCAAGCCGGAGTGCTCTGGAGGATCAAGAACAATGTTGCCGTAGAAGCGACCGCAACCAAGGTTTAGTTAGTCGGACTTTCGGAGCCAAGCAGTCAAGCGGCAGTCTTCCAATACATTAGCTGTATGGGCTGCAACTTGGGCCTGCGTCCAAACGGCTCTTCGAGTTGTCCCCGGTATTTCTGGCTTGTTCAACGAAAGGCCGCAAAGACGCGGGGACGCAAGGAAATGAGCGGATCTTTAGCCTGCGAATGTTGGGCGAACGCGTGTCCGACGGTTCGGTCGACTTGCTCGAGCAATGCTGGACGTCTTCGCGACCTGGCGTCCTTGCGTTGTAGATAGTGTGGCGGATCATGTCGCGATTGGTTGCCGCTACACCCAGAGGTCGGCGTCGAGGTTTCGATAGCCGATGGCTTCGGCGAGGTGCTCTTCGCTGATGTCAGGATCTCCGGCAAGATCGGCGATCGTTCTGGCAACTCGCAAGATTTTGTCGTGGGCTCGGGCGGACAGGCCCAGCGATTCCACCCCGGCTTTGAGCAACGTCTTGCTGGCCGCGCTCAGTTCACAGTGCTGCCGTGTTTGCCGGCTGCTCATTTGAGCGTTGTATCGGATCGGGCTGCCTTCGAATCGTTCGGCTTGTACATCCCGAGCACGCATGACGGATTCACGCATCATCGCACTGGTCTCGCTCGATGCATCGCGCGACGACAACTCTTCAAACGGTACCGCGGGAACCTCGATGTGAATGTCAACGCGATCGAGTAGTGGCCCGGAAATCTTGCCCATGTACCGTTCAATCTGGGGCGGTGTGCAATTGCAGCTTCGTCGAGGATCCGAGCGATAACCGCACGGGCACGGATTCGCTGCCGCTATAAGCATGAAGTCTGCGGGGAAGGTTGTGCTTCGGAGAGCTCGCGAGATGGTGACGACGCCGTCTTCGAGCGGTTGTCGCATGACTTCGAGAGTCTTGCGATTGAACTCAGGTAGCTCGTCCAAGAACAAGATGCCGTTGTGAGCCTTGCTGATTTCACCCGGTGCAGGCGGACTGCCTCCGCCAACCAAGCCCGCATCACTGATCGTGTGGTGAGGGCTGCGGAACGGCCGGCGAGCCAGCAACGGTTGTTTGGCTGGAAGCTGCCCCACGGCGCTGTAAATACGAGTGGTCTCGATCGATTCCGCGGGGACAAGCGGAGGCAGAATCGTCGGCATGCGTTTGGCCAACATGGTTTTCCCGCTGCCCGGTGGACCAATCATCAGCAAATTGTGGCGTCCCGCCGCCGCGATGGTCATCGCTCGTTTGGCGGATTCTTGGCCTCGGACATCGGCGAAGTCGACTTCGTATTCACTGAAGGCCTCAAAGATCTCTTCCACGCCGCTGGGGACCGGCGGCACATCGATTTCACCGGCGAAGAATGCGACGCACTGGGACAGGCTGTCGACTGCGATCACTTCGAGGTCTTCGACCACGGCGGCTTCGGCAGCCGATTCGGATGGCACAACCAAACCCTTCAGCGATTTGTCCTTGGCTGCTTCGATCGCGATGGACAGTGCACCTTTGACCGGGCGGGTGATGCCTTCAAGAGCCAGTTCACCGACAACGGCGTAGTCTTCCAAACGGTCGAGCACCAATTGACCGCTGCCCGCCAGCACTCCCAAGGCAACCGGCAAATCGAACGAGGGTGCTTGTTTGGGCAGATCCCCGGGAGCCAGGTTGATGACCACACGATCTTGAGGCCGGATGAAGCCGCTGTTGACGATCGCTCGTTCGACGCGGTGCGTGGATTCTTTGACCGCCGCTTCAGGCAAACCGACCAAGATGGTCTTGGGCATCGCGGCTGGAGAAATATCGACTTCGACGTCAACCGGCATCGCTTCGATACCGAGCAACGTGAATGTTTTAAGACGTGCGAGCATGCAGACTATCTCATTCGAATCGCGGGCCTTGGCCAAAAAGTTCCATCCAAGGTCAAGGTAGCGGGCGTGTGGCAACCCACCAATCGTGACGGTGCACCGATGTCGCCGCAACTAGGTATGCGACATTCGCTTGGGAGGCCCGCATCGCGAAATCGTCTGCGAATGTTGGGGAACGGGCTTCAGCCAGAGGATCTCCAACCGCGGCGGAATGCTTCGAAGGCATCGCGGACAGCGGCGGGAGCCTGGCGTCGGTTGCCGCTGTCTTGCAATCCTCTCAGCCCGTCTTGTTCACCTGGTTTGGATTCAGAACGCATCGTCTTGGGAGCTCGCATACCGAGACTTCGCAAAGCCTCCTCGACGTCGGATCGGTCCAAGTTGGGATCCGCATCCGGTTGGTCGATCGGTTTGACGTTTTGCCAACGCTCTCGGAATCGTTGCAAGTCTTCCGGCGTCCACTTCAGTCGATCAAGCAAATTTTGATCAGGGTCCTGACGAGTTTCATCGAGGTAGTCGAGCACCATGTCGGTGGCTCGTTTGGTGTATTCCAAGTCAGCTGGATCGGCCTTGGGCAGTTCGGCTTCGCCTTCGCCTGAACCATTCAAGTTTCCGCTGGCAGTTGAATCACCGGTGAAGTTGGATGATTCACTCCCGTTGGAATTGGATTGCGACGGAGTTCCATCCTTATTGGTGCCGGCTTTTTCTGAATTGCCCTGGTCTGAATCTCTCGGGGAAGCGCCCGACGAAGCATCTTGATTCGATGAGCTTTGATCACCAGCTTGATCGCTGGAGGTTCCCTGTTCGGAGGCATTGCCATCGGAGGCGTCTTGATTGCCCGAGTTGTCTTGCTGGTCAGAGTTCTGCGTGCCAGCTTCGGACGAGCCGTCTTGCGAACCATCACCATCTTCTGATGAGGACGATCCATCCTGCGTTTGCCCAGGTTCGCCCGATTGTTGTTCTGAGTCTCCCGGGGTTTGTCCCGAGTCTCCTGTCTGAGCGTCGGAGGATTCTGAGCCGGATTCGCCCGACCTGTTTTCCGATGCCTCTTCGCCAGCATCACCGGACGATGCATCTTCGCCGGTCGAACCTTCGCCCATGCCGTTGTCGTTGGATGAGTTGCCGCTGGACTGTTCCGAACCGTTCTGTTCGGCACCTGGGTTGTTTGCGTCACTGGTTTGCGACTCGGAGCCGGCTCCGCGTTGGGGGCCTTCTTGCGAATTCCCGTCTTGCGAAGAGCCTTCTTGAGGGCTGGGGCTGTTTGAGTCATTTCCACCGGGATCGTCACCGGATGGATTCTCTCCGGATGGTCGTTGGCCGCCTTCGCGTTCTTGTTGTTCTTTCAAATACTCGTTGATGCGTTCGAACGCTTCCGCGTCATCCTGCGGTGCGGATTGTGGTTGGCGTGAACCGCCGGATTCTTGAGAGCCTTCCGACTTTCCTGAAGTGCCGTTCGATCCGTCTTGATTGCTTCCTGACTCAGACGTTTCCGACGAGCCTTGTTCACCCGCTTCACCGCTTTGCTGGTTGGTGTTTCTTTGGCCGCCTTCGGGTGCACCATCGGCCGACTGTTGTGCATTGTTGGGTTGGCCCGCTTCGTTCTCTCCCGCTTCACCACCGGTTGAGTTGTCTTGGCCTTCTGACATGGCGTTCGGGTCGCTCGAACCTTCACCGGGATTTCCCGCAGAAGATTCACCTGGTTCGGACCCATCGTTGTTGTTTGAACCAGAGGCACCGTCACCGCCGTTTGATTCAGATGGATCGTTTGGATCGGAGTCACTTTCCGGTGATTCGCCGCCCGATGAATTGCCATCGGAATCGCCGCCGCTGCCGTTTTCGTTTTCCCCGGTTTGCTCGGAATTGGATTCGCCGGAGCCACTTTGGCCTTCACCCCCCTGGCCACCTTGTTCGGATTGTCCGCTTTCGCCGCTGCCACCGCCGCCTCCTGATTGGCCGTCTTCGCCAGCGCCGGAACCATTGGGCGAGCCACCATCGTCGGGCGTTTGGCCGTCGTTGTCGTCCTGGTCTTCCGGTGTTTGTTCTTCTGGATCGCGGCCGGCAACGATCTGCAACCGAATGGGTTCTGTTCGCGTGATGCCAGGTTGAATGTTTGGGTTGCTGGCGTCGCGTCGATTGTCCGTCGCGACTGCCACCACTTCGACTTCATCGCCGACCATCAATCGTGATGCTCGCGAACCACGACGTCCGGCATTGGACAAAATCATGCGTGATGGACGGAAGCGATACTCAGCGATCTGGTTGCCTTTCTCACCAGACTCGCTCTTCCACAAAGACGCACGAGCGATCAAGTCGATCCCGCGACGGATCTCGATTTCGATTTCGGACAATCCGAAGTCCACATCCGCTGCGTGAATCTCAAACAGTTGTTGAGCGTCCAGTGGAACGGGTTTGGGAGATCGTCGAGGGACCACGATGGTGATCTCTGGCGGTAGATCACGAATCACTTCGATCGGATAAACGATCGGGTCGGAATTGGTTTGTTCAGCTTGGTCCCAAACTCGAATGCGATAGCTTTCCAGTTCAACCGCACGCGTCGCGACTTCACCACTGCGAAGATCAAACGGCAACTCGAGCGATTTGCCATCGTCGCTCAGCGTCATCTCACGGACGCCCGCCGTCGCGCGAACTTCTTGGCCCATCGGTTTAGGATTGAATTCGACCACCGCACGAGCCACCGGGCGATTGACTCGGGCTCGCAAGATTACGCGTGTCCCATCGACGCCTCGAATCGAACCGCTGCGTCGAATGCGAGATGATTCTCCCGTGTACGCTGGTGGTTGATATTGAACTTCGGCGACACTGACGACGGGTGTGTCGCGGATTGTCCACTCAAACGGTCCCGCGACCGCGTCGCCTGCCACGATCTCGTAACGTTGGACTCCGCTGGCTTGGTGCGAGACTTCAATGGATGCGGCGTAAGCGGTGGTCGACGAGGTGCTAGTCGACTCGTCCATTTGCATCTCAGTGGATCGGCCGTTGGACGTCTCATTGCCTGAAGAGCTGGACGATTCTTTCGCGTTCGAATTCAGCCAACGGAACTCGACGGATTCTTCTTTTCGCAGACCACGGACGTTTGCGGAAACCACCACCGTCCGCCCAGCCAAGATCTCCGCATCGCCCGGTTGAACGTCAGTGATCTGGACTCGATTAGCAGGTCGAATGTCGGCCGCGGGAGCCATCAACCGCGCGGCTGATTGCAATGTGTTCTTGGGAGACGCGATCGCGTAGATCATCAGAACCGACATCAAAGCGATCGTCGCGATCCACCATCGCAGCAAACCGGTGGCTTCTTCGGGCAACGCATCAATCGATCGCAGTTTCGCAGCGGTGGTCGCACCGATTGACTGGACGACTCGTTTGGACAGGTGACCTTTGGAAGTCGCGTCGCCGGAGTCCTGAGCGGTCAACGTGATGTAGCTGGAAAGGGCATGTCCCAGTTCAGGATGGTCTCGCTCAAGGGCTCGCGCGGCGTAGTCGGCACGAACCGATGAACGCATCACCGGCCAAACCGAACGGACGATGTGAACGGTCGCTGCAATGATCGCGATCGAAGCAAAGACCAACCGGCCGATGGTTCCCGGTGACCAAATCCATTGATCCATCACGACCCAGGCCAGCATCGCGGCCATCGCCACAAGGACCCCGCGAAGCATTTGACGTGTCAGTTCGGCTCGCCACAGCACGGACCGAGCCGCATCGATCCGGGTTTGGATCAACGTGTCGTAGGCCGGTTTCGCTGCGCCCGAAGGTGACCGAGATTCGGTACCGGTCGGCGATGTTTGCGAAACGGGGTTGCGGGGGGACGTAGCGACGGACAAGCGGTCTATCCAAAAACGAATCAATCAAACGCCGGAACCTGCCGATGGCGACCACAACATTCCTGGCGAGACAACGTTGCAATTCTATTCGATCGGCGATCCCGTCGCCTTGGAAGCATCTTCTGTATCAATCAAAACATTTGTTCTGTCGGGTGCTGTATGTTATTCGCACGAAGAAAGTTCAGGTCACCAGCCTTGGTTGGGTGACTTGAATCGCTCCAAACGGGGTGGCTTCGTTCGTTTACAACGATTTCGCGGGCATCAGTGTGGATACAAACGACCGATTCGCTAAAGAGTTGTTACCGGTGAATCCTCGCTGTGAACATAGTGGGGGACTTATCAGAGACGCGGATCGACGGGCGGTTTTCCGGCCGAAGATCTTTAGATTTGCTACCGGCTGCTTTTAGTCGACTTTCCGATTCTGCCGCGTTGGGGCAAGATACAGACGGCGATTCGTGAGATTGACACCGTTTTCAGTCTGACGCGGCACGGATTTCAACCTCCACCTTTTCCACCTATTCCAAATCGGCCATGAGATACGCTTTTCGGCTCGCAGAACTGCTTGGGCACACCCCTGATCGGCGCAAACGCCCCGGTACGATCAAAGCGATCGTCGAACACACCGGATTGGATCGACACCAGGTTGCTTCGCTGCTCAAAAACGAAGCCAAGTACATCCCGTTGGATGCCCTGTCGCGTTTGTGCGATTACCTGATCGATCAAGGGCACGCGACGGCGGATCAATTGCCCGGTGCCTTGTTTGCTGTCAACGCAGAAAACTTCTGGGAGCAGTTGGCTCGCCGAAGCGACATCGAAATCGTTGTCGGTGTGCGTCAAGGCGAAGGCAACAACTCACCCGAAAACGCCATGGTCGTCGCCAGCGACTCGGTCTTGGTTGGCGAATTGCTCAACGGCATCTCGACCTTGGGCGGTGTGGCCAAACACATCGGCGAAGGCCCCGAGTCCAACGCGACGACATCGGTGCCGATGCCCGATCGCATTCAACAATCGTTGGTGTGGAGTCCCGGCCAAGTCACGTTGGAAGACGCTCGAGCTCGTGCGACGGAAGTCTTCGAAGGATTCACCGAAGCCCAAGGCGACCGCGGAATGGTTTGCATTGGCAGCGTGAAGAGTAACCCAGCCGTCGAGCTGTTGTTCTCCGACGCGTTCGGATGCACTCCGTTCGTGACCGAAGACGACGTCGACGATGTGTCCGCTCGCAGTTGCCCGTTCTTCCTTCGGTATCGTGACAGCGACCCAAAACCGGGTGCCGCTTCGGCTGGCATGCGTCTGAGCAAGAACATGGACGCACCGGAACCCGGCTTCTACTACGAAAAAGACGACGGCACTTGGGAGTACGCTGGCGGACAAGGCAAAGACACCGCATTGGTGTTCTACCTGTTCCACGAAGCTCTCGGACGTCTCGACATGGTGCTCAGCGGTTTCTCCGGCCGAGCCACTCGCTTGCTGGCCAAGACGCTGGCAATCCGCGGCGAAGAATTCTGGCCACCCGTCTATCACGAAGCGGGCGTCCAAGTCGGTGCGTTCTTGGTTCAGTACGACGATGCGGAATCCAAACCCAGCCGCGACGATCTGCTCTACAACACCGGCGGAGCTGCCAAGATCATGCCTCTGTCCCGCGAAGCGATCGCACGCCGAATGGCTCGCCGCTAGGATGAACAGAACCCGTACGATGGACTTCCAAGTCCGTCGTGCTGGCGTCTTCGACGGGCTAGGAAGCCCGTCGTACGGATTTTGACGCCCGTCGAGGGTGTTCTTCGTCCAAGGAACGATCGGCCGCGAACCTGAAAGCGGGTGCGGGTGTCTCCGGGGCGACTCGGGCTTTTTTAGCTCACCAGCTTTTTCAACTTGCCGGGTGCTGTTTCCCGTTGCGTTTGCGTCTGGAAAGACCAAACTGGTGGCACGAAAACCGCTGCCGGGAACTCACGTTCCGCCCGATCGCGAATCGAACGCGTTTCGGGACGTGATGAATCGCTGGCGGCTGAAGACTCGTTTCCCTCCCCACTTTGTTTCTCCGTCTCCTGACCACTCATGTTTGATTGCGTTGCACTCGTCGGTGCCACCGGTGCCGTTGGCCGAATCGTTCTGGACCAGCTCCACGCTCGCAAGTTCCCCATGCGGAAACTGCGTTTGCTCGCCTCGGCTCGCAGCGCCGGCACCCAAGTTCGTTACGGCGACGAAATGCTGACCGTCGAGCTGATGGAACCGTCGGCCTTTGAAGGAGTCGATCTGGTCATCGCCAGCACGCCCGATGAGGTCTCCGCTGAGTTCACGCCTTGGGCGGTCAAAGCCGGCGCGATCGTGGTCGACGAGAGTGCGTATTGGCGGATGGACCCAACCGTCCCGTTGATCGTTCCCGAAGTGAACCCCGAAGCGGTCGATGGTCACCAAGGCGTCATCGCCAGCCCCAACTGCAGCACGACTCAGATGGTCGTTGCACTGGCGCCACTTCACAAAGCCGTTGGCATTCGCCGGGTCATCGTCAGCACCTACCAGGCGACCAGTGGAGCTGGCTTGGCTGGCAACGTCGAACTGGAATCCAGCACGCGAGCCAGCCTCGACGGGCAAGCCCATTCGCCAGAAACATTCCAACACCCAATCGGATTCAACCTGATTCCGCAGATCGGATCGGAAAAGCATCTCGGCTACACCAGCGAAGAGATGAAGATGGTGCACGAGACCCAAAAGATTTTGGGCGATGATTCCATCCAAGTCTGCCCGACCGCCGTTCGTGTGCCTGTCGCGATCGGACACAGCGAATCGATCTTGGTCGAAACCCGTGAGCCGATCACTGCCGCAAAAGCTCGCGAGCTTTGGGAAGCAGCCGACGGGATCACAGTGGTGGATGACTTGGATTCCAAGTCCTATCCCATGCCGCGTGATTGCGACGGCAAGGACGATGTCTTCATCGGTCGAATCCGCCAAGACATCAGCTCCGAAAACGGAATCGCGTTCTGGTGCGTCAGCGACAACCTTCGCAAAGGTGCCGCAACCAACGCCGTTCAAATTGCCGAGTTGTTGGCCAACAAACATCAACCCGCCGCCGGATGATGAGCTGAGCTATCGTGTCATACCCTTCTGAATGCCGGATGCGATCATGAAACAAGTCGTCACCGTCGTTTCACCGCATCTGGCCGAGAACGTTCTCGCAGCCCTTCGTCGGGCTCCGTTGGAAGGGTTGAGTGTGATGGAGGTCAAAGGCTACGGCCGCCAAAAAAGCTACCTCGATCAGTACCAAGACACCGAGTACTCGGAAGCCTTTGTGCCCAAGGTCGAGATCACTCTCTGGGTCGATGACCTGCGTCTCGAAGAAGTCCTCGACAAGATTGTCGAAGTCACCCGCACCGGCCGCATCGGCGACGGCAAGATCCTGGTCATGCCGGTCGCGTCGTTCATTTGAACCTGTCAGCCGTTCGCCATCTCGTCGTAACCCGCCGCGTTATTAAGCCGTTTAGGCGTTAGCCTCGGTTCCACCATCACAGAACCGGGCCTAACGGTCGTCGGCTAATTGATGCAGCGATCCACTATCACCGTAGCTGGAATCGCAAGATTTCAGATCCCCGCTACGCCTTCGCAACCAGCCGCGTGAGCAAGGCCGCACGCAGAGCCCCGCGACCTTCAGCATTCTCGCAAGCTCAGGCATCGCTCCTTCGCGACCACGATGTGGTCCAGCACTGAGATGCCGATCAGCTTGCCGGCCTCCGTCAGACGCTCCGTCACCGCATGATCTTCGCGGCTGGGCGTTGGGTCACCTGACGGATGGTTGTGCACCAGCAACACCGCCGCGGCCGCGTCTCGGATCGCCGGCCGGAACACTTCGCGAGGATGCACCAGCGAACTGTCCAGCGTTCCCACGGTGATGCGATGCGTTCGGATTGGTTTGTGTTTGGTGTCCAGCGTCACGATATGGAACTCTTCCTGCACCGCGTCGCCAGCCAAGTAAGCGAACTTCTGCGCGCAGTACTCGGTTGCTTCCGTCGTGCTTGTGATTTTGACAATCTGCACCGGACGTTCGCGAGCCGCTTCGGTTGCTCGCCGGCCCAGTTCGATCCCTGCCATGATTTGGCAGTAGCTGGCCTTCGTCACCGCTTTGGTGATGTGTCGCAATTCCGAAACGCTCTGTTCGCGAATCGCGTCCAGCTCCTCATCGAAGTGATTGGCCAGCTTTGTGCCTCCCGTCGTGGCCGATTCACCGACCACGCCCACGCGAATCAGGATCGCCAGCAGGTCCGCGTTGGACAGCGCTGCCGCACCATCACGCAACAAACGTTCTCGCGGTCGTTCCTCTTCCGGTCGCTCTTTGACTTGATCACCATGGATCTGATCTTGGATCCATCGGTCGATCAATTGGATCGGGTCAGTGGAGGCCCATGTGTAGTGAAGTTCATCGTCGGAATGAACTCGCTCGAGCACACCGGCTCGCACCACTGCGTTGATGGTTCGTGTGACAAAGCCCGCTTGGGTTTCCTCCACCAATTCAGTGAGTTCGCTTTGGCGAAACTGAGAGTGATAGGCCAACGGGTAAAGGATGGCTTGCAAACGTTGACGTCGGGTTTCGCTCATCGGGCAACTCTTCGACCTCGAACATCTAGGAATTCGAACACAGCGAAGATAACCTAAATTCACTCTACGCCTTTTGTTGGGCATCAATTTGACGCGCCCGAGACCTCCGTTTGTATCGCAACATGCCATCCATCTTTTCGAAAATCATCGCCAAAGAAATTCCGGCTGACATCGTCTACGAAGACGACCTGTGTCTGGCGTTTCGTGACATTGCTCCCAAAGCTCCTACGCACATCTTGGTCATTCCCAAACGCGAGATCGTGTCGCTCGCGGATTTGACGGACGAAGACCAGGAGGCGATGGGGCGCTGCGTCGTCGTCGCGTCCAAGGTCGCTGCAGACGAAGGTTTGGGCGACGGATATCGGTTGGTCGTCAACACGGGCTCCGACGGCGGCCAAGAAGTCCCGCACGTCCACTTTCACCTGCTCGGCGGCCGCAAAATGACCTGGCCACCAGGCTGAGCCCCGCCCGTCCGCAGGCCGTACGACCACACGCCAACGTAGCCGGATTCGCCAAGAATTCGGATCCTACTCGCCGCGTCAGCAAGGCCGAGCGTGAGCCTGTCGGGATCGCGGTCATCAATGATTCGCTGGACAAGAACCGGGCCTAACGGCCATCGGCTAATCAATTCAACGACCCGCTATCGTCGTTCGTCATAACCCGCCGCGTCAGCAAGGCGTCTTCACCGCGCGACCAGAGTAGAACATTTGTCTCAAATGTTCCGTCGAGCCCCGCTTCCACACGTGCCCCGTCGTTCCGCCGTCACCACGCGATCCCCGACGCAGAAGACTGACGCCTCCTTCATCCGTAGCCGGATTCGCCAAGAATTCGGACCGCACCAAAATCCCATCCGCCGCGTCAGCAAGGCCAAGCCTGAGCCTGTCGGGATCGCCGTCATCAATGATCCGCTTGACGAGAACCGGGCCTAACGGCCATCGGCTAATCAATTCAACGACCCGCTATCGTCGTTCGCCATCTCGTCCCAACCCGCCGCGTTAGCAAGGCTACTCCCCGCCAACTTGACCCTTTTTCCAGCCACTTCTCAATTCTTCCCTCGCTCACATTCAATTTGGGTGGAGTTTGCCGGCTGAGGTGTCGATGACGAAACAAGGCGATTCATTCAAGTCGAATGCGTCGTCCATTTGTCCTCCCACCTGTTCGAGACACGGATCGTCCCGATGAAATCCTCCTATGCTGTCGTGTTGACGCTGGTCTGTTTGCTGATGTCGACCGGATGTGTCGGTCCCATGTGGAACGCTTGCGGGCCCTGTGGTCCTGGGGTCGGCTGCGACAGCGGCGCCTGCGGTGACGCCTGCGGCGGTTGCGATTCCTGCGACGGATGCGGCGAACTGTACGTCGACCCGTGGATCAACGAACCCGCCGATTGCTACGACCCATGTGACTCGTGCGGCAACTACAACGGCCAATCTTGCGGCAAGTGCCGAGCCGTCTTCACCGGCATCAAGAGCATCTGGGGATACAAACGCGACGGCTGCGGAACCGCCTGTGACACCTGTGCCGGCGGCCGACCACTGTTCCCCGCCGCCGACCTGGGTGGCTGCGATGGCTGTGGCGGATGCGACTCGTGCTCGACCGGCTGTGATTCTTGCTCCGGTGGCTGTGACTCGTGCTCCGGAGGATCGTATGGTCATTCATCCGATGGCGTGATCCTTCACGAAGGCGAAACGATCATCAGCGACAGCGGTCACGGGCAAACCTCGACTGTGGCGGCTCGCACCGCCCAGAACCGTCGCAACTCGCCGGCTCGCCAGATCTACCGCACGCGAACCGTCAACGGGCAACAACCCACGTTGGCCTACTGAGCGGAAGGTTGAAGCCATGACCCAACATGGCAAACCTGCCAGCCTCGATGGTTCACCTCGGCAATGACTTGTGCGTCCGCCCCGTTGGGCACGAACAGACAAACGTCGTTGACATCGAGCGAATCCAAGTCCACATCGCCGAGTGACCGCCATTCTTTTTCCGCGGTCCAGTCCTGGTCGCGACCTTCGGCTTGATAGAGATAGCGTTCGTCGGCGGGCAAGGCATCTCGGACGGACGCTGGGCCGTAGACGACCGGTCTCACTCCAATCGCTGTCGCGGCAGATCGCCGAATCGCGATCCCAAACGGTTCGTAGTCCCACCGCGAGACGTGGGACCGAAACGTTCGCCGCCGCAGCAATTCTGGCAGCGGCACGGCGGACAGGCAAACCACGCGGTGTTCACTCTTGGACGTCGTCGCTCCCGCAATCAAACGCCGCATCCGCACGATGCGTCGCAGTGAGTCCAGCGTTTCTCGCGAGGCCGCTTCGTCAGACCCCAGTAACATCTCGTCGTAGTACTGAGGCCACGACTGTCCCGGCCAAGGCCCATCGCAACGACGTGTGCAGTGAACCAACCATTCGTCTTGTTCCAGTACGTTTGACTCACGCGACTTATCGGCGGCACTGGGTTGGTTTCGTTCTGCCTGATGGTCCAAGGTCTCATGACATGACCGTGGCAGGAACCTTCCCAATGCCCCCGCTTCCAACAATCTTTCGGCTGCCTTGGGATCATCCATGCCAACCCGCACTCCAATCGGATCGACTTCTAAGCGTCGCAAAACCGCTTGTTCGATCTTTCCGCCACGGCGAGAGTGCAACACATCGATGCGGTCGGCCACCGCGACGACCCATTCATCTCGATCGATGGTGAATCGCGGTTTGCAAGAAGAGGACGTTGCTGGAGAGGACAACTGGCGAGCGGTCCAGCGAACCAGCGGTACGTCGAAGGTTTTGGCGGCTTGAGTGACCCAGGAATCCGCTGCCGACTTCTCGACGGTTATCACGTGCATATGTCGCTCGCGAGCGTCCAGCATCGAAGCGGCCAGTTGCCGGGCCATTTCACGATGCCGGATCGGGCTGTGTCCCAGCCGACTGGAGACCGGTGCCAGAACTGGTTGGGCGGGCAAACCGAGATCGCGGCAGAGAGAGTGGAATGACGCCGGCGTCATTTGCCGAGCCAGATCCGGCATCAGGTGCTCAAGCCGCCGCCACCGCCTGCCAGCCCGTTTTTCAGCGTCCGAGGAGGTGCTGGAGCCACGTGAGTGATCTGGGTTGGATGGAGCGTCAGGACGCATGGCCGAGCCGTGGGAAGCGGGAGCGAACCGTTGGGAGGGCAAGTTCGGGAGCGAACGTTTGTCCACGTTAGCAGTTTTGGGGGTCCGGATAGGCGGGCGGCGTCAAAACGAATCCCTTCGGAATGAAAATCCAGAGAAAACCCGCCTTGAATCGCCGCCGATCAGTAGCTAACATTCGCCCCACGACGAGTCGGAACCGGCTCGTGATCCCCTGTAGCTCAGTTGGTAGAGCAGGCGGCTGTTAACCGCCTTGTCACAGGTTCGAGTCCTGTCGGGGGAGCTGAGTGGCTAAGTCACCAATAGCCGATGCAAGACAAACCCAGTTATTCAAGGGTTTTTTCGCATCGGCTTTTTTCGTTGGCGTGGATTGTCTGTCCTTGTCCTGCACCGTCGGTGGTGGATTTGGTGGTGTTTTTGAATCCACCACCTCCAAGTCGTCAGTGAGATCGTCGTTGGTCGACCCGATTGCCGTCGGTTTGTCCGTAGGTGGTGCCGTCGTCACGCCGACGATCTTCGCACCCTCCTCAATCGCTCGGTCAAAACTCGCCTGCATCGTCATCGCGTAGTGTTTGTTCGCGACTTCAGGAGAGTTGCCGAGCCAGCTGGTCACATCCTTCGCTGGATAGTGAGCGAGCAATTCCGTTTCGCGGGTCGCACGCAAGTTCTGCATCAGCTTGGCCCATGGAACCAGGCCGGCTTTGATGACGATCTTCTTCATCGTGGTGAGGATGTTGGCATCCGCGTCGTACCGCGTGACGACCAACTCAGCACCCTCAGGGGCGTGTTCCCTTGCACGCAGCAAATGGGGCCGCAGTTCGGGAAAGATCGGGCAACGTCGAACTGGTGGTGTCTTGTGTGACCGGACCAGCATTTCGTTATTGGCGAGGTCGATGTCTTCCCATTTTTGGATTCGCGTTTCGTGCGATCGCATCCCCGCGTAACGGGCAAACGCCAGCATGATTCGCCAGTCCTCACATGGGGCTTTGCGGATGCATTTTTCAATCCATTCCGCTGGTACCAGGACAAGTCGATCCTCATTGCCAGTCACAGCAGATGCTTCTCCATCAAACGGATTGCGGGAGATCAGCTGGTGTTTGACGGCGGAGCCAAAAAATTGTTTGCATCGTCCAATCGTCCGCCGAACCGTGTTCAGTGCCAACCCGGCCTTGTACTTCTTGCGCTCGTTCCCATTGGTCTGCAGCCACTTGCGGTAGGTCTCTGCATCGCCGGCGTTGAAAGTGTCGATGCGTTTGTCATCGCCAAACTTGTGGCACAAGCTACGGGCGGTGACTGTCAACAACTCAATGGTCCGATCTGCTCCAGGATGCGCTGCGATGTAGTCATCGCACCATTTCCGAATGGTTGGTGCCAAGTCCGGTTCGGCGGCTGGTTCCGCTGCTCGCAGAGGCTGGGCCAGTCCCTTCTTCACCAGCTTGGCATACAGTATGCCAGAGTTTTCGGCCAACTTGGCGAGCCACTGAGCCACTTCGTGG
>TARA_R110002073_G_scaffold46_5_pt1 | contig 49925 bp, 44 predicted proteins | sample TARA_R110002073 | Tara Oceans TARA_R110002073 (sample SAMEA4397174) | marine metagenome | biome: Polar Biome; feature: [DCM] deep chlorophyll maximum layer (ENVO:01000326); material: water (ENVO:00002006), including particulate matter (ENVO:01000060) such as... | depth 40 m
TTTCACCACTTGAAGGGTCAGTAAATTCTGTTGCAGGAATATCAACAAGCAATTCAAGCGTGTCACTATCAAATACTTTGACACCACCGGGTGAATAGTTAGAAACAGCGATTAAGCTGCCGTCTTGGCTAATTGCTCCGCCAATACTGTTACCTGACTGGATGATTCGTTTGGCAATGTCTTGATGTAGTAAATCTATTTTTGTCAGGCCACCGTCACGACCAAAGACATAGGCATAGCGTTCATCACGGGAGTACACAATGGAGGCATGAGACAAATCGCCCAAGCCTTGAATATCGGCAAAAGGTGCCTTATCTCCGGTATCAATCAGTTTTACTGACCCACTTGCACGCTCGATAATAACGCCTAGATCACCTGTCGATCTAAGCACTTGCGTGTTTGAGCTTAGCTGCTCAGACCCTGCAAGCTCATCGTTGTGTAATAAACAACTACAGGCACTTAAGGATAAGACCAAAGACGCACCAAGCAGATTTCTTATCATCATTGGCCTACCCCTAAACCCGACTTAAGGTAAGCGCCTATCCAGCTTGCCTCTTCTTGTTTGAGAATTCCCTTCCACGGTGGCATGGGCGTGCCCGGGCGCCCTTCCATAATCACTGCAGCAAGGTCTTCAATACTAAAACTGGCTAATTTTTCAGGCACTAAACTAGGTCCTAAACCACCTTTGAGCGTCATTCCATGACAAGAACCACAATCTTGTTTAAGCAGATACACCAACTCTTCTTGTCTGGATGCTTCCATATTTTGGATAAATGTAATGGTATGATTATTAGCGTGAGAGGCTTTCTCTTTGCCTGGTTCGCGAACAATCACAGTGCCCAGCATTTCAGAATGTGGCCCACAACGATAGGGGTAACTACCTGCCTGTACAAAACGCTTCTCAAAAAACTCACCTGGGAAAAAGTAATCCGGCTCCGGCACACCTAATGCTTCAAACCAGACACTATGATATTGTCTGCGCTCATCATTGACCCACCGAACAGTATCACCCGGGTTAATAGTCACATTCTCTGGCATGAACAGCATTTTCTTGATGCTGATCTCTATTGTTTCTGCCTGAGCCAGCACGGGTAGAGCCATAGAAATAAGTACTGACAACAAGTAACTTGCACATTTTCTTTTAAGAAAAATTCTACTTATTGCCGTACTTATCTGAGATCTCATCGTTTTGCCCTTCTTTCAATTTTTCTCAATTTCTTACAGCTTTTCTCAATTCCTTACAGCTATTGCTTAACCGCGTTGATCTCAACTTCACTATTATCAAAGCCTAATTTGTAACCAAAGGAAACATGATGGAAGCGGCCACTGGTGTGATCATCGTGAATGGCAAAGCCGAAGTTATATTGCTTGTCTAAAGCTAAACCGAGATTGCCTTCACTTTGAGCCAGTGGACGTTTGAATTCAACAGACCACTTCTTGCCCTGCTTAACGCCACTCGCCTGACTGATGATCGCTTCGTTCATAATTCGGTCTGCCAGAACATGGCCATCTTCAACTGATTTTTCTCCAGACTTATAGCGGATGATGTCCATAAAGTGCTGTGCAGTGAATTCTGCATCAATATCAGCAGATGCCTTACGCTTGTCCCAACCACCTAAAGGCTTATTGTTACGACCTTTGATCTCAATCTTCGTTCTACTTTCTTCAAGATATTTGGTCACATTTTGGCCAGCAGGAGCAAATGGCATCTCATTCAAATCGGCATGACATGTCCCCCAGCAACCAGCACGATCAGCATATTCAACTTCATCCGTGGCTAACATAAATGCCAGTTTGATTTGATTCTTGGCATCCATTTTTCCACCCTCGACAAATGGTACGGGGTGATGTGAGTCATCGTCCCAAGAGAACTGTAAGTAGAGGTTTTCGTTATCGTGCGCTGCACGTACATCAACCGCAATACTGCCTCGTTTGTTTGGAATCACTTTGTCTTCAAGCTTCTCGCCACTGACAATTTTTTGCCCAATATCGGCTGCTTCTTCTTCATGACACGCAATACAGCGGTCGCCTTTTTTAAATGAACGTTTGCCACCGTGATCCCGACCCAACGCCCACTCCATAGAGGCTTGGCCAGGATAAAAAACAGTGACATTTCGAGCAGGTACTGCAGCCCAATTGATACCGGAAACACTTTCAGATTGTGTTGCTTTTTTCGCTACTGGCGCTGTTTTTTCTTTTACAAGGGCTGACGTTTTATCTTTTGCTTGTTCTTGTTGTTTTTTAGCTAATACAGCCGCTTCAATTTCTGCTTGTTTAGCCTGCTCTGCTGCTAAAAGAGCCGCATCTTCCGCGGCTTTCTTCTGCGCTTCTTTCTCGGCTTCTTCTTTATCTAAGAACTCTTGCCAGTGTTGTGGAATGGCAATCGCTTTACTTGGATCTGGCTTTGTTAGTTCATCTAACTCTTCATCTGTTAATTGGTCATGAACATTTTTGTGTGCAATACCTTTATGACAATCGATACAGGTATTGCCCGCTGTCATCGCATTAAGATGCTGTTTGCGCGCTCTAGGCTTCTGATCTTCTGGCTGCATGGTTTCAAAATCATGGCAGTTACGACACTCGCGCGAGTCGGTATCTTTCATGGAATTCCAAACGTTTTTCGCCAGTGTTAAACGTTTCGCATCGAATTTTTCAGGTGTATCAATACTTCCAAGCGCCTTATGTAATAGCTCGTTTGAGGCTTGAATTTTTCGTACAATTTTATGTACCCATGGATCAGGCACGTGACAGTCTGAACAGGTGGCTCTGACCCCACTTCTATTTTGGTAATGAATGGTGTGCTTATATTCCTGGTAGACATTCTCTTCCATTTCATGACAGCTAATACAGAACTCCATGGTATTGGTCGCTTCCATCGCTGTATTAAAGCCACCCCAAAAAATAACGCCAACAAACATAAAAAATAATGCTGCTGTTACCGTTGCGCCGTACATCACTTTTTTAGATAACAGGCTTTTGAGCTTTTCTGCTGCACTCATCGAAGGAACTCCCTAGAGTTTTGTGATCAAATTCATAACATGGTATGAGGGGAAGAGAGAAGCCGTATACGGCCTCTCGCTAGCTAATTTCTCCTTAACAAGAAGGGTTAATTAGGTTTTATGGTTTGCTCTGTTATACACATTGAACTTACCTGTTGGTGTCGTCAGACCTTTAATTCGCGTAATCTCTTTGAGAGTTTTCGCATCATAAACAACGATTTCACCAGTCGGGTTTTTGCTATCGGATCTATTCCATACAGATACCCATACTTCCGTACCCGCTTTATTGAACTCCATATGAAGCGCGACTTTACCGGCTTCTTCAGTGACACGGATGGTCTTCACAATTTCATGGGTATCTTTATCGAACACTTGAACACTCTGCTGAATTTCTGGCTCAGGATGTTTCAACTGATCTGCCCAAACGTATTGAGAGTCTGGATGGGTTCGAATGAAAGCACCCGCACCATCGGTTTCAACGGTGTAGCATAGTTTCCATGCCTGATCAGGATGACCAATGGGATCGTTACCCCAAACAGAGACTTCACCTACACCTAAATGTGTTGTCCCACCGACAGGGCCGCACTTCTTATCTATCCAGTTTGCACCAGGACCGGGATGTGGCAGTTTCGCAACATCGATCATTTTTTCTAACTTACGTTCTTTAGTATCCACCACAACCATCTTGTTCGATGCATTAGCAGCGATCTGGAAGTAACGACCTGTTGGGTCAAAGAAACCATCATGAAGGAATTTAGCAGAATCAATTTGCTCAATACGCAGGTTATTGATATCGCTGTAATCCACTTGCCACATTTGACCTAACTCTTTAATGGCAACCATCCACGTCGGTTCATTCGGTGTTGTGTAGATTGCCGCAACACGCGCTTCGTTGACATATTCACCATCAACATTCACACCACGAGAAGACACCACTTTTAGAGGTTCTAGTGTTTCTGCATCCATGATTACGAAATGTGGGGGCCAGTAACCACCAGCAATAACGTATTTACCATCGCCTGAAACCGCGATATCACGAGCGTCATATGCCATTTGTGTTTCAGCTACAAGCATCTTGTCTGGCGTTTGCCATAAGTCGATTTTATTGACTTTGCCATCACGACCAATGGTGTACCAGAAACGACCAACAGCATCTTTACCATACTGGGTTTTATGGTGCTCAGTCCCTTTGATAACGTGTACCGCATAACCTGTATCGATATGCGCTACGATTTCATGCTTATCACCATCAATAATGGCGGCCATGCCGGCATCACGTTCGATAACCACAAAAAAGTTTTCCCAATTACGGCCATGAAGCGGCTTCGTTGGGTAATCCTTTGGTGCAATATACTCCTTGGTACGCTCTTTCATCATGGCTAGAGACATTTCAGGCGGAACCGGTGGTTCCATCTGGATATACTTAGCCAATACATTGATTTCATCTTTGGAGAAGATGTCATCAAAGTTGTTCATACCCCCTTCAGTACCTAGCTCAATGATTCTAGCAAGACGCTTTGTACCTTTTTTAAGAGTCTCTTCTGGCTCAAGGTTTTTACCCGTCGCCCCCTTACGAAGAACACCGTGACAGCCAGCACAACGCTGGAAATACATTGTTTTGGCTTGATTGAATTCTTCAGGCGTTAAGGTCGGCGCAGCTTTATTGGCCGCGTATGCTCCTGATCCCATACCGACACCCATTGCCAGTAATAATGCCGAAAAGGCTAATTTATTCTTTTTCATCGTGCGCGAACTCCTATCTTGTGATGTCGCTATTTTTTGTTAAAACCCTCTCTTTCTACTTACTCCCCCTCTAGTAAGCATGTTGCCTTTAGCTGTAAATTAGCTGTAAATTTGATTTTCTAACTGTTTACAAACTGAGCTATCTGACACACGTTCAACCCTCTCACTTAAGCTAGATTTTATGAATAACCTATTAGTGGTTAGCGCCTCCTCATAAGTAGGTAGAAAACCAAGAAAAAACGCCTTACTTGATCCTTGTCAAACACCGAAGTCATTGTGACAGCCATACTTCATCGCACTGCTTTGATGAATACAGATGAATATAGATGAATACAAATAGATATACACAACATTCATGCCACATAATAACAACTTGATTTATAAGAACTTTTAACCTCTGGAGATCAAAATGACACTTAGCAAGAGAGCTCATTACGACAACCCGGATGTAGATATGACAACAAAACAGTTATTCTTTGATGCGATTACTCAAATCGTTGCCAAGCTCCCCTTGGATCTGGAAGACACCCATCGTTACAATCACCTTTTGGAGTGCATGCAAAGCATCTTTCCCTTTGATGCCGCCGCGGTATTAAAGTTAGACGGAAGCTTACTTAAACCCTTAGCCACAAGAGGCCTGAGTGATGATGTATTAGGCAGGCGCTTTGTCGTCAATGAACACCCACGATTCGTTAAAGCACTAAGTTCTAGAGAGCCCATTCACTTTGAAGCCGACTCTAACTTACCCGACCCTTATGATGGTCTAATTGAGGATGAAACCTTTAATGCCAGGGTGCATGACTGCATGGGTATTTCATTATTTATCGATGAAAAACCTTGGGGCTTGTTAACGCTGGATGCGGTTAACCCAGGCACCTTCGACTACCTTGACACCATGGAGATCAATACATTTACCCGCTTAACAGAAGCGGCTGTCAAAGCGGCTGAGCGTATCGACATACTTGAAAGCAATGTGGCCCACCACCAACTCATTAATCAAGCACTTTCTTCTGAGTCACCCGGTAGAATTATTGGTAACAGCGCCCCCATTCAAAAGCTCAAAGATGAAATTTCTATTGTGGCTCAATCACACCTCAGCGTATTAGTCCTAGGTGAAACAGGCGTAGGTAAAGAGCTTGTAGCACGAAGAGTGCACTCTTTGTCACCACGTTCTTTAGGCCCTTTAATCTATATCAATTGCGCAGCGCTTCCTGAGAATATCGCTGAAAGCGAGCTATTCGGTCACATAAAAGGCGCTTTTTCAGGAGCCATTGCAGATAGAGCGGGTAAGTTCGAAGTTGCCGATGGGGGTACATTGTTTTTAGATGAAGTGGGTGAACTGCCTTTATCGATTCAACCCAAACTATTACGCGCCTTACAAAGCGGTGAGATTCAACGCGTTGGTTCAGATAAACTAATCAACGTAAATGTCAGAATCATTGCCGCAACAAATAGAGACCTTCAAAATGAAGTCGCTGAAAAACGCTTTAGAGCAGATTTATTCCATCGCTTAAGTGTCTACCCTATTACGGTACCGCCTCTGCGTGATCGGGATAAAGACATTCTATTATTAAGTGGCTACTTACTTGAAGTAAACCAAAAACGCTTGGGTGTGGAAGGTTTGCGTATTGCACCAGAAGCGAAATACCTTCTGACAGCCTACAACTGGCCAGGCAATATAAGAGAGTTAGAGCACACCTTAAGTCGTGCAGCCTTAAAAGCCATCGCTGAACAAGGAAGAAGCAAGCGCTCTATCGTGATTGATGTGCAACATATGGATATCAAACCACTAAATTTCAAGCACTCACAAACTCAACCAGACTCAATGAATTATGATGAACACAGTACGCAGATTGGTATTCAGGCAAATGGCAATTTAAAAGCGGCCACTGAAGAGTTTCAGCGCCACTTTATTGAGACAGTACTGAATAGACATAATGGCAATCAAGCGGCGGCAGCACGCGAAATGGGAGTCAATCGAAGTAATTTTTATCGTTTACTGAAACGCCTGGAAGGTTATTAAGAGAGCCGTACTGATATAAAATAGTTCTAATCTACAGCAGCTCAGGCTTGACCTAAGCACCTCTTTGCTTGGTCGTTCCTGACTAGCTATCATTAAATTGTATTCATCTTCAGCTATGGTAGAATCCGCACCTTTCCAAGGCTCTTCAATATTCACAATGATGAACGCTTAGCTACCACTATTCACTTTTTAGGAGTTGCTTCCTTATGGATGCAGTTTATGCCGCATGGTTAGGCATCATACAAGGAATTACTGAGTTTCTGCCTATTTCAAGCTCAGGCCACTTAGTATTAATGCCGCTCTTTACTGGCGAAGATGACCAAGGGGTTGCTTTCGACCTAGCCGTCCATATTGGTACATTATTAGCCGTTGTACTCTACTTTCGAAATGACGTTAGTAATTTATTAAAGGATGGCGTGTCTTCGATTATTAAGCGTCAGCATGTTGGCCAAAGCCGTTTGGCCTGGGCCGTTGTATTTGGTACCGTTCCTGCTGGCTTAGCAGGTTTAGCGTTACTGGATATTATCGACACCCATTTACGTTCTGCCGAAATTATTATGATAACCACTATAGCATTCGGTATCCTGTTAGGCTTTGCCGATGTTACAGCCAAACAAACACGATCAATCAACGATATTAAAGCCAAAGATGTTCTAATTATTGGCTTATGCCAGGCGCTTGCCTTAGTGCCAGGAACATCTCGGTCTGGTTCAACCATTACCGCGGGTTTATTACTTGGCTTAACACGTGAAGCCGCGTCTCGCTTTTCGTTTTTATTGGCGATACCAATTACATTTTTAGCAGCTTCCGTAAAAATTCTGGAAGTCGCTACTGATGATACAGCGGTGATTGACTGGATTGCGTTTATGATTGGCGGCCTAACATCTTTCATCACGGCCATGCTGGCCATTCACTTTTTCCTCAAGTGGTTAAATAAATTCGGAATGTGGCCTTATGTCATCTATCGCATGATCTTGGCTGCACTGATTTACGTTCTTATATTGAACTAAAAAGGCATTTTTATGTTACTCCCAGCACTTGCTATTTTAGGTGGTTTTATCTTACTCATTTGGAGCGCAGACCGCTTTGTTGATGGCGCTGCTGCAACCGCCAAACATATGGGTCTACCTTCTTTGCTGATTGGTATGGTTATTGTCGGATTTGGTACCTCTGCACCTGAAATGGTCGTATCTGCCATGGCAGCCTTAGATGGGAACCCGGCTTTAGCTTTAGGTAATGGCTTGGGCTCCAACATAGTTAACATAAGTTTGATTTTAGGGACAACAGCATTGGTCGCACCCATGATTGTTAACTCCAAAATTATTCAAAAAGAAATCCCCTTACTAATCGCAATCAGCTTATTGACCGGTTTTTTCCTGTGGGATTTGACACTAACATTTACTGAATCCCTCATTTTACTGGCAGGTTTTTTTGTTGTTATTGGCTGGTCTATTTATGCAGCTCTCAATCACAAGGGAGATGCACTTGAAGCAGAATTTGAAGAACAGTTATCACATGCAATGTCGCTGGGTAAGGCTTTATTCTGGTTGGCGACAGGCTTGACAGTATTGATTATTAGTTCTCATTTCCTGGTATGGGGCTCTGTTGAAATAGCTCGGCAACTGGGTGTTAGTGACCTCATTATTGGCTTAACCATCATTGCCTTAGGTACCTCTCTTCCCGAACTTGCTGCCTCTATTGTTGCCGCAAAAAAAGGTGAGCATGATATCGCTATTGGTAATGTCATCGGTTCGAATATGTTTAACTTACTCGCAGTTATTGGCATTGCAGGCACAATAAGCCCAATGTCGGGCCTTGAGCCCGAAGTCATTTGGCGAGACTGGACAGTCATGATCAGCTTAATCGTACTGCTATTGTTTATGGCATATGGCTTTGGGCGGGGTCATAAAATTAACCGCTTAGAAGGTGGCATTCTGTTAAGCGCTTACGTCGCTTATAACGCTTACCTTATTCACTCCATCATAGGGGCTTAATAATGCGATTCGTATTGTTCGTCTTTGTCTTGTTATTAATCTTAACCGGGTGCTCTAAAGAGCAATCAATTACCAAACTAAGTGGCTCTACTCAAGGCACAACCTGGCATATCAGTTACTGGTCAAAAGAAGATAAAGACTCAGAAGCACTTCAAAAAGAATTAGATGCAGAGCTTATTAGAATTGATTCCGTGTTATCTAACTATCGTGATGACTCGGTCATCAGCCAGGTGAATAACAACCATGATGCCACCGCTATCAATGCCGATGCTGAACTCATTTATTTAATTGAAGAAGCCCGCAAGGTTCATTCGGCAAGCCAAGGCTGTTATGACTTAACAATTCAACCTTTATTTGCACTCTGGGGCTTTTCTGACAAGTCTTTGCATATACCAAGTGAAGCCGAACTAAGTGAAGTCATGTATTCCATCGGCATGGAAAAGGTCCAGACACATGAGTCCTTCATTCAAAAACAGCTAGGCAAAGTGCATATAGATGTATCGTCAATCGGCCAAGGTTACAGCGTGGCTCGTTTAGCTGAATTACTTGATAAAAAAGGCATTACAAACTATCTAGTAGAAATTGGTGGTGAACTTCAAACCCGAGGACAAAAACCACAGATGCAGCCTTGGAGAATTGCCATTGAACGGCCACTTCCAGAAGCAACAGGCTTTCAAAAAGTCATCACAATTGCGACACAATCACCCACTGCCATTATGACCTCTGGCACTTATCGACATTATTATGATGACTCTGGCAAACGCTACAGCCATATTCTGGATGCTCGAACAGGGGCTCCTGTCACGCATTCAACCGTATCTGTCACAGTAATTCATGAAAGCCCGACCATTGCAGACGCTTGGTCTACAGCCCTACTTTGCCTTGGCACACAAGAAGGTTTAAAGCTTGCAGAAGAAAACAATTTGTCTGTATTTTTTATCGATCAAACAAACTCAGGCATAGAAGAAACAAGCTCAGACTTATTCAGAAACATGAAAGATATTACGGTTGAATAAGCCTCCCTTCGACACCTCGATAAACTCAGTACAGGCGGCTCAGGGAGTGGTAAAACGGCTCAAGTAAGTACCATTCATTATGTATTCATTAACAAGTAATCAAAAGCCGCCAAGGATGCTTTCGCGCCCTCACCCATCGCAATCACGATTTGCTTATAAGGCACCGTGGTCACATCGCCGCAGGCAAAAATACCCGGTTCAGATGTTCTACCGCGTTCATCAATGATGACTTCACCGTACTTGGATAAATCGACCACATCAGTTAAGAAATGACTATTTGGCACCAAGCCAATTTGAATAAACACGCCTGACAATTCCTTTTGAAGCACGTCTTCAGTCGTACGGTCTTGGTATTCAATAGCGACGACTTTACCATTTTTCGCAAGAATCTGTTTGGTCACGACATTTTTGAGTATCGTGATGTTATCTCTCGCATCGGCTTGCTTAACTAACACGCCATCGGCTTTCAAGTCTGGCATAAATTCAAACACAGTCACTGATTTTACAATACCTGCTAGATCTAAAGCGGCTTCTATACCCGAGTTACCGCCACCAATCACCGCAACATCTTTACCTTTGAAAAAGGGACCATCACAGTGTGGGCAGTATGCAACGCCACTACCTATATTTTCTTTCTCGCCAGGAATACCCAGCTCTCTCCACTTCGCACCTGTTGCGACAATGAGCGTTTTAGATTCAATCACTTCACCAGAACTTAAATGAATACGTTTTATATCGCCCTTTTCTACCTTAGTCACTTTTAAGTGAGACTTCAGCGTTATCTCATAATCATCCATATGCGCTTGAAGAGAATTGGTCAACTCTGGCCCAGTGGTTTTTGGAACAGAAATCAGGTTTTCAATACCCATGGTATCTTTGACTTGCCCGCCAAAACGGTCTGCAATGACCGTGACATTCAGACCTTTACGCGCACTGTAAATAGCGGCTGCGACACCTGCCGGCCCCCCGCCAATCACGGTCACATCCTGCAAGGGTAAAGCAGGCTCATCACTTGCGACGTGTAGTGGAAACTTTTCGATAAGCTTTTCTAACAAGGTTGCCTGATCAATTTTCCCGTTTGCAAACACTTCGCCATTTAAGTAAACAGAAGGTACGCCTTGAATGTTTCGTTCTTCAATTAATTCTTTATACAAACCACCATCAATCATTTCGCTTGTGATCTTTGGGTTTAGTAAAGAAAATTGATTTAAAGCTTGAACAACATCCGGACAGTTATGGCAACTCAAACTAATAAATACTTCAAAATTCAGCTCAGCATCGACAGACTCGACCATCCTTTGAATGCTTTCATCCAACTTTAAGGGTGTACCGGATGCATTTAATACAGCCAACACAAACGAGTTAAATTCATGACCACTGGGAATACCTGAAAATCGAATACCGGTATCTTGACCATCAGCTTCTACCAAAAAACTAATCGGGCTGCGCAATAGGCCAGGCACATCCTTTTCTTCTAAAGAAATATTCTCTGAGACTGAGGCAAAACTTGTTAAGAATCCTGCTAGCTCTGAACGCTTAGCATGATCACCTGTTTGCAAAACCAGATTCACTGACTTTTTCATGTTGGCCGTGTAGGTTTTTAAAGCGTGTAAAATATCATTCGTTAACATGGTTTTGCCTCGCCTATTACTTTAAAATAATGCTGCTCGATGAGCCTGTCGAAACGCTTAAACAACGTAATGCATAGGAATCACAAGCTTCCCTTCGACAAGCGCAGGGACCGAAAAATACGCTCGTTGAGCCCGTCGAAACGCATTATCGGAACCACCACACTGTTGGGAAAATCGTTTACTTATTTAGATCTTACCTACCAAATCAAGGCTTGGCGTTAATGTCGCCTCACCTTCTTCCCATGCTGCTGGGCAAACTTCACCATCGTGATTAGCAACATACTGTGCGGCTTTCACTTTACGCAACATGTCCTTCGCTGAACGACCAATTCCCAAGTCGTGAACTTCAGATACTTTGATGATGCCCTCTGGATTCGCCAAGAAAGTACCCCGTAATGCGACACCATCTTCTTCGATCATCACATCGAAACCACGCGTAATTTTGCCTGTCGGGTCACCGATCATTGGATAGTTAATTTTGCCAATGGCATCAGAGCTGTCGTGCCATGCTTTGTGGACAAAGTGAGTGTCGGTTGAAACTGAATAAACTTCGACACCCAGCGCCTGAAGCTCATCATAATGCTTTGCCATGTCTTCTAGTTCAGTCGGACAAACAAACGTAAAATCTGCTGGATAGAATAAAAAGATCGACCACTTACCCAAAACATCCTCAGAAGTAATCGTTTTGAATTCACCATTGTGGAAAGCTTCTGCTTTAAATTCTGGGATACTTTGATTGATTTTATTCGTCATGTGTAAAACCTCTAGTTGAGTCTTAATAATAGAATCTGAATGAAGCCTTTTGGAGCTTTCCCTCAGCGACGGAGAAATATTAACCATAAGCATTGATTGAATAAATCAAATAAATTAGATTATAACGTTCTAAAAAACAGAATATAATTCTCGGTCATTACAGTTGGGTCCACGCACATGATTTCTCTCAAGCAACTTCGTTATGCACTTGCTGTTGAAAAAAACCTTCATTTCAAGAAAGCCGCCGAGGAATGTTCAGTCTCTCAATCTGCCTTGAGCACGGCTTTAAGTGAATTAGAAAAACAACTAGGTATTCAGGTATTCGAGCGTGACAACAAAAAAGTACTGATCACACCCATCGGCCAAGCAGTGCTTGATAAAGCCCGGACGATTAAATTGGAAGTAGACGATTTATATCAACTTGCTCGCAGCCACAATGAGCCTTTCAGCTACCCTATGACGCTAGGCATTATCCCCACCATTGGCCCTTACTTATTGCCAAAGGTGCTGCCAAATCTACGGAAAAAATTCCCCAGCTTTCAGCTAAGAATTATCGAAGAACAATCACATGTTTTAGTTGATAAAGTTCGAAACGGCGATATCGATACCGCTATTTTAGCCTTACCTTTCGCGCATGAAGGTTTATTAGCGTTTGAGTTTTGGGAAGAGGATTTTTACTGGATCACCCAGCGTGATGATGTCATGGCAGGACGCGACAATATTAATAGTGATGAGATTAATCACTCCCAATTAATGCTCTTAAAGGATGGGCACTGTTTGAAGGACCACGCACTGTCAGCATGTAAATTACAAGCCAGCCAGACCAATCAAATATTTGGCTCAAGTAGCTTGAACACTTTAATCCAAATGGTCGCGGGAAGAATGGGCACCACCATTGCACCAGAAATGGCCTTGGACCAATTAGTTTCAACCAGCTCTGAACTGCACGCTGTCCATTTGAATGAAACTAGTCCGCATCGTCGTATCGCCTTTATCGTTCGCCCTAACTACGCAGGTGTTTCTAATATTGAAAAGTTGATGAAGATGTTTCATGAGGACTTAACGACATTTTTAAAACATCAATCTGCAGAAAAGAAAATATCGCCATAATATACAATGGCATGGCCATCACTATCATCCGTATCAGTCATGATCGCGACACCCTCAATTTGAGAGATATCCTCACCTAGCCATGCTTTGAAATCAGCTTGTACGTGGCGTTTTTCAGTCAACCAAACGCCAGACTTATCTGTTTTATCTCTTACCGCTTTCATCAAGGCATTATCCGGTGCATAGGCATTTGACCACGTTTTTTCTTTAACTTTTCGACTCGACCATACATAGTTCAAGGCTTTGGTTTGCCAGAAAAACCAACCACCCTCATGTATAAGATAAATACGGGCAACATAATCGTCACCCGACTTCCTTGTTTCAGGTAATTCAGGCAAGGCTTTATCAAGGCGCCAGCTCCAATTTAAATAAGGTGTTTTAGACAGGTTGATATCTTTTTTGAATAACAGACCTGACGCACTTTTTTTACTTTCTGCTCTTAAAAATGCAACGTGATTTTGTTTCACCAACTGGTAATCCGTTAATCCATTAAAACGTACTTCCTCCCAGGCAGCACGATCAAAAGCATTCACATTTAAAACACTAATTATTGGCTTATCTGTTTTTCCTTCAGAATTTGAATAAGCCTTTCCGTTCAAGAAGAAACACAAACCTATGCATACACAAATAGTGTAAAAAAAACGACCTTCAAGACACTCCTTATTCATCTTGTAACTCTCTTATTCAATAAAATTGGTCTAAACTTGAGTAACCTTGTTGCTAACTCGCTAAATGAAAGGCTCGTTATATGAACCGGAGTACCAGGTTCTCTATCACATCATTACTTCTGAGCATTCATACCAGCTTAGCAGTACCGTTCAGCTATGCAGATATAAATCCACATACTGAAACGTCTCAATTAATCGGCATCACCATTACCAGCATCAGTATTTTATTAATTTTGTCGGGTGCTTTTTTAAGCTGTGTGCGAAAACTTATTAACGATAAAAATACACTGAAAGACAATTTTCAAAAACTTCGAACAAAAAACGATGAGCTTTTAGATCAAAAACACCAATGGTTAGATCAAGAAACCGAGATACACAATATAAACCTAGAGCTTGAAAAACGCATCACGGCGAGAACTGAAACCGTTAATAAGGTAAACCATGAATTAACAAAAACCTTAGAAACAATCCACCAGCAAGATCAAAAATTAAACGCTCTAACGACAGCAATTGAATACAGCCATAGTAAAATTTTGATCATCGATAAACACTATCAGGTTTGTTACGCGAGCAAACACTTCCTAAGCTTTACGGGGTTAGCCTTGGGCGATATTCAAGATCAACCGCTTAAACGCTTGGAAAAGCATATTTGCTTACCCGAAATGGCATCAAATGGCTTAACCCTGAACAAAGAGGGTCTCATCGAAACCCAACTTAAATGCTTGGACAAACAGGGTTTAACGCACTGGCTGGATGTCCATATCGCTCTCAGTTGGTCTGAACTTAAAGAGATTCTTCATTATGTGATTATTTTTGATGATCAGGTAGACACTACCGTCCGATAACATCTAAACCAAGTCGAGACTAATTCAATTAAACACATGCTTAAAAATTTGATCCTATTGTCCTGTTTATTCTTACTTTGGCTTTTCTCTGATGCCATACTTGTTAACCAAGTTATAGTTTTAAACTAACCGGCCTTCTTTTGTTCAGTTTCTGGTGTGTCAGAAGCCTCTTCAGATACACTCTTTCCAAACTGGGGTTTAGTCTTTTCTCTGGTATCTATAACCTCTACTTTGCGCTGTTTTTCATACAAGAAGGTCAATACTTCTGATCGAAGGTGAACATACTTGGGATCTTCAGCCAAGGCTAAGCGATTGCGTGGACGAGGCAAGTCTACGTCTAAAATTTCACCGATAGTGGCAGCTGGGCCATTGGTCATCATGACAATGCGATCGGATAATAAAACCGCCTCATCAACATCATGAGTAATCATGATGACGGTATTGTTCAGTTCGTTTTGAATTTCCATTAACGAATCTTGCATGTGCGCTCTCGTTAAGGCATCAAGCGCCCCAAAAGGCTCGTCCATTAGCAGAATGTCCGGCTGCATTGCCAAGGCCCTTGCAATACCCACACGCTGCTTCATACCACCCGATATTTCATCAGGACGTTTATGCATGGCATGATCCATATGCACAAGATGGAGGTTATATTCAATCCATTCTTTCATTTCGGCTTTGGTTTTTTGCTTACCAAAAATCTGTTTAACCGCTAGTTCGACGTTTTGATAGGCACTTAACCAAGGCAATAAGGAATGGTTTTGAAAGACAACGGCTCTTTCAGGGCCAGGCTCATTGACCTCCTTTCCATTCAATACAACCCCGCCTCTAGAGGCTTGATAAAGACCTGCGACAACATTTAATACCGTAGACTTACCGCAACCCGAGTGGCCTATTAAGGATACAAACTCACCTTTATCAATTTTTAAACTAACATCTTTTAAGGCGGTGAAATCCCCTTTATCTGTGGGAAAAACCATATCTATATGGCTAATATCTAATAATGTGCTCATGGTTTTCTCCTTCAATATTGTTCGACAGTCTCATGGCCTGAATAACTAGCGTGCTGCACTCGTTTTATCCCAAGATAACCATCTCTGTAGTTGTTGCATGCCTCTATCTAACAAGAAACCAATCATCCCGATCACAACGACTGCGGCCATAATTCTGCTCAATGAATTGGAACTGCCGTTTTGGAATTCATCCCAAACAAACTTACCAAGACCCGGGTTCTGAGCGAGCATCTCAGCTGCTATCAAAACCATCCAAGCGATACCGAGCGAAAGACGCATACCGGTAAAAATCATCGGAATAGAGGCGGGTAACACAATTTTCTGTACATGCTTTAGTGCGGGCAATCGAAGCACACGGCTTACATTCACCAAGTCACTATCTATTGATGCAACCCCTACTGAGGTATTGATGACCATCGGCCACAAACAACATAGCGTCACCGTTATCATGGACACAATGAATGCCTTGGCCACCATAGGGTCGTCTGTTACATAAAGCGCACTAACCAAAATAGTCACAAGAGGCAACCACGCCAATGGCGAGACCGGCTTAAATATTTGAATAATCGGATTGACTGCCGCATTCAAGGTTTTATTCAAACCAACAGCGATACCCAATGGAATCGCAATCACAGCAGCTAATAAAAAACCACTCATCACGGTGATTAGACTCGTAAAAATCTGGTCAATAAAGGTTTCTTTACCGGTATAAGCTCTAATTTTTGGAACATAGCTTGGGTCATCAGCAACACGTTTGGCATTCCTAATGTCTTGACGCTCGTAAAAAGCCGTTTCTTTTTCGCGAGCGACTTGATGCTCTGCGTAAAGCGAGCCGAACTGTTCCCATACATGAGCAGGGCCGGGGAATTGACCTAAAGATGTGTTTATGTTTTGAGCGGCTGCCGACCAAAGAATTAAAAAAACAATAATACCTACTATTGGAACAGCGAGGGTTTTCGCAGAACTCAATGCAAAATCCAGGCTTTTATCTAACCATAAAATTTTGTCTTGAGATTCATCATTTAGAGGTGTCGCTGTAGACATACCTTACTCCTACATATTTTACAAAAAATAGCCGATGCATTAGTGGTGCTGATAAGAGATCAGCACACCTTTGACAGATCCTGATTAAATCTTATCGCCCTTTTTCAAGCCGATTGAGAACTTGTTGATATATGCATTTGGCGCTTTTCCATCGTAAACAATGTCATCGATGAAATGTGTTTGAGGGTCTTTGAAGCCATCTTCAGTAGCAAAATCGGGAAAGTCTTCTGCTTTTGCTTTCTTTTCTGCAATCAACGATTTTGCTGCTTTTGCATATAGATCAGGTCTATATACTTTTTTAGCAATATCAAAATACCATTCATCAGATTTATCATCGCTAATTTGTCCCCAACGACGCATTTGAGTGAGATACCAAATGGCATCTGAATAGAATGGGTATGTGGCGTTATAACGGAAGAAGACGTTGAAGTCTGGCACATCACGTTTATCACCTTTCTCATATTCAAAGGTACCGGTCATGCTGTTTGCGATGACGTCATAATCTGCACCAACATAGTTAGGCTTAGATAGAATTTTCACTGCTGCTGGACGATTTGCATTATTTTTCTCATCTAACCACATTGCGGCTCGAATTAGGGCCCGAGTTAAACGAACAGTTGTATTTGGATATTTTTCTGCAAACTCTGCCGTAATACCAAATACTTTTTCTGGGTTGTCTTTCCAAATTTCATAATCTGTCACCACAGGCACACCAATACCTTTAAATACCGCCTGCTGGTTCCAAGGCTCACCGACACAGTAGCCATAGATTGTGCCAGCCTCTAAGGTTGAAGGCATTTGAGGAGGAGGGGTCACAGATAAAAGCGCTTCTGCTGAGATCTTGCCAGAAGTATCGCCTTTATGCGGTGCATAATAGCCTGGGTGAATTCCACCCGCTGCTAGCCAATAACGTAATTCATAGTTATGAGTAGAGACTGGAAATACCATCCCCATATTGAAAGGTTTGCCTTCTGCTTTGTATTTTTCAACAACAGGTTTAAGCGCATCTGCCTTGATTGGGTGAACTGGGCGGCCATCAGCCATTTTTGGAATATTTGGCTTCATTTGCGCCCAAATATCATTAGAAACCGTAATCGCATTGCCATTTAAGTCCATTGAAAATGGCGTAATGATATGTGCTTTTGTGCCATACCCCATAGTCGCCGCAATCGGTTGCCCTGCTAACATATGTGCACCATCCAAACGCCCATCGATCACGCCATCTAAGAGTACTTTCCAGTTTGCTTGTGCTTCGATGGTGACGTAAAGACCTTCTTCTTCAAAATAACCATTTTCATAGGCGATCGCGATAGGCGCCATATCGGTTAATTTAATAAAACCAAAGGTCAGTTCATCTTTTTCTGGATAGCCTAATTTTTCTGCCTGAACCGAACTGATAGCAAAACTCGATATCGCGAGTGTAGCTAAAACAGCACATCTGAATACCTTGAACTTCTTCATAAAGATGATCCTTTTAGTTTCTTACAAACCCTCTATGTAAACAGTAAGTTTATAGGGAGTTATGGTCTCTCACATATTAAGGCAGCAAATCATGTGATGTATTAACTTCACACAAACTGCCTACAAATGACGATTCAAACCTACTAAAGCACAGAGCATGCCAACATTATTTAAGCTTAATTTTCAATAAGTTAAATAACTAAAATAAGATTTTTGGGCAATTTTGGGGATTAGGATAAAAGAAGAGAACCAAAACAGTGCAAGAAAGCACTTCTTAGTAGATATACGCTTTTGAAGAGATTTATTCTCTCAAATTAAGGAGGCGCAATAGTTGAAAAAGAAACTTTATTGCGCATTTGATATAAAACGATTAACTCCTAGATCTACGAATGAAGACCTTATCAGGACTTTTTCACATAGCACGTTAGGATGACAATACGCGTACCATTGACTCGGCCTTCAATATGTTCAGGGTTATCTGTGAGTGAAATACCTCTTACAACCGTCCCTCTTTTTGCGACAAAGCTTGTTCCTTTGACATTCAGGTCTTTGATCACCGTGACATTATCACCAGCTTTTAAGATTGCACCATTGCTGTCACGCGTGAGTACATTATCATCCTGATTATTAGTGACACCCGCTTCGGCCCACTCTAGCGCTGTCTCGTCTAAATAGAGCATATCGAGTAAGTCTTGCGCCCAACTTTCTGCAGAGATTCTCTTTAGAATGCGCCATGCCAAAATTTGAATAGCAGGAACAGGGCTCCACATACTATCGTTCAAACAACGCCAATGATTAATATCCATTTCTTCTAGGCTAGATTGAATGCTTTCAAGGCAGGTTGAGCAAATCATCACATCAGCATCACCGCGCCCTTCGGAGTCGGGTACTTGATAAACCGATAAAGCGCTTGAAGAAGCACATAACTCACAGACACCCGCACATCGCTTTTTTAACTCTGCTTCACTCGCCATAAACCCAAACCCTTATTAAATTAGAAATGCCAAATTATACGTGAAATACCCTAGCAAAGTTTACGTTTATTGCTTGTGAAAATTAAGGCTCCATCGAAATAAAGTATTAATTTTAGGCCTGTTTATATAAATAAACTTGCTTAGACAAACTACGGTTCTATGCTTGATTATGGGATATATTTAAATTAAAACCATATTTCTTAGGAGAAGCTTATTATGGATGAAAAAGATATCAATCGTATGTTGATGAATTACCAGCAGCTTTTCAAAACGGCTAACAAAGAAATCATTAACCCTGAAATTGAAGAATTAAGCGTGAACGACCTTAAACCAATGGTGGAGTTAGTCGCACGAAGCCGGGCAGCTTATTTAAAGTACAGCTACGAATTAGGCAAACAGTACTTCAATAGCGAAAACTATCCATCTGGAGATGAGCTAAAAAAACTGAAAACCTTAAGACTCAGATTTATTGAACTTGCAGAGTCAGCCCAAGCCTTTGAAACAAGTATTCAAAGAGGTTATCTGGACCTTAAATTAGACAAGTAAACTCGATAAATAAGCTTTAGGGTGAGACACTCAAACTTGGTTTTTTGGGGAGCAGCTTGAGTACAGCCTTGTCTTGATCAAGATTAAAATCAAACTGATTTAAAACATTCATGCCTAATAAACCATCATATTCAAAATTTGGTAATTCCATTAAAACAACATCCAGTGAGCGAAGGTTTAAATTACCAATACTGACATTAGGTATGTTTGCACGGTAGCCCGTCGCCTGACCATTTGCGGTATTCATCAAGAGTTCTAATATATCCTCCATCACAGCAGGTTGACTATTTTCTATGATGCCGCGCTTTATCACCGTCTTAGAAGCACCCGTATCGAGCATAAGCTCTAACGTGTCATTATTATCTAAGGTGACCGGTACTAAATAATGCTCGCCAACAACCCTTAAAGGTACATCAATATGAGCGCCATACTCCTCATATAAATCGATTGCGGTCTGAAGTTTATTCACTTCTGCTTCAATCTGTATATCATTTCTTGCACCGATAAGACTTTGTGATGCGGCAAAAGGCTTACCGGCTTGAAGCTGCCAATAGCTTAAACGAAGGTAAAACAAAGTGTTATCAGCACCAAGAGAGATCAATAATCGATATATATTCACCAATTCGTCATATTGACGGTTTTCGCCTAATGCTTTGTCGACTTTTTCAACCAACACATCAATTTCCGCTAACAAACGCTGCTCTGACTTGAAGTCTAGCCCGTATCTGAATTCATATAATGTCGAAAAAAGTAGCTCGTAGTCACCCAACTCGTAAGCAAGTTCAGCGATTAACAAAACCTTTTCCAAAGAAGGCTCTTCCAATTGAGAAAATCGCTCAAGTGCTAAGTCGAGGTTTTTTTGACGTATCGCATTTGAAAAGCCTATAGATAAGGACTCTAAAGGTGCGACAACAGACAGGTCTGATTCTATTAAAGCTTGCTGCTGCAAGTTAATCAGCCGTTGCTGCTGCCTAGAGATAGCATGAGAAGACGTTTGCGATGGCGCTAAGCCCTGCTTGCTAAGCCAAAACTGCTGAGCAAGCCAACCTACTAGCAGCCCCAAGATAAGTGCAATAAGATAACCTGCTGTTGTTTTCACACAAATACCTTTGATGTCGGTTTAGTGCTCACTTTCTGCAACTAAAATCTATCGAACAGTCTCTCAGCGACTTTAGGCACTTTAATTGCATCTGGCTCGGTAGAGATACTATTCTCGAAAGTTTGCTCTAGCATGTAGGTTGATAATTTACTTTGAGGGCTACTATTTGAAACCGAGTCTTGACTTATTTCTTCAGTAATGACATTAATTCTTCCAAAAACTTCTGCCACACCGAGACTTATATCCTTCGCTAACCAGCCTCCTACAACTTGCTCAACAGAACCAGACATACTCGCTAACCGGGTATTTTTTTGACCTGTCGATGGATCAACACTATAAAGCGAAGGGGCATATAATTTACCTTCATCGAGATTACCTGACTCCAAAGCGAGCGTATGATCACCGACTAGTAAATATATTAATTGCGCCTTAGTTACATAATCATATAACGGCAACCATTTAGCATCTTCATCAGAATTTTCTATTGTCAAGCTATCCAGCTGATTTAGAGCGGCATCAGAGCAGCTCAAGTCTGCTATTTGATTTGCAGTACAAAATATTGCTTTCGATTCGTATTCGTTAAACTGATTGGTGCACAACTTGCTTTCAATGTCTTCTCCGGTACAAGAATTCGTGCCACCTGATTCATTTAATTCACTTAAATCACAAGGAAGCTTTTGACCATTTTTGTAACACTCATTACTACGTAAAGCGCCTTTTTGTAGAGCGGTTAAAAATAAATTGTTATTTGAGAAATAAGCATCCATTCCTGTTAATACTGCCCGTTCACCAAACAGAACCTGTTCACGGAGTGACTTAGCGGCACTAAAATCCTGATTAAAATCGTAAGCCAGGAAGATATCTTTTTCATTCATTTGCACGGTCATAAACAAGCGATTATTTTGTAAGATATACTCAATATGGCGTGTATAATCTTTGGCGTACTGCATATGAGCTAATAGTTCAGCATCATTTTCAGGTTTATTCAACTCAGCCAAATGCTCGTAATTGCTTGGCGTACAAAGCGGCGCTTCAGAATCTGTTTGTAAATTTTCTTCCCTGGTTTCACAAACATCCGCTGTATTAGCTGAAATGATGCAGCCGAATTGTGTTTCGCATCGCGTCAGGAACTGCCATGACTGTGCTTCAACATCATGGGCTTCAGTGCAATCAAGGTCGCTTGGGTCACAAGGTTCTAAGTCAAACTGTGAAAAGCCAGCGTTTGATAAATACTCTTTATTCTCAATAGTAAATCGGTTTTGTCCAACAATCCGCGTTGTTATTGTTGGATTTCGCGCTGGTATGCTATCTTGATAAGCTAAACGGTATATCATGGCATTATCTACAAGCAAAAGATCATCTGTATCGTAAAATGCTTTTACAGGCACAGCATATGAGACACCTTCGTCTGCTGAGTCTGATTTGACTCTCATATCAACACTCATTACTTTATCATTTAGAACAGTCTCCGTTTCATCAAAGTCTTTTGATAACAGATCGACCCCACCATCGACAACAAAGACATCTAAGCCTAACTGGATTAAATATTGCTGATTCTCTAACGCTTGAATGTGGAAAATATAGTTATCACTTAAGGTCTCTGCGGCAATAGCAACTTGTTCAAATTCTTGTATTGTTCTATCTTGCGTCCAAACATATTCACCATTTTGATCAAATAAACTGAGCTCTTGCTCTTCAACGGCATACCCCAAATAACCATAATCCATCACCTCTTGATTAGGATTTAATGGATCTGGCACCCAACCAAATATTAATTGAGCACGTGCTTTAGATTCTTTGACCAGGGATAGACTAGTTAACTCACCATTTCCATCAAGACTTGGATCGAGTTGATAATCTAAAGGAAGCTCATAAAAACGCTTTTTACTATCTGATAAACAATCATCAGTTAATGAACCTGGCTCAGCGGTCATCACATACACTAATTCATCATGCAGAACGGTCAAGATTTTTTCGGGTCCTGAATCGTTAACAGAGACGATATCTCTCGGGATTAATTCACACACCGTGTTGATAAAATGATTTAACAAACGAATTTCATTATTCAGATGATTGACCAGATAAACACTGTCGTTCTTAACGAGTAAGGTAAATTCAGTTCTGCCGGTTTGATCTTCAACCGTATTAAGCGAGACAATGATATCTGTTGAGGCACTAAAAATTTCTGTTTGCGTCGCATTTTCTAACGCAGACGCTTGCGTTTTATAGCTGAACAGGGAAAGGGCGTCGCTGTCTTTATCAGAAGATTTATTCAAGTAAGGTTCATTTATTTCGGCAAAAACCGGCAAACCTGAAGGCAAGGGAGCAAAGCGCGCATCCTTTTCTTCCTCACTGGGATTAGAGCCTCCGCTAGTACACCCCGTAACGAGGATGATACTCGAAATAACAAGAACCCACTGAACAAGTAACTTATTCATCACATCAACAACCTTATTTATTGTGCTATTTCCCTAAAACATTCTAATATTTTGCCTAGAGATTATATCTGGGATAGTCTATGAAATAATCTATTAGCTTCTTGATTGGGAGCCTGTTCACATAATTCTGCGCTCAATCAAGGAAGTTTGAAGTCGGTCATCATCCTGAGACAAGTTTAAAGCGATGGATATATCTAAACACCCTATCAATTCCAGCAATCGCCTTACACCCCAGACTAACGAAGCTAATCGTCAGCAGGCTTCTATTTCAACGATTCAGGATTTAAAGCTTGAGGCAGGAAAAGTTTACTCTGGCACCGTTATCGATGCAAAACAAGCGACTACTGTACCCGGCAGCAATCAATCAGCACCAGCACCAGCACCAGCACCAGAAAATAATAAAGAGTGGTTAGTTCTCGTTAAAGGCCAGACAATTATTATTAGCTCTGACAAAACCTTGGAAAATGGCCAAAAACTTTTATTAAAACTCGACCCATCAAGTACACTTGAAAAACCCAGCTTAATGGCACAATTAGTTACCACTAGACCAACAACAGCAAACTCGACCAAGCTTGCTCAACTCTTAAGCGCTACTCAAACACCAGAAGCAGACATTAAAATAGATTCCTTACCAAGCAGCACACGACTAGAAAAAACGCTCATCAAGCCTTTACTGCAGGCGATCAATATAACTCTCGACAAACAACTCCCCTTACAGCAAGGCTTTGATCAACTTAGCTTGCTGGCATCAAGACTCACGACTAGTTCGCAAACAACTAATGAGCCTCAATCTTCAAGTATCGACCCAAAGCTAATCACATCAATCAAGCAAATTATTTTAGATAAGTTACCTAAACTCAATGAGATTGTTCAAACACAACAGACGCCCGTTTCGTCAACTCCACTCTCTGGTAACTACCTGAAACAAAGTTTAATTGATTCAGGGCTATTCTTTGAGAAGAACCTTTTATCTAAACCAGAATTTCTGAATGCATTCAATAATCAGCTTAAGCATTTAAACCAGGCACTCAATCAATCCAAGACCCTGCAATCTCAATTACCGCAATCGATAAATTCAACTCGCGACAAAATACAACAAACGATTGAAGCCCTGCTGCAACTTGCGTCGAGCACATTAGCTAAACAAAATACAAACAAACCGGCCAGCGAAGCAGGCTTGCAAATCAATGACTTGAAAGCAAGCTTACTGTCTGCATCAGCATTACTGAACAAACAGCTAGCCACTGAACTTTCCGCATCAGAAGTAAAAAATTTATTTCTGGGCCGAACCCCCGATAGCCTTTTAGTTTCGCCGTTTACTTTTCCAATGCTACCCAGCACACGCATTAATCAATCAAAAGCGTTATTTGACTCACAAGAACTTTCAACAGGCCAGCTATTAAAACTACTGGCAGGTATGATTCATAAATTGCAATTCAATCAACTCAATAGTTTAATGCAGTCTAACAGCGGCGCTGAAAGCGCTCTTCAACAAACATGGTTTTTCGAGCTCCCCTTATTCAACCCAAATCAAACGATTCAAACATTTAATTTCCGGCTCGATAAAGAACAAAAGGAGTCCATGAATGAACATGATGCAGGTGAAAATGAACTACAATGGAAGCTTCTGTTATCTTTCGACTTAGCATCTTTAGGCCCTGTTTACGTTCAGGTGACCCTATCGAACAATACAATCTCACCGGTACTATGGGCTGACCAGCAAAGCACTTTGGCATTGCTCGAAAAAGAGTCTGGTTATTTTAAAAGCCAACTTGAAAATATAGGTTTAAATGTAAACGATATACTTTGTCAGAAAGGTCAGCCTTCATCTAAGCAGACCCAACTAGACAGACACCTTGTGGATACAAAAGCATGAACAGCGTTTCACCTAACCAAGCAATCGCACTTAAGTATGATGAGATATCAGCACCGACACTAACAGCAAAAGGACAAGCCGATTTAGCGGAACAAATTATCAATATAGCAAAAGAGCACAACATTCCAATTTACGAAAATAGTGAATTAGTGAACATTTTGTCTAAACTAGAGTTAGGCGAAGAAATCCCTGAAATGCTGTATCGTGTCATTGCTGAAATTATTGCATTTGCTTATTACTTGCAGGGCAAAGTACCCAAAGATTTCACAGAGAATTAAATATGCGTGTAACCCTTATACAGCAAGCATGCTTTTATTATTTATCGAATACCAAGTCTTACTAAAACAATAAGCGACTTAGATTATGTCCCAAATAGATCATCAACTACTAATAGAAACTAAACCGTATTTTTTAGCCTGTGTAAGCTCTGGCTTTTTGGCTCTTTATAGCTTGCTTACCGGTAGCTTTATCCCTGCTTTATTAGCGGCGGCACTTTGTATTTTGCTGTCAGTCAATCTATTAAGAAATAAAAACACTAAACAACTGGAAAATGGCTTTTCAGGTTTTAAGTATTCCTCTTTAGCATTAGGCTTACTCGGGCTAATTGGTTTAAGCCTCTCTCCAGAATATACCAGCACCTGGCTTTACTTTATCCCCATGCTGATTTTCTTTTTTTATGACTTTAAACCTGCCCTGGTACTGATCACAGTTTTTTCTATTTTAGCCACGATTGAATTGAATCTTTTTGGCAATATTTTTGAGAATATTCAAGCCATATTAAATTATTATCTCTACCTAAGTATGGCCTGTAGCTTAGTTTACTTACGAGAATTACGACGAAAGCAATTAAAACCCTTACGAAGAACTGACAATTTAACCAAAGCAGCAACAAAAGAGCATCTCGGTCATGATTTAACCAAAGAGATACAGCGAAGTGAGCGTGAGGGCTGCGAGTTATCCCTGCTTGCTTTGGGGGTTGACCAGAATTGTTTATCGAGACTTTCACCCAAACAACAAGATAGCGCCATCATCCTGCTAGGGAAACTTCTTCACAATAATCTGAGGCTTTTTGATAGTTATTACTTATGGGAGCCTCATGAATTTTTAATTGTACTGCCACATACCAGCTCTTCACAGGCTGTTAAAATAGCCAATGCTCTACGCATCAAAATCCGTAAAGAGATCAAACTCGATGAAGAGGAAATTACCGTTAGCACCGGCATATCTGGCTTAAATATCGGTGATGACAGCCAATCTATTATTGAACGCGCTTCACAAGCCTTGAAGCAGACTCAATCTGTTAGCCACAATAGAACCTTTGTATTCAGAGAGTCTCATGACATTGGCCCGAATGATGAAACTGAGCCAAGCGATGACATTAAGCCAATTTCTGATGAGGATGATACATAATGCTTGCTGAAAACCAACTGCAAACTCGACTCGTGAGCTTATTATTTTTACTCAGTGCGATCACTTTAGCTATTTTGGGTATTCAGAATTTTCGCTTTGGCCTTTACGATTTAGTCTACACCGCTTGGTTTATTGCCAGTTTATACTTGGGTGTGAGTATTTATGCCCGTTTCGCGCCTGAATCTAAATACTTGAAACAAGCAAGCTTAGCGATCAGCGTCACCGCTATTTTTTGCTTTTTTATTTTGAGCTTTAAATACCCCAATGAAATTAAGCACTGGGTATTTCCACTGAGTTTACTCGCGTATATTGCGTTATCTCACCGTTTAGCCAGTATCATTAATTTAAGCGTTTTATGCCTCTTTTCATTCTCAATATTGCTGAGCTTAACACTCTATTCTGCACTCGTATTTGCCAGTACTTTCCTTGTATTTATGGCCTTAGCCAGCACTTACTCGCAACTTCATCAAAAACGCAATAGAACGCTTGTTGAACTCGAAATTCATGACCCGCTCACCCGAGCCTACAACCAACGACATCTTGAAGACACGCTCAAAAAAGAAGTATGTCGAGCAGAAAGAACGGGCAAGCCTTTATCCTTAATTTCCTTAGAAATAGACTACTTCCCTCAACTGCAAAATCTACATAATACACCCACGATTCAATCACTGCTTATCAGTTTTACTGCTACCCTGAAAGCCATGATACGAGCCGGTGACAGCGACTATTTTGATGGCAAGCAGACGGCTTATTTATTACTTCCATGCACGCCCGCTGAAGGCGTATTAGTCATAGCTGAACGAATACGAAGAACCATTGAAGACAGTAAATGGCCTGATGTAGATAGCATATCCGTTAGCTTAGGCTGCACCACATTTTGCCCAAATGAGCGCGAGGCAGATCAAGATAATTCGGCCAACAAACTAATCGCAGAAGCGCATTTATCTTTAGTAGAAGCACAAAAAAACGGCCACAACCGAGTATGTTTACACAGCGTAAGACGTTAAGTTAAACCGATAATATTCAATAAACCTGGCATCAAAGTAAGTTATTAATTTGCTTGTTTTTAACCTTGTTTTCTTTTAAAACCCACAGCCTGTTGTGCGTTTTTTATTTTGGAAGAGTATGAGTGAAGCGGATTTTCAACCCTTATTAGAATGGCTTAAGCTGAACCCTAACTGGCTCTTACTCGGCATTTTTCTTATTTCCCTCATAGAGTCTCTAGCGCTTGCGGGCATCATTGTCCCGGGTGTTTTACTGCTTTTTTTGGTAGCAACCGTTGCTGGCCATCTTGATTCTTCAATCACTGCGATATTGCTCGCAGGCTTCCTTGGCGCGGTTGCGGGTGATGGTATTAGCTTTTATTTAGGTCATTTTTTTAAAGATAGCATTCCAAGATGGTGGCCATTTTCTCGCTACCCAGAAACCCTCAAAATGGGAGAACGCTTTTTTTATAAACATGGCGGAAAGAGTATTATGCTAGGCAGGTTTATCGGCCCAATCAGACCTATTCTGCCATTAACAGCGGGCATGTTTGGCATGTCACAACTACGCTTTGCCGCCTTTAATAGCATATCAGCGCTCATTTGGGCTCCCTTTTACTTGCTGCCTGGCTATCTAACAGGTAAAGCCGTCAATCTAAAACTGCCGGATGCTTTTTTATCTATTATCCTGATTTTTCTATGCATTCTTGCTTTCATTGCTCTCTCATTCCGCTACTTGAGTATTCATTTACAGGCCGGCAGCTCACTCTATGATGCTTTGTTATTAAGGCGCTCTTCAGGGCTTATTTTTCAAAAGCTTCAGGCTCATTATCAACACTTTCGAAAGAGGCATAGCCACTTCGAATTTCCGCTTGCGTCCATCAGCCTGCTATTTATTAGTTTAGGCATTCTAAGCTTCTGGACATACTTAACAATAAGTACAAATTTGCTGATAGAGCTGAACCAGCTTTGCTTAAATACAGCAATCAGTATTCGTACTGGAATGGGGCCTATTGGTACCGGCATCTCTCAACTAGCGACGCACCTTACCTTGCTTGGGGATCGAGCCTTTATGTACCTATCTTTTACTTTATTTATTCTACTAATGGTCATTCGTAAACACTACTATGCCGCGATACACATTCTGCTTGCGGGCTTGCTCACAGCTTTCATCACACACGCTCTCAAAGAGTTTTTTGGTATTGCCAGACCTGATGCTACCTTAGTGCCACCGACATCATTCGCATACCCAAGTGGACACAGTAGTAGTGCCACTGTTTTTTTTGCCTTAACGGCCAGTTTTATTGCTCAAACAATGAGTCAGAGGAAAAGATGGCAACCTTATTTAATATTTTCAATCCCGATTATTCTAATTGCATTTAGTCGTGTATTGCTTGGTGTTCACTGGCTAACAGATGTGATTGCCGGCATTAGCCTTGGGCTGATTATTGCCAGTTTAACCCGGGTTAGTTACAGTTATTTTTATAGCAGAGATATTCAGAATACGGCCAATCGTAGCCAAGCTCATGATCGTCACCTTATTATTGGCGGCATCGTGATTTGGATGATTTGCGCCATTGGCTATCAGCAACTTTTTTTTAGTGAATCGCTAACGAACATGAAGATTATAAATTAACGCTTTAAAAGACTAACCAACCATATCAGAAAGTTGATCGGCTATTTTTGCTAAGCGAAGTGTCGCCGACTCCAACTCATACAAGTACTGCTTTTGCTCATTTCCCAGAGGAAGTAGCTCTGTTAAGCGCCAGCTAACTTGGCGGGCATCATCAAAATCAATATCCATATCAAGTTCTTTCACATAGGGGTGTTTTATTAATGCCTTTAATACCAAACAGAGATCATCAAACTCATTGGGCGTAGACAGATACTGCTCTGTCGTATTTCTTGTTATTTCAGCTTGCCATAGTCCATCATTTTGTTGAGACACGTCGGTCAGTTGCACTTGCTGAATGCCTTCAACAATAATATTTAACACTCCATGCTGAGTCATCTCACCAAAGTCAACAATATTGACTTCCGTACCCGTTTTGTAAAATAAACTTTCGTCTTTTCCCTTTGGCATATACAAGGTAATCACGAAGCCTTCTTCACGTTTTAAGCACCGTCGAATCATATCTAAATAACGCGCTTCAAAAATACGCAGTGCTATTCGCCCCTTCGGACATACGATGGCATTTAATGGAAAAACAGACGAACTCATATGAAAAAGCCTAAGCTGATAAATTAATTAATTGATAGCTCACCCTTAAGCATAGCGGCAAATTCTCAGTCGTTTAAAAAGTTCATTATGAATACGCTAAAAAGGCTTGCTTAGATTAATGCCTAGATGGTTTTTTTTTGTTATGCTCAGCCCAGTTTAACGTTATTTTAAATCTTTCAAAAGAGACCCATCATGCCTATTTATCGTTCTAAAACCTCGACTCATGGACGCAATATGGCCGGAGCACGCGCTTTGTGGCGCGCAACTGGAATGAAAACAGAAGACTTCGAAAAACCCATTATCGCTATCTCAAATTCATTCACACAATTTGTTCCAGGCCACGTCCATTTAAAAGATATGGGGCAATTGGTTGCTCGCCAAATCGAAAAAGCCGGTGGTGTTGCAAAAGAGTTCAACACCATAGCTGTCGATGATGGCATTGCGATGGGCCATGACGGCATGCTTTACAGCCTTCCCTCCAGAGAGATTATTGCTGATTCAGTAGAGTACATGGTAAATGCCCACTGTGCAGATGCCTTAGTCTGTATCTCAAACTGCGACAAAATCACACCAGGAATGTTGATGGCCGCCTTGCGCTTAAATATCCCGGTTATTTTTGTGTCAGGCGGCCCGATGGAAGCAGGAAAAACCAAGCTATCAGAAAATAAGTTAGATTTAGTCGATGCGATGGTTATTGCAGCAGATGACTCGGCTGACGATGAAACCGTTGCGGAATATGAACGCAGTGCTTGCCCGACATGCGGCTCATGCTCTGGCATGTTTACCGCGAATTCCATGAACTGTTTAACAGAAGCCATTGGCCTGTCACTTCCAGGTAACGGCACAACCTTAGCCACACATGCAGATAGAGAAAAGTTATTTCTTAATGCTGCCGATACAATCGTTGACATTACCCGGCGCTATTATGAACAGGATGATGAGTCCGTTTTACCGCGTTCAATCGCTAATCACAAAGCATTTGAAAATGCTGTCATGCTCGACATTGCCATGGGTGGTTCAACCAATACCATTCTTCATTTACTAGCAGCAGCACAAGAGGCCGAACTCGACTTTGACCTTAGTAAGATCAATGAGCTGAGTAGAAAAATTCCTCAATTGTGTAAAGTCGCGCCAAACTCACCCAAATACCATATTGAAGATGTGCATCGTGCTGGCGGCATTATGGCCATACTTGGCGAACTAGATCGCGCGGGTTTACTCCATAGTGACCTGCCTACTGTCCACAGCAAAACAATGAAAGAAGCGCTAGCCAAATGGGATATTATGCAAAACAATGACCCCGAAGTCGCTGAGTTTTTCAAAGCCGGCCCTGCTGGTATTCCAACTCAAACAGCCTTTAGCCAAGCAACAAGATGGCCTACACTGGATGGCGACAGAGCCAATGGTTGTATCCGTTCTATTGAACATGCTTATTCCTTAGAAGGCGGTTTAGCCGTACTTTATGGCAATATCGCTGAAGATGGCTGTGTCGTTAAAACAGCGGGGGTCGATGAGTCAATTCATATATTCACCGGCAACGCTGTTATTTTCGAAAGCCAAGAGTCTGCCGTCAAAGGTATTCTAAACGATGAAGTGGTTGCTGGTGACGTGGTCATCATTCGCTATGAAGGGCCAAAAGGTGGGCCCGGCATGCAAGAAATGCTCTACCCAACCAGCTACTTAAAATCAAAAGGCTTGGGCAAAGAATGCGCATTATTAACAGATGGTCGATTCTCTGGCGGCACATCAGGTTTATCGATCGGGCATGCTTCTCCTGAAGCGGCAGCAGGTGGTGCAATTGGCTTAATTGAAGCGGGCGACACCATTAAGATTAACATTCCAAACCGAAGTATTAATGTTGATATTTCAACCGAAGAGTTGGCGGCTAGACGCACAGCAATGGATGCAAAAGGAAAACAGGGCTGGAAGCCAGTTGAAAAACGTCCAAGAAAAGTATCAGGCGCTTTAAAAGCCTATGCACTGTTAGCCACCAGCGCTGACAAAGGTGCCGTTAGAAATTTATCACTATTAGATTGAACAGGATAAATCAATTCAGATAGGCGGAAATATACTGGTGTCTAACGGGTATATTTCCTCTATGCATACAATACGTAAACACTCTTAAACGCTACAGCCGATCAAATATCACGAAACTATAATCGTAAGGGTTGGGCCCACCCGCTTGAAAGTCTTCCCTGCCAACCTCTTTCCATTGAGACCAATCCACTTCCGGGAACCAGGCATCCCCTTCGACAGAAGCATGAACCTGAGTTAAATATATTCTATCGATTTCCTGCAAACTGCTTTGGTAGATTTGATCTCCACCAATAATCATAAGTTCACGTTGGCCGTCTATCACCCCTATGGCTTCAGCTAAGTCATAGGCTTCATCTAAAGAGTGAACAACCTTTACCCCGTCTGCTCGCCAATCCGTATTTCGGGTAATAACAATATTGGTTCTACCTGGTAATGGTTTACCGATAGACTCAAAGGTCTTACGCCCCATGATGATAGGTTTTCCCATGGTAACCTGTTTAAAGTATTTCAAGTCATTGGGTAAATACCAAGGCAGCTTATTATGAATACCGATAACCCGATTTTGTGCCATGGCGACAATCATTGCTCGTATCATATTACACTCTCAAATATCAACATAAGTCTGGAACAATTTAATACATCAAATCGCAATAGGCGCCTTTATACCTGGATCTGACACATAATTAAGCACTTCGAAATCTTCAAACTCATACTCAAAGATTGAATCTGGTTTGCGCTTAATATTGAGCGTAGCTAATGGCTTCGGCGTTCTCGATAACTGCTTTAGTACAATATCATCAGTTAAATGGTTTTGATATAAATGGCAGTCACCAAAGGTATGTACGAACTCACCCACCCCTAAGTCACATTGCTGGGCAATCATATGTGTTAACAAGGCATAACTAGCGATATTGAATGGGACACCTAAAAATAAATCTGCACTGCGCTGATAAAGCTGACACGACAATTTACCATCCAATACATAGAACTGAAACAAGCAGTGGCAAGGTGCTAACGCCATTTTACCTTGTTCAGCATTTGCCTGAGGTGATTGCCCCTCATCGGGCAATTCGCTTGGATTCCATGCCGATACAATTAAGCGTCGAGAGTTTGGCTTGGTTTTAATCTGCTGAATTAGCTCAGCAATCTGATCGACAAGCTGTCCATCAGCACCTTCCCAGGAACGCCACTGTTTTCCGTAGATCGGGCCAAGGTCACCGGCTTCTGTTGCCCATTCGTTCCAGATAGAAACCCCGCGTTCTGAAAGCCAGTTATTATCCGTACTACCTTTCAAAAACCATAACAACTCATAGATAATACTTTTTAAATGAACTTTCTTGGTTGTTACAAGTGGAAAACCTTCATTCAGGTCGAAGCGCATTTGGCGACCAAATACCGAGCGAGTTCCCACACCAGTCCGATCCCCCTTATCTGTCCCATTTTCTAATACATCTTTCATTAAATCTAAATAGACTTTCATTCTTCGACCTTTATCGAGTTCAATTTAGCTCAGCTTGCCATTTTTTTGAGCATTATACTTATATGCAAAAACAATAAATGCAATTCCTACAAATACCATGGGGACAGATAAGAGCTGACCTTTGGTTAACCATCCCCAGGCAATAAACCCGATATGCGCATCGGGCTCACGAACAAATTCTACAATAAACCGGAAAATGCCGTAGCAGATCATAAACATACCGGATACTGCGGCTGCCGGCCGAGGCTTTCTTGAATAAAACCATAAGATGCAAAAGAAAATAACCCCTTCTAAAGCAAACTGATAAAGCTGAGAAGGGTGACGCACCAGCTGTGCTGGGTCGTTTGGAAAGATCATTCCCCAAGGCGCTGTTGTTGCCCTGCCCCATAACTCAGCACCGATAAAGTTACCAATTCGACCTAAACCCAGGCCAATCGGCACCAATGGCGCCAGAAAGTCTAATAGCTGAAAGAAAGTACAACCCACTTTTTTGGCATAAAGATAAATAGCCAGCATAACGCCCATTAGACCACCATGAAAGGCCATTCCACCTTCCCAGACTTTAAATAACCAAACAGGGTCAGCTAAGAATTTATCAAAATTATAAAAAAACACATAGCCTAAACGGCCACCAATAATAACCCCCAAAGCGCCATAATATATCATGTCACCGACTTGCTCTTTGGTAATAGGCGAGTCTGCACGTTGGGCTCGTTTTTGACCTAACAAATAGGCAGCAAGAAAACCAAACAAGTACATCAGACCATACCAGTGTATTTGCAGCGGCCCTAAATCCAAGGCTATGGGATCAATATTGGGATAAGCCAATGACATGAAGTTACTCCTAAAAAGTTTAAATTTAAATCAGAAATTTAACACCCACTACCATTAAGAAAGCCGAAAACAACTTACTTAATAAAGGTCCAGGTAAATAATGCGCCAAATTGGCCCCCACTCTTGCAAAGTAAATAGAGGTGATCGCAATACCCAAAAGCGCCGGCAAGTAAACGAAGCCTAAACTCCAGTCTGGCCGATCGGCAACACCCGCCCCAATAAACATATTGCTCATGGTTGCAAATATAGCGATGGGCAAACCACATGCAGCTGAAGTACCGACAACGTGTTTCATCTCTATTCGGAAGCGACTTAAAAAAGGCACCGTTAAGGTCCCCCCACCAATACCAAAAATAGATGACACCCATGCGATAACAAAACCGGCACACACAAATACGGGCTTCGATGGCAGCGGCTTTCTAGCGTCAACATTGATTTTAAACATCATTTTGATCGATACGGCTATCGCAAAAATACCGAATAACTTTTTAAGCAATTCACCGTCCAACTGAACCATGGTCGATACGCCTAAAAAAGCCCCCAGCATAATACCAAGACTCATGGGTTGAAAAACAGACCAGAGCACACCGCCCTTTTGGTTGTGTTTAATAACAGAGCTAGCAGAGGTAAATACAATCGTGGCTAAGGATGTGCCTATCGCTAAATGGGTTAATACCTCTGGTGAAACGCCTTGCCAATGAAAAATAAAGACCAGAATAGGAACAATAACCAAGCCCCCACCCACACCAAATAGGCCAGCGGTAATACCCGCAAAGATTCCAGCAATAAGGTAGCTTGCAATAATCATAACGATGCCAGAAGCCTAAAATAAAGCGTGTTATGATAACGCAAATTTTACTCTAATGCTTAAGAGGTTTGTTAGATGTGTCTCATCATTTTCAATTGGCAGCCGGATAGCCAACAACCCTTGACACTAGCCGCTAACCGAGATGAGTTTCACCAGCGCCCCAGCCTTGATGCGCATTTCTGGGAAGATCAACCTGCTATTTTTGCCGGTCGAGACTTAGAACAAAAGGGTACTTGGCTAGGTCTAGCTAAAACAGAAGAAAGTAAAACATTTAAATTGGCCGCCCTCACAAATTTCCGAAGTGCTGATACCACGCTATATCAATATTCGCGCGGAGAAATCACTCAAAACTTTCTAACATCCGGCCAATCCGCTATCGATTATGCAAAACAGATAAATTTCGAACAATATGCGGGGTTCAATGGTTTATTTTTTGACGGCCAAGCCCTGGTCTATTGTCACTACCAAAAAGACCAAATGCCTGAAATCTTCACACTAACTTCGGGCTTATACGGATTGAGCAATGCAAAATTAGACAGCCCTTGGCCAAAGGTGAAACAGGCTAAAAATGCTTTAACAAAATTAGACAAGCATAAAACAAATGAAGACGTGGCAAACGCACTTTTAGCTTCGTTAAAAGACAAGACATTAGCTAAAGATACAGATTTACCCAATACTGGCGTAGGAATAGATATGGAAAGAATGCTCTCAGCTGCGTTTATCATTAGTCCAAATTATGGCACACGCACCTCAAGCATCGTTATTATAGAGGGCGATAATGAAAAGCAAGCCGCCTACTTTAAAGAGCGGCATTTTTCTCCCAAGGGGCGGCAAACCAGAGAATTAAGCAAACAACTTTATTAAAACCGTTTGCAAGATTAGTCCTCACCTCTTTGCTGCTTAAGCTGCAGAGCCTGCCTCTTGATAACATGCTGAACTAACACTTCTTGGTTGGCATCACTAATATCGACAAAATCAGCGCGAATAATATATTTATTTTTCTCACTTTCATCTTCGTAACGATCACACGAGATAGCTGCAGCCAATAGTGTTAGCCGAATATTATTAGGGTAAAGCGTCAACTCTAAAGAAATATACTGATTCAAGGTGGCGGCCTGTTTGGCAGGAAAGGCTAAACCGCAGGCACTTAAATTCACACTACAAATATTACTGTTTCCATCCAGCTCATCTTCTTCAGTATTTTCGTTACCTAATGCGAGATTAATTTTTTGATTTAAAAGATCCAAGAGGCGATGAACCTCAGGCTGATGGCTCTGAATCAAGGCTAAGTTAGCCAACACTTCGTTATCGATCAGCTTCAATAAATCATTGCGAGAGCTAGGCTTTGCTTGAATCGCTAAGGATTGCTCATCCTGCGATAAAAATTGATAACGTAAACCAACCAAGTCCGTGACTCGAAAATATCTACGGCGTTCTTGTGTCGATTTCATCATAGTCTCTGCCATAAGCTTACACTTCCTCAAAATATTTCATCAGGATCGAGATCAAATAAGTTATCTATTGTTTGGGTATTTTCATCTATTTTTTTACTTTCTTCTCTAAGTTTTTCTTTAACCTGCTGATCGGTTTTCTCTTGAAGAATAATTTCAACACGTCGATTCTTTCGACGATTTTCTGGCGTATCATTAGGCACTAAAGGTCGTGTATCAGCAAAACCCGTGATGACAAACCGCCCTTGTTTAATAAAGCCATCGTCAAACAATCCATGTGCAACCTCTAGCGCGCGCGCAACCGATAAATCCCAATTAGAGGGGAACATAACTGTTTGAATGGGCACATCATCTGAATGACCTTCTACAGAAATTTGCCCTTCGATAGCACTTAAAATAGTAATCAGCTTATCAAGAACCGGTATAAACTCATTTTGAAGCGTTGCCGAGCCTGAGGAAAAAGCACCTTTTTCCTGAATTCGTATGACGATTCGCCGACCTTTCGTTTCCAACTCAACCATATCCTTGGCTATTTCTGTTTGGAGCTTTTCGGCTATTTCTTCAGCTTTTGTTTCTACGTCTTTTTCCATTTCCATCAGTTGCTGAGCTACAAACTCTGAAATTTGTTCTTTCTTATCCTGCGCCTGCTCTGTACCTTCATCACATGCTTCTGCGACAGCTTCTTCTATAGCGGCATCACAGAGCACCTCAAGGGTTTCTTTATCGGCATCAACCGTATGCTGCATTACCATTTGCAACGGGGATGGGTCGGGTTTTCCTGGAGAGAACTCTTGGGCAATAATACTGGTACCTTTGGGGACAGATGTAACATCGACTTGATTTTGCACACCAAATGCTTCACGCATGGAGCCTGCCAAGCGCTTAAACTTCAAGACATCCATTTCAGCAAAAGATAACAATAGAACAAAAAAGCACATCAATAGTGACATTAGATCTGCAAATGTCCCCATCCATGCGGGTAAGCCGGGGACGCAATCGCAGTCTTTTTGTTCTTCATCACTCATAATTAAAACTTAACCTTCAAGTATTCAAATTGATTAATCGAAAACAGCCTACTCTTCTGGCTTCTCTCGCTTACCTTCTGCCAAGTACGCACGCAACATACTCTCTATCACTCGAGGGTTTTGCCCAGCCTGAATAGCCAACACGGCATCAATAGACATCGTCTTAATCAATTCTTCTTCTGCCATTCTCAGTTTAAGTTTATCCGAGAACGGAATAGCAACCATGTTTGCCAACATAGCCCCATATAAGGTTGTTAATAGTGCAACCGCCATCGCAGGACCGATTGATTTTGGATCATCCATATTGGAAAGCATGGCAACCAAGCCAATAAGGGTACCAATCATTCCCATTGCAGGCCCCAAGTCACCAAGCGAGCTCCAGACACTTGAACCAATTTTATGTCGCTCGACCGCCATATTTTTATCTCGGGTCAATACATTTTTGACAACATCCTCATCATGACCATCAATTAATAAGCCAATCCCACGCGCTAAGAAGTCATTACTAATTTCTTTACCTTCCAAAGAGAGTAAACCACCTTTACGTGCAGCATCTGCAAGTTCAACAACAAGCGTGATAAGATCTTCTGGTGAATCAAGCTTAAACATGAAGGCTTTAGCAGCCGTTTTACCTGCACCTAAAAACTGCCCCAAATTAAATTTCATCATTAAAACAATGAAAGAGCCTACAAAAACAATAAGAATCGATGGGACATCGACAAACATTCCAATACCGCCGCCCAAAATCATAGCGAAAGCGATAACAGCAAAACCACCAATCAAACCAATGAGGGTTGCTAAATCCACTGATTACTCCTAAGAAACAAAATCATATTGAACGCGACCTAAAGCAAGACAAGCCATATCAGGTGTTAATTTTTAAAACACTCAAACAACACGCCGTTTAAAATTATATGAACAATCTTCTACAAAACCTTTCAAGATAACCTAGTCTGGCGCTATACTTTGAGGCATTTTAAAAGACTGCATTTAATACAATTTTGGAAGGCTAACAAATATTAGGCATACACACCTTAGTGTTTGAATGTTATTTTATTACACATTAGTGTAGCCCGATTTATAGAAAGTTCCTGTTTTTAGTTATTTTTTTGCGAGAAATTTATGCCCTCTACAGATGTGATCATAGACTTTGAAGAGTCTCTCAAACAACTTGAAGAAATTGTTAACAAAATGGAGCAAGGACAGCTTAGCCTAGAGCAGTCACTGGGTGCATTTGAGCACGGTGTTCAGTTAACCAGGCAGTGTCAAAACACCTTGAAACAAGCAGAACAAAGGGTTGCTAAGCTCACCCCAAAAGAAGACAGTTATGAACTGAACGAGTTCGATAACGACTCCAATAACTAATTTTTCACTGTTTGAATATATTTTATGACACCTCATTCTCCCGACTTTTTCCCGGACTATCTGGCATTAATTGACCAGGCACTTAAACAATATATTAGAAAATTCTCTAGCTCGAATGGAGTATTATCAGACGCGATTAAATACAGCACATTGCTCGGCGGCAAGCGCATTAGACCCATTTTGGCACTCACAACGGCATACTGCGTTGGTAATCAACCTCAATCTGCCTTAGCCTGTGCATCGGCTATTGAGCTTATTCATGCTTATTCCCTGATCCATGATGATCTGCCAGCAATGGATGATGATGAGCTTCGTAGAGGGCACCCGACTTGCCATATTGCCTTCAACGAAGCGACCGCAATTCTTGCAGGAGATGCCCTGCAAGCCATGGCTTTTGAAATTATTGCAAGCGAAGATACTTATACTTCAGAGCAAAAAGTCATGATGATTCAAACACTTGCCAAAGCCAGCGGAGCAAGAGGTATGGTTTATGGACAAGACCTAGACGTTAATTCTATGGGGAAAAACATTGACCTAGCCGCACTCGAAACCATGCATCGCCATAAAACAGGCATGCTCATAGAAGCGAGCGTCACCTTAGGGGCATTAACCTGCAAACAAGCGATAGATACTTCAGAGCTACACTTATTCAAACGTTATGCTCAATCAATCGGCCTAGCATTCCAAGTTCAAGACGATATTCTTGATGTCATTAGCGACACTAAAACCCTAGGTAAAACACAAGGGGCTGACGAAGCATTAAACAAGCCGACGTACCCATCCATTATTGGCCTTGAGGGTGCTAAGAAAAAACTTTACGATTTACATAATAATGCTCTGGATTCTTTAGAACAACTGACTCGTTTCAATACCAAGCCGCTCGCTCAAATTAGTTATTTTATCGTCGAGCGCGCTCGCTAAAACAAGGCGACTTTTTTTAAATAGTTTCTGTTATAATCTTTTCTTTTTTGGCACCTGCTTTAATTCTGATGCATACGACGAAACCTATATTTCAAGAAATCCCAACCCAACGACCCTCCACGCCACTATTGGACAAGGTCAACGATCCCTTTCAACTACGCTTGCTTTCAGAAGAACAACTCAGCCAGCTTAGTTATGAATTGAGAGCTTATCTGCTTTATAGCGTTGGTCAATCCGGGGGGCATTTTGGTGCGGGTTTAGGTGTAATAGAGTTAACCGTCGCCTTACATTACATATTTAACACGCCTGATGACAGAATCGTCTGGGATGTCGGTCACCAAGCTTATCCCCATAAAATTTTAACAGGAAGAAGAGAGGCCATACTGAAGATCCGCCAGCAAGATGGCCCCGCAGCCTTTCCTTCTCGTGATGAAAGCCAATTTGATACTTTCGGAGTCGGCCACTCCAGCACCTCTATCAGTGCCGCTTTGGGAATGGCATTAGGAGCAAAGCTCCAAGGTAGCGATAGAAAGTCTATTGCCGTTATTGGGGACGGCGCCTTAACAGCAGGTATGGCCTTTGAAGCTTTGAGCCATGCCGGCGATATTGCTCCCGACATGCTTGTTATCTTAAATGATAATGATATGTCTATCTCTAACAATGTCGGTGGTTTAAAAAATCACCTTGCACGAATTTTATCGGGCAAAACATATAACAATGTGCGTGATGGCAGCAAAAAAGTACTCAGCAATACCCCTGGATTAATGGAGTTTGCGCGTAAGACTGAAGAACATGTCAAAGGCTTAATGGCTCCTGGCACTTTATTTGAAGAGCTAGGTTTTAACTATATCGGCCCCATTGACGGCCATGACTTACCGACATTACTACGTACGCTGGAAAACATGAAAGAACTGAAAGGCCCTCAGTTTCTGCATGTAATCACCAAAAAAGGTAAAGGCTTTGCTCCAGCAGAACTAGACCCTATCGGCTACCACGCCATCAATAAAATTGAAGCTAATATTGCCATCACTCCTGCTCCCGCCAAAAAAAAACCAAGTGGACCAAAATACGCCAACATCTTTGGTCAATGGCTTTGTGATATGGCTGAGCAAGATAAAAAGCTTGTCGGAATCACACCTGCTATGTGTGAAGGCTCTGACTTGGTAAAGTTTTCGGAGCGTTTTTCTGAGCGATATTTTGATGTGGCGATTGCAGAACAACATGCTGTCACACTCGCTGCCGGCATGGCCTGTGAAGGCATCAAACCTGTTGTCGCTATCTATTCGACATTTCTTCAACGAGCTTATGACCAACTTATTCACGATGTCGCCATTCAAAACCTAGATATCCTGTTTGCTATTGATAGAGCGGGGTTAGTCGGTGAAGACGGAGCAACACACGCCGGTAGTTTTGATCTATCTTTCCTAAGGTGCATCCCTAATTTAGTTGTGATGGCACCGTCTGACGAGAATGAACTTAGACAAATGCTTTATACTGGTTACGAGCATGCTGGCCCAGCTTGCGTCAGATATCCTAGGGGAACAGGCCCCGGCGCGACCATCGATAACGCCATGAGTTTACTTGAGATTGGCAAGTCGAACATCGTAATATCAGGCAAGCAAGTCGCTATTCTATCATTTGGCTCATTGCTTGAGCCTGCAAAAACAGCAGCGAGAAACCTCGATGCAACACTCGTGGATATGCGATTTATAAAGCCTTTAGACACAGACATTATCGACGAGCTAAGCTATTCTCACGACTTACTTGTTACCTTGGAAGAAAATGTCATTTCAGGTGGCGCAGGAAGCGGGGTAGCGGAATATTTAAACAGTTCTGGCATCAAAATACCTGTATTGAACCTTGGCCTGCCAGACGCTTTTCTGCCTCACGGAAAGCACGCCTTGTTATTAGAGCAGTGCGGCCTGAGCAGCCGAGGAATTGAAAGCAGCATTAGAGACAAACTGAAGCAGCAGGTATGACAAGCAACAGCTAAAAGCCGCTATTTGGGTAATATGTCGTCTTGATGAGTTTGCAGCCAATGCCCTAACTTCGCCGCCTTAGTACTTAAATAAGAATCATTGTGAGGATTACGCCCTACTTGTATGGGCACCCTTTCTACAATCTCCAAGCCACCAGCTTCAAGCGCATTGACTTTCCTCGGGTTATTCGTCATTAGCTTCAATGAGGTAATACCCAAATGAGCCAGCATATCGTAGCAAATAGAGTAATCTCTCATATCGGCTTCGAAACCTAACTGCTGATTAGCTTCAACGGTATCTGCGCCTTGATCCTGTAGCTGATATGCGCGTATCTTATTCAGCAGACCAATTCCACGACCCTCTTGACGCAAATACAATAAAGCCCCTCGTCTTTCTAGGGCGATACTTTGAAGTGCTTGCTCTAATTGATAACCACAGTCGCAACGCATACTAAATAAGGCATCACCCGTTAAGCATTCAGAATGGGTTCGCGCCAATACAGGCCGCCCATCGGAAACGTCACCCAAAGTCAGAACAACATGCTCTTGACCGGATTCAACCTCTTCAAAACCATGCATATCAAAGACAGCAAAAGGGGTGGGTAAGCGGCATGTTTCAACAAAGCGGACTTTCACTAATTAATCTCTCAAATGCGTCAATAAAGTCATCACAAAATCACCGATGAATAATAGAGGACGCGAATTGTATCACATTTTTTTCTAGCCAAACGAATCAACATACATTTACTTAAATTAAGACACATGATTTAAGCCTTTTACTCACCCCCACAAGCATTAAAAACCATAAGAGCCTGACAATGTCATTTTACGAACAACAGATACTACCTCATGTAATCAATTGCGCCTGCGGCTTACCCCCTATTCGCCACATAAGAAAGAAAATCGTACCTCTCTGTGAAGGAAAGGTATTAGAAATTGGCATGGGTTCAGGACTCAACTTGCCCTACTATGACACCGATAAAGTTGAATTTATTTGGGGCTTGGAGCCATCGACAGGCATGAGAAAAAAAGCAAGCAACAATATTGAGAAATCAACGCTTGATGTTAAATGGTTAGATTTACCTAGCGAAACAATCCCCCTTGAAGATGACTCGGTAGACACTATTTTATTAACATTTTGTCTATGCACAATCGGTGATACCACGAAAGCACTCAAAGAAATGCATCGCGTATTAAAGCAAGACGGGAAGTTACTTTTTGCAGAGCACGGCCTTAGCAGCGATATAAATATTGCAAAGTGGCAAAATAAAATCACGCCCGGGTGGAAAAAAATGGCCGGAGGCTGCCACCTAAACAGAACTATTGACCAATTAATCTCTGACGCTAATTTTAACATCAACTCTATAGATCGATTTTATCAACACCGCATTCCAAAAATAGCCGGTTTCATTTATCTTGGTGAAGCACAAAAAATCATTTCGAATACTGAATAAACAAGGAAATACTCATATACCCGGATGAACCTACTGAATTAAAAATCACCCTCCCGTCATATTCATAAAACGAATAATGTCGGGTTCGTTTGAGTGGTCAAATTCATGTTGTTGAGGCTTCAAATCCATCGCATTGATAATGACCTGCTTTAAAAGCTCTTTATCTCTTGGGTTTGAACGCATCACCGCACGCAAATCAACAGAATGCTCATTACCTAAACACAACAAAAGCCTTCCTTCTGCTGTCACGCGCACCCTATTACACTCACCACAAAAATTATGCGAATGCGGAGATATAAAACCAATACGGGTTTTAGTGCCCACCACCTGATATGAATCCGACGGGCCTGAGGTGATAGGTTTGATATCCAAGGCGCGTAATGCATAATTCTTTTCAATACGACCAAACACTTCATCATTGGAACAAAATGTCTCTTCACGATTATGCTCACTAATCGCACCCAGCGGCATTTCTTCAATAAAACTAATATCAAGACCTTTAGAGATTGCATATTCGATTAGAGGCAAAACTTGTTGATCATTACGGCCTTTCAAAATAACAGCATTCAGTTTTATTCTGTCGAAACCCTGCTGAAGCGCCGAATCAATACCTGCCATCACTGAGGCTAAATTTCCTGTTCGCGTGAGCTCTTTAAATTTATCGGGATCTAAGGTATCCAAGCTGATATTAAGCCGACGAACACCCGCCTCCTTTAGATCCTTTGCATATTTAAGCAATTGAGAGCCGTTGGTTGTCATGACCAGTTCATTCAAGCCCTCCAAGCGTCCCAATGACTGGCATAGAGATAAAACATTCGATCTGACAAGAGGTTCTCCGCCAGTCAGTCGAATTTTTGAAACACCTAGATCAACAAACACCTCAGACAATAATTGAATTTCTTCTAAGGAAAGGACATCTGATCGCGGTACAAATGTCATTTCCTCATCCATACAGTATACACAGCGAAAATCGCATCGATCTGTCACCGAAATCCGAACATAATTCACCTGTCGCCCAAACTTATCTATCAGCGGTGCTTCTTTTGTGCTCATAACAACAATCTCTAGTTATTCCGATGATTTATAGGAATAGTGACCACTTCTTCCACCGGTTTTCTCCATCAAGCGCACTTGGCTAATTTCCATTCCCTTATCAACAGCTTTACACATATCATAGAGCGTTAGACAAGCGACACTAACAGCCGTTAGAGCTTCCATTTCAACACCGGTTTTCGCATCTAACTTACAGGTACTAATAATTTTAACATAAGCGGGATCATTAGTTGCTTTCTGAGGCTCTATATCGATAGAGACCGAACTCAAGTTCAAACTATGACATAAGGGAATTAAATCAGAACAACGCTTTGCGGCCATAATACCTGCAATTCGACAGGTAGCAAAAACATCACCTTTTTTGTGACGACCTTCAACAATCATAGCCAAAGTATCCATTTTCATAAAAACTTTACCTTCAGCAACCGCTGTACGCTGCGTTATCTCTTTAGAACCCACATCGACCATATGGGCTTCGCCATGTTGATTAATATGCGTCAAGTCATCAGACATTTAATATGTACCTTTTTTAATTAAAATGAAGCAAGACGTCTCAATTTAAGTTTGCCAAAAACTAATACCAGCCATACCTTGAGCACCCGTTGCTATTAAGCTGGATTCATCGTTAAAAGATAAACCACCCAAGCCATAAACAGGCACTTCAGCATTCAAGACCAAGTATTTAAATTCTTCCCACCCCATATCTGCGTGATCAGGATGACTCAAAGTCGGCAACACTGGCGACAAGGTAATAAAATCAGCGCCTTGTTCTACAGCTCGCTCGATCTCAGACTGATTATGACATGACATGGCAAACCAGAATTTTTTGCTAACAGGCCTTGTTTTCAAACTTAGCGAACGGCTCTGCGACAAATGAACCCCTGCACCCGGATATTCATCTAAAGTTTCAGCAAATTGGTAGACGAGCTTAGCAGACAACTCTGGTTTTCTGAGCAATAACGCCTCAACCCATGAGGCGTAAGATATTTGACCTAACTGGGGTTGACGTAGATAAATGAGCTCTGCCTGCTTGGAAAGAGCAGAATCCAAGCTTTTTTCAGCGTCCAATATTGAAGTATATGCCGGTGTGATGAAATACCTATTTGGTAAGAGGCATGCTGAGATAATAGACTGATTAGCATCAGGAAAAGCATATTGATATAGGGCTAGAGAATCGACCCAACGAACTTCTTGGCCCTCTTTTCCAATTGGTGTTCCTGAAAAATATTGAATACACCAAACATCTAGAAATACAACTTTATCGGGGTAAGCATGCTTTATTTGAATGAGCTGATAATTAGACTGACACTTATTCTCATGACCGGCTAAAGGCTTGATCTGTATATCAAGTTCTTCAAAAAGCTCTCTATCCAGAGCATTCAAGACAGCTTCACCTTTCTCTACCTTGCCCCCAGGAAACTCCCATAAACCACCTTGATGAACATGCTTTGGCCGTTTGGCAATAAGCACTTCCTTTTTATCTGTAGCCGCATTCCATCGCTCAATAACAGCCACACAAACATGTACCACTTTAGTAGTATTTTCGGCTTTAGGTTCGATATTCTGCATTGATGCTAATGTATTCATGTGAGAAGTCACAGGTCCAAACAGTTTCAGTAATATCGCCTCTATTAAGGCGCACACTGATCGTAATTTCATCCTGATTCATCACGCTCTGCCCACACTCCTCGACATAATGCTCACATTTACCACCGGCTTCCACAATACACACATCACCTAAGTAAATATCAACTTTATCAAGCGCAAGGTTTTCAATATTTGCACGACCTAACGCTGCCAGAATTCTTCCCCAATTTGGATCACTTGCAAACAAGGCCGTTTTTATCAGCGGTGAATGAGCAATGGTATAAGCGACCTCTAATGCTTCCTCTTTTGATGAAGCTCCTTGGATTTCAACACTGACAAATTTAGTCGCCCCTTCACCATCTTTAACGATGGCGTGCGCCAACTCAATAAACACTTCAGATAAAGCTTGCTTAAAAACAGGGTAGTCGGGATGTGCCGGGTCAATTTCTAGGGCGCTGGATTGACCTGAAGCGAATAACATACAAGCATCATTGGTCGAGGTATCACCATCGATGGTGATTCTATTAAATGATTGCTCAGCCAACTCCTTGACTAAACCATCAACAAGATTTTGTGAAAGTGTCGCATCGGTACCAATAAAACACAGCATCGTTGCCATATTTGGCTTTATCATGCCGGCACCTTTACTAATGCCATTAATCTTAATGCTATGTCCGCCATAAATAATTTGGCGAGTGGAGCCTTTAGGCCGCGTATCCGTGGTCATGATGCCGCTCGCAGCATCACCCCAAGCATCGCCCAACAATGCACTAGAAAGCTTTGGCATAGCCGCTGCCATTTTTTCAAGAGGTAGCTTTTCACCAATCACACCCGTTGAAAATGGTAGCACCTGATCAGCCTGCACACCTAGTTCATTAGCAAGCACACAGCAAGATTCAAGCGCATCATTCATACCAGAAGAGCCTGTTCCAGCATTGGCATTGCCGGTATTAATCAGCAAATAGGCCGGTGTATTTTCTGCAAAACCAGCTTTTGCCAAGTGTGACTTGGATAAAATCACAGGCGCTGCACAAAATGCATTCTGAGTAAATACCCCCGAACAAACACTACCTGCAGCCAACTCGATCAAGACTAAGTCTTTTCGATTTGGCTTTTTGATACCTGCCTCAACCACCGCAATACGTATACCGTCAATGCTTGGAAATTCAGGTAAAAAATCTGGACCGACTGCCATACTTTCCTCTTAACTCACTGCACCGTGACACTGCTTGTACTTTTTGCCGGAGCCACATGGACATGGCTCGTTACGACCCACCTTTCTACCTTCTCGTGTGACCGGTGCTTGTCGTTGCTGAGTATTTTGTTGCTCATCTGCACTACTGCTGCTATTTGCATCTTCGTGAATAGTCTTCGCTGAACCTAATTGTCTCTCTAACTCCTCTTTTCTCTGCTGCTCAATTGCTGCAAGCTCTTCAGGTGTTTGTATCCTGACGTGACTGGTTACACGAACAACGTCATGTTTTAGGTTATCCAGTAGCGATTCAAATAATGCAAATGCCTCCCGTTTATATTCTTGCTTGGGGTTTTTCTGAGCATAGCTTCGCAAATGAATGCCTTGGCGCAAATGATCCATTGATGCTAAGTGCTCTTTCCACAGGGTATCTAAAATATGTAAAAAAACTTGTTTTTCAAATGCTCGCATAGATTGCGCACCCGCTGATATTTCTTTCTCAGCATAGTTAGCGACAACGGTCTCTAGAATTTTCTTTCGTAGTAATTCTTCGTGCAAACCATCATCACCATCCAACCAAGCCTGAATAGGCAACTGAGCGGCAAATTCAGCTTCAATATGTTTCTCCAGACCTGGAATATCCCACTGCTCTTCTATGCTTTGAGGCGGAATATAACGACTGATAGAACTATTCACAACTTCATCACGAATTGCTGCGACTATGTCAGAAATATCATCTGATTCCATCACGGTATTACGCTGATCATAAATAACCGATCGCTGATCATTTGCTACGTCATCGTACTCCAGGAGAGATTTACGAATATCGAAGTTACGCCCTTCAACTTTTCGCTGTGCTTTTTCTATCGCATTGCTAACCATCTTATGTTCAATCGCTTCACCTTTATTCATGCCGAGTGCTTGCATAATATTACGCACACGATCAGAGGCAAAAAGACGCATCAAACTGTCTTCTAACGACAAATAGAAGCGCGTACTACCCGGGTCACCTTGACGACCAGACCGACCTCTAAGCTGGTTATCAATTCGACGAGACTCGTGTCGTTCTGTACCTAGAATATGCAAACCACCAGCACTCAATACTGCTTGATTGCGTACTTTCCAGTCAGCTTTTATTTTTTCTATTTGCTCTGGCTTGGGGTCTTTTAATGCTTTAATTTCAGATTCCCAGTTACCACCTAAAACAATATCTGTACCTCGGCCCGCCATATTTGTCGCGATAGTCACGGTACCTGGCATACCTGCCTGAGCAATAATTTCTGCTTCTTGAGCATGCTGCTTAGCATTCAAAACACTATGTTTAATATTATTTTTCTTTAATAAACCCGACAACAACTCAGATGTTTCAATAGACGCTGTACCCACCAAAACGGGTCTTTTCTCAAGAACAACCTCTTTAATTTCATCGATCACTGCTTGATACTTTTCTTCCTGAGTTAAAAAGATGAGATCGTTATAATCTATACGTTGTACATTTTGATTGGTTGGTATAACAACAACATCCAAAGCGTAAATTTGCTGGAACTCGAACGCTTCGGTATCTGCAGTACCTGTCATGCCTGCCAGTTTATTGTAAATTCTGAAATAGTTCTGGAAGGTCGTAGAGGCCAGAGTTTGGCTTTCAGCCTGTATTGCAACACCTTCTTTCGCTTCAATTGCTTGATGCAAGCCTTCACCCCAGCGACGGCCAGCCATGGTTCTACCGGTATGCTCGTCAATAATAACGATCTGCTTATCCTGAACAATATAATCAACATCGCGAGCATACAAATAGTGTGCTCTGAGCGCAGCGTATAAATGATGAACAAGGCTTAGATTGGCAGGTGCATATAAGCTATCACCTTCTTTCAGCATGCCTTCAGACACCAAAACATCTTCGAACTTTGTATGGCCTTCTTCAGTCAGGTCAACGCCTTTGGTTTTTTCATCTATCGTGAAGTCACCATCACCAATAGGCTTTCCATCCTCACCCACTTCGGCTTGATCTAGCTTTTTAACCAGAGCATTCATTTGCTTGTAAGTTTGTGAGCTATCTTGAACCGCACCAGAAATAACAAGAGGTGTACGCGCCTCATCAATCAGTATCGAGTCGACCTCATCGACAATAGCAAAGTTTAAACCACGCTGACTCTTACCTTCGACATTGAACGCCATGTTATCGCGAAGATAATCGAAACCAAATTCGTTATTAGTACCATAGGTAATATCTGATAAGTATGCCTGCTTCTTTTCTTCCGGACTTTGGCCGCTATAGACAACCCCAACACTCAATCCTAAAAAATTATACAGTGGCTCCATCCACTTCGCATCACGTTTCGCTAAGTAGTCATTTACTGTGACGACATGAACACCTTTGCCTTCTAGCGCATTAAGATAAACCGCGAGCGTTCCAACCAGTGTTTTACCTTCACCTGTACGCATTTCCGCAATACGTCCTTCATGCAAAGCCATACCACCAATCATTTGCACATCAAAGTGCCGCATAGACATGACACGCTTACCCGCCTCTCTGGCAACGGCAAAGGCTTCAGGAAGCAATTGATCCAGGCTTGTACCGTCGGCCAGTTTTGCTTTGAACTCTTTCGTTTTTTCTTGCAATGATTCATCTGATAAAGTGGACAAAATTTCTTCAAAAGCGTTAATTTTAGTAACGCCTTTTCTCATGCGTTTTAATTCACGCTTGTTTTTACTTCCAAAGAGCTTGGTAAACGTTGATGAAAACATAGTAATCTTCTATTTATTTATCTGATGTTGAATGAGAACAAGGCAGGAAGGCTATGCCATCTTTTGAATAAGCACAGAGTCATATTTACTACTGGGCTACTACCAAAAATTAACTGCTTTCTCGAATTTAAAAAATGACAGTCTACAGCTA
>TARA_R110002073_G_scaffold258681_1_pt1 | contig 49427 bp, 47 predicted proteins | sample TARA_R110002073 | Tara Oceans TARA_R110002073 (sample SAMEA4397174) | marine metagenome | biome: Polar Biome; feature: [DCM] deep chlorophyll maximum layer (ENVO:01000326); material: water (ENVO:00002006), including particulate matter (ENVO:01000060) such as... | depth 40 m
TTTACGACAGTACATTTTATTCTTTTAATGAACAATTAACTTTTATAGAAGAAAAACAACCTAAGGTAATTTCTATTTACACAAATTTAATGACAAAATTAAATGTCATAAAATTGATTCATATTCTTACATCCAATAAAAAATATGGCTCTCCGAAGATTGTATTAGGTGGTCCTGACATTACTTATAATGTTGAAAATTATTTACTGTTGAATGTCGATTTCCTTGTTATTGGAGAAGGTGAAGAAACAATGTCTGAGCTCTATAATGCTATCGTTAATAAAGAACCATACAACAAAATTCAAGGAATTGCATATCAAGAAAATGGACAGGTTATAAAAACACCTCCAAGAATAAAAATTAAAGATATTTCTGAACTTCCAACACCAAATAGAGCAGCAATTCCGGTAGAAAAATATTTAGAAACTTGGAAGACTAACCATGGACAAAGTTCTATGACTGTTAGCACCCAACGTGGTTGTCCCTATACTTGCAAATGGTGTAGCACAGCGGTCTATGGACAAAGTTATAGAAGACGTCCCGCTAATTTAGTAGCAGAAGAATTAAAGATGCTTAAGAATAATTACAATCCAGACACTATTTGGTTTGTAGATGATGTGTTTACTGTAAGTCATAAATGGATTAAAAGTTTCCATGAAGAAGTACTCAAGCAAAATGCTGTTATTCCTTTTGAATGTATCACCAGAGCTGAACGTTTAAATGATGAAGTCTTACAATTATTAAAAGAAGCTGGATGTTACAGAATTTGGATTGGTGCAGAAAGTGGTTCTCAAAAAATTGTTGATGCGATGGACAGGCGTGTAGATATTAACGTAGTGAAATCTGCTATCCAAAAGACAAATGCTTTAGGAATGGAAACGGGTACTTTTATTATGCTAGGATATCCAGGTGAAAATGAAGAAGACATTAACAAAACTGTAAAATATTTAAAAGCTGCCAATCCAACACATTTTACGATTACCATTGCCTATCCAATTAAAGGAACTTCTTTATATAATGATATTGAAGATAAAATCACTGTACAACCCGATTGGAATTCTTCTACAGACAGAGATATTGATTTCTCTAGGACTTATAAGAGAAGCTATTACGATTATGCTTTAAGATATGTGATCAATGAGGTAAATCAACAGAAGCAACAACAGAAGGGAAATTATATGCAAGCCTTTAAAATGAAGACCAAATCTTTACTTGCACAAACAGGAATGAAGTTTTTAAAATAATTATGGGACTACGAATGTATTTGATTCTTTTCGGTTTTACTTTCACTTGCATTTCTTGTACTGAGAGTGTTATTGGCGATACTTTTAATAATGATTCTCAAATAATACTTAAATGGTTTTCTTCTTATCCTGATGATTCTTTTGAAAAAAATAAGATAGCTCTTGAATGGTGCCTATCCTATCTAGGTGCTAATGTCGCTGGACATCCACAACAAATCGGAGTTACATCTAATGACAATACCAATACTATAATTATTGATATTGAGCATTTAGGACTAACAGAAAAAGCTCAAATCGAGCTAAAAAAACTACATCAAATCTTTAAAAATTCTGAAGAATACAAATTTCACAAATCGTTTGACATTGGAAAATATATTGCAATGACATTAGGAAGCTCTAATCATTATTATAAAATTGTGGATGTACCAAATCATATAGATTTTTACACCACGAATTTTATGTTTAATGAACTAAAAGGATATGTTGATCAATCGAGTGTCTCTTTACCCAATTCACATAGAATTATTTCTTACACGAAGCTCAACAATAATAAGCAAGTATTTATTTCTGAAGAGACCAACCCTACAAATCAAGAGATTAAAGAGTTCGAGACACTTGAAAGAATGCCTAATGGCCAACTTAAGTTTGCAATTTATGATAAAGATGGTTTTTTAATTCCTAATGTCAAAGGAGATGTTAGCAGAGCAGGAAAACCAGCAAAATGCCTTTGGTGTCATGAGGTGAATATACAGCCCTTGTTAACTCCTCAGAATAATTTTAATGGTTTTTTGTCGCCTATTCAATTAATGGATACTTTAAATTTTTACAATTTCCAGCTTCGCAATTATCAAGATAACCTTTGGGTAAATCCAAATATTCAAAATAAGCGATTACATACTAATATGGAATTGGTTTATATCAGTTACATGGAACCTTCAGCAGAAAGATTGGCTTTTGAATGGAAAGTTTCAGTGAATGAAGTTCAAACTTTATTAAATGGAGTTAACAAACATAGGCATGGTGAATTTGACTTTTTAGGAAATCTTTATCACAGAAATGAAATTGATAGCTTTGCCCCTTTTAAAACTATTCAACCACCAAGTAGTATAAGAGAAGAGTCTATTTATGAACCTAATTTACTTGAATAAATGAAAGTTGTGTTTACAGATAGAGATGGAGTGATCAATAAAGAAAATGAATATGTTTTTAAAATTGAAGATTTTGAATTCATAGACGGTGTATTTAGTAGTTTCAAATATTTGCAAAGTAAAGGTTTTCATATAATCATTTTGACCAATCAATCGGGCATTGGCAGAGGTTATTATAAAGAGAAAGACTTTAACATTGTTAATCAATGGATGTTACAAAAGTTTAAAGAGCAAAATATTGATATTTTAGATGTCTTATATTGCCCTCACAAACCAGAAGATCATTGCATTTGTCGCAAACCAAAAACAGGTATGTTTGAAAAAGCATATAAAAAACATCCCATAGACAAAAAAAAATCATGGATGATTGGAGATAAGGAAAGTGATATTAAAGCTGCTATTAATTTTGGTATTGAAAATACTATTATGGTTGAAAGTGGTCATAAAATTGACAAAAAAAGTGCAGCTAAATATATATTACCTTCAATTCTTGAAGTTGGTGGTTTTATATCATAATGAGAAGTAATAATGAGTGTAAATTTTAATAATAAAACTATTCTAATAACTGGTGGAGCCGGATTTATCGGATCTAATATTGCTTTCTACCTACAAAATAATTATCCTGAAAGTAGAATTGTAGTTTTTGATATATTTAAAAATGAAAATCTCTTTAATGAGTTCAACATCAAAAGTTATGGTCATTATAAAAACTTAATAGGCTTTAAGGGTGATATCATTTGTGGTGATATTACTAATGATGAAGATTTAGAAAAAATCAAGCATTACGAACTAGATTATATTTTTCATCTAGCAGCGATTTCTGACACACGTATTAACAAGCAAGAAATTGTTTTAAGAACTAATGTGAATAGCTTTTTTAAGTTAATACATATTGCTATTAACAATAATGCAAAAATAGTCTATGCAAGCTCTGCCTCTACTTATGGATCTAGTCCTTCTCCTCAAAAAATAGGTGATGATGCCCCTAATACACTCTATGGTTTTTCAAAATATGCCATGAGTCAAATTGCACACAGATATATTAAAGAAAAAAACATGCAAATTGTCGGACTTAAATTCTTTAATGTTTACGGAGAGAGAGAGTTTTTTAAGGAAAAAACTTCTTCAATGATACTTCAATTAGGGCATCAAATTTTAGCAGGTAAATCGCCACGTTTGTTTACTGGATCAAGTAAAATAATACGTGATTTCGTATACATCAAAGATGTTGTAAACGCTAGTATTTTAGCATGTTATGCTAAAAAAAGCGGTCTTTATAATATAGGTACTAGCCTTCCATGTAGTTTTAGAGACATAGTTGATATTTTGCAACAAGAGTTAAAAACAGATTTAGAAATAGAATATTTTGACAATCCATACTCGGCATATCAAATGGACACTAGCGCTGATATCAGTTTAAGTCAAGAATTTTTAGGTTACAACCCAAAATACACACTAGAACAAGGAATTAAAGAATATATTCCATATATCAAACAAACTTTTAACTGGAAAAATTAATCATGAAAAATATTTTAGTTATTGGCGATATTATAGTCGACAATTATTTGATTGGTAACACTGAGAGAATCTCTACAGAAGCTCCAGTTCCTATTGTAAACATCGTTGAAGAAAAATTGACTTTAGGCGGTGCTGGTAATGTGGTTAACAATCTATTAGCTCTTGAAGCTAAGGTTGATATTATTAGCGTGATTGGTGATGACAAAAATGCCTCTACACTAAACGCTTTAATAAAAGAAAAAAATATAAACTCAGACTATTTGATTATTCAAAATAACAGAACCATCACCAAGAAAACTAGAATCATTTCCTCTAACCAACAGATTGTTCGTTATGACAAAGAAACTACTGTAGATATTGATGAAAGTAGTTCAACTAAAGTTTTAGCCATCTATAAAAAAATCATTCAAAATTACAATATTGTTATTCTTTCCGATTATGGTAAAGGGGTTTTAACCGAAAGCTTGACTCCAAAAATTATTGAGATAGCTAATAAAGAAGGAGTAAAAGTTTTAGTGGATCCAAAAGGCTCGAATTATTCAAAATATACAGGAGCTTATTTAATGACTCCGAATAAAAAAGAGGCTAGTATTGCTACAAACATTCTTATTGAGCAAGATAATTTATTAGCTGCTATCAGTAAGCTTAAAGTAGCTAATAAATTATCTATTTCTTTGATTACATTGAGTCAAGATGGAATTGCGGTTTACGATGACAAGTTAAGAATATTTCCAACACAAGTACAAGAAGTCTACGACGTAACAGGAGCTGGAGATACTGTTATTGCGGCTATAGCTTATAAATTAGGGCAAAACCATCATATTAATGATGCCGTCCAATTCGCAAATTTAGCAGCAGGCATTGTTGTTGGAAAAATTGGTGTAGCTACAGCTACACTTGATGAAATTAACACCAAACAGCATCATATAAAAACGGAGAAAGAAATCAAAACAATAGTTCGCCAACTAAAGCAACAGCATAAGAAAATCGTTTTTACAAATGGTTGTTTTGATATTCTGCATTTAGGTCATATCAAGTATTTGGAGAGAGCAAAAAAGTTAGGGGATGTTTTGATAGTTGGAGTAAATACAGATCAATCAGTTAAAAAGTTAAAAGGAGATAAACGTCCAATTAATCCAGAATTTGATAGAGCTTATTTATTGAATGCATTAAAATCAGTTGACTATACCGTACTATTTGACCAAGATACACCTTATGGATTAATTAAGGTTATCAAGCCAGATGTCTTAGTAAAAGGTAGTGATTACAAAAACAAAGAAGTTATAGGTAGTGATATTGCTAAAACTGTTAAGTTGATTGAGTTTGTAGATGGAAAAAGTACAACAGAAATAATTAATAAAATAAAACAATGATATCTGAAAATTTGAATCAACATATTCAAGTGTTAAAGCAAACCATTCATCTATATAAAGATGATATCAGATTCGTTGCTAACACATGTATAAATCGATTAGAGAGAGGTGGTAAAATTATTATTTTTGGCAATGGTGGTAGTGCAGCAGACGCTCAACATATGGCAGCAGAATTAGTGGGTAGCTTTAGTAATAAACAAAGGAGGGCCCTTTCAGCGATCGCTTTAACTACAGATACATCTGTTCTAACTTCAATTAGTAATGATTACACATATGATGAGGTATTTTCTCGTCAGTTGGAAGCTCTCGCCTCTGAAAAAGACGTTGTAATTGGAATCAGTACTAGTGGTAAAAGTAAAAATGTAATAAATGCCCTTAAAACTGCTAAAGAAATAAAATGTTACGTTGTTGGTTTAAGTGGAAACAATGGTGGTCTTCTGAATACAATTTGTGATAAAAACATTATTGTTTCTTCAAGTCATACTTCAAGGATACAAGAAGCTCACCTATTTATTGAACATAGTATATGTGAAATCCTAGATAAACACTTTTTAAAGTAAATGAAACATCAAACTTTAATTATTTTTGATCAACTACTTAGGCCTCTCTATGTATTACTAAACTTACTTAAATGGGGCAAAAAAGAACCTCATATCAATAAAAATTTTATTGCTTTAAAGTTTTTTGGGATAGGGAGTATTACAAGAATAGTTCATGTGATGGACACCATTGGTATAGAAAAAGGTCAAGTAACATTTATCACACTGCATAAAAATAAAGCTATTATTGATTTACTCAATTTGAATGCTGTATATATCAAAACAAAGCATCCTCTTGTTTTGATTAATAGCTTACTGAAGGTAATTTTTCACATTTGGAACCAAAAGCAAACGGCAATATTGGATATGGAGCGAACTTCTAACCTATCTGGTCTTTTTAGGCTGATTGTCGGAATTGGAAAATCATGTAATTCGTTTTACTTCAAACCAGAAAATAAATATAAGAAAGGGCAGTTATTTGTATCAATGTCAGATAAGCCTGCTACCCAAGCTATTGCTGAAATGTTTCATAGAACTTATGTACACTCAGACGAATATATCGACGTCCCTGATTCAAACAAAGTATTTGTAAATATCAATGCTGGAAATTATTGCCCTGAACGTAAGTTTCCATTATCAGAATATGCAGTTTTAATCAAAATGCTTTATGATGAAAATCCTGATTGGTGCTTTTATTTAACAGGTATTAAATCTGAACTTGCATTTGTATCATCTTTTAAAGATCAGCTAGTAAAATTGGGAATCCCATCAAATTCAATTTTAAATATTGCAGGTCAACACAATCTCCATTCATTTATTTCCTTTTTAAAAGAAGCAAAACTATTTATTACAAATGATTCTGGTCCTTTACATTTAGCTCATTTATTCAATATTAAAACTGTTGGAATTTGGGGACCTACTTCTCCAAAGCTAATAGGATATCAAAATAGCAAAAAAATGCTCAATTTAGAATCTGAATTAACCTGTTCTCCTTGTTTTATTCATCCAAAATCTCCCGTAGCAAAATACTGCCAAGGAGATCTGACTTGCTTTAAAGCTATGGGAGTTAAAAAAATGGCTTCAGATATTATAAAGTTTGTTGAATATCAAAAAATAGATGCTTCAGTAGTATGAGTAAAACGAAACGCATATTATTTTTAAATCCTCCTGGAGAAAAAATCTACATTAGAGATTACTATTGCTCTAAGGTTTCGAAAGCATACTACCTTCCTCAACCCGTAGATTTATTAATACAATCTGCCTTTTTTAATGAACCAGATTATGACATTTTGGTTATGGATTGTATTGCTGAAAATAAAACAATTGTTGAAGCTCTTGAAAAAATCAAAAATTTTGATCCAAACTATATCATTGGCTTAATTGGTTCGGTTTCATTGGAGGAAGATCGCCTCTTTTACAGAACTATTGAAGATCAAAATCCAAAGAGCATAATTGCTTGCTCTGGAGATGCTTTGCTGGAAAAACACAAAGAGAAATTTCAAAAATATTCTTGGCTGGATGCCATTATAACTAACTTCTTCACAAATGGATTTAAGCAACTCATAGAGGGCAAAGACATAATTGAGGGGCTTGTTTACAAACAAGGACAAGAAGTTATTGTTAGAGATAGTAAGCGTTCAAAGCCAATAGAAATGCCTACTCCAAAACAGCAGCTTTTTAAAGGACATTATAGAATGCCATTTGCAAATGCATTGCCTATGGCTACTATTTTAACAAACTATGCCTGTCCTTACCCTTGTACGTTTTGTATTATGTCTACATTACCTTATGTCTCGCGAACAGCTGATTCAATTATTGAAGAACTGAAAGAGTTAAAAGCCAATGGTTACAAGTTTTTGTATTTTTCAGACCAAACTTTCTTTCAATCAAAAGCCATTACTAATAAAGTTTTAGAATGGATGGTTGCTGAAAATTACGGTTTGAATTGGATGTGTTTTTCAAGAGTAGACGTGTTGAACGAAAAAGAATTAAAATTGATGAAAGCTGCAGGATGTACTTTGATCATGTTTGGTGTAGAATGGGCAGAAGACGACTTGTTAATACATTATAAAAAACACTACACTACTGAACAGATAAAAACAACTTTCGCTTTAACAAAAAAACTCGGTATCAAACGGCTGGGGACGTTTTTGATAGGGGTTCCTGGTCAATCAAAAGCATCTATTTTGAACACAATAGCATTTGCAAAAGAAATTAAAGCTGACTATGCTTCGTTTAATGTAGCCGTCCCTCGTAGCAATACATCTTTTAGAACAGAAGCACTTACTCAAGGTTTAATTGATGATTCTTTAGAAGTAATGGATCAATCAGGAAATGAAGTAACAATAGGCACAGGTACGTTAAGTAGAGATGAGTTACAAAAACTAAAAAACAAAGCATATAGAGATTTTTATTTTAGACCAACATATATATTGAAGAGATTGTTCAATATTAAAGGATGGATTGAATTTAAAATGCATTTAACAGAAGGTTTCTATATTTTTAAAGGTCTTTTTTCAAAATCTTAATAAGCATGATAAAAGAAAAAACAATGGCGCAATTCATCTCAATCATCAAATATGTATGGTTGACTATTGCCTTGGTGACCATTGTTTGGAAAGGTATCATATTAGGTTGGCAACAAAAAGCTTCAGATTTTAATAATTATTATACTGCGGCTAAACTTATAGTTGAAAAAGAGCCAATTCATAAGTTTTATGATTACGAATGGTATCAAAATCAGGCCAAACAGATGGGTATTGAAGCGGGAGCTAAATTCTCTCCCTTTCCTCCCATTACTGCGTATATCTTTGTACCTCTAACATTATGGGATTCTTTGACAGCAAAAAGAATTTGGTTGGGAATAAATATCTTTTTGTTAATCATTTTACTTTTTCGAGTCAAAAAAATAACAACTTGGTCTTTACACCGATCCATGCTTTTTATTTCATTATTCTTGCTCCCTATTTCCAATTGTTTGAACTACGGGCAATTATATCTACTAATCAGTTTTCTATTAGTAGAAGTATTGAGTCATGCTTATTTTAGTAAGAAACCTAAACTCATAGGTGCTATCATAGGAATTCTAACATCTCTAAAATATTTACCAATTCTCTTTTTAGGTTATGTTATCAACCAGCAAAAAAAATACACCATATTTGTTTCATTGATTCTTGCAATTGTAGTTCCAAGCTTAATCATCTATTGGGTAGATCCTAAATCATTCAATGCTTTTTTCCAACATTTTCAATCTCATATTCAAGGAAATTTACCTGAACAAGGTCAATATGCAATGAGCTTTCAATCTGTTGACTCGCTCCTTAATAATCTCTTTGTTTTTAATGGCTCTGAAAACCCATTACCTTTAATAGATGCTCCTTATTTAAAATCAATTATTAAATTTTCTTTGTACGGAGGAATCTTTGGGCTTTTATTTTTCTTCTTTAAGAAAGAACAATACCAAATTACATCTCGTTTTATGTCAGTCAGTATCATTGGTGCTTTTATCATACTCCCGGCTACTGCTTCTTATCATTTGTTATTGCTACTTTGGCCTTTACTATACCTTTTTAAAGAGTTATTAAAAGTGGATTCAAAAAAGATAATGCCAGTGATTATCATTGTAATATTTGCTACTTTGAACCTTCAAGCATATCATATTCCCAATTTTGAGCAATCTCAAACCGTCAATTTGTTATTGCATTACCCAAGGTTATGGGGGGTATTATGTTTATTTTTACTATTGAATTTTTATTATTTAAAAAATCTTTACAAGAACTATGGCTAAGTTATTATTCTTACAGAATATGGATTACGAATTCGTAGGTCCGATGTATATCTCATCCATGATTAAATCTCATGGTCACGAATGTGAATTAGAAATTGGCCATGAAGTAAAAGATTTTGAAATGATTATTCAAGATTTCAAACCAGATATCGTTGGTTTTTCAATTATGAGTGGTAGTCATAATTGGGCTAGAAGAATAGCTAAAGAGTTAAAAGAAAAATACAATATCATTACCTTATTTGGAGGGGCTCACCCTACTTTTTTTCAGGATTTTATCAAAGAAGAAGGTGTCGATTATTTGATAAGAGGTGAAGGTGAAGAAGCAACTCTTGACATTCTTGATGCCATTGACAATAAGAAAACTTTTGAGCATGTACCCAACTTGTCTTACATCAGTTTTGAAGGAAAAACAAAGCATAACCCTTTACGTAATTTAAGAAAAGATATGGATGAATATCCGTATCCAGATCGTCAGTTATACCATACTTTAGACAAAACTCAACATAGACAAGTAAGAAATGTGATTACTTCTAGAGGTTGTCCTTTTCATTGTTCTTTTTGCTTTGAAGATGCTATGCGTGCTTTGTATAAAGGAAAAGGGAAATATGTTAGAATTAGAGAAATAGACAAAGTAATTGAAGAATGTATCAAATTAAAAAGAGAGGCCCCTGTAGAGGTTATTTATTTTGCTGATGATGTTTTTGGAATGAATCGTTCTTGGCTCTATGAATTCTTAGAGAGGTTTAAAGCAGAAGTAAATTTACCTTTTATCTGTCTAGTTAGAGCTGATTTGGTTGCCGCAGATAAAGAATATGCTTTTAACTTGGCAAAAGGTGGATGTCAATCTGTATTTTTCGGTGTAGAATCAGGGAATGAAGATTTAAGGAATCAAATTCTAAAGAAACAATTAAACGATACACAAATTATAAAGGCTGCTGAATATTTGCATGAAGCAGGAATTACCTTTAGAACTTATAACATTTTGGGCTTGCCAGATGAAACTTTAGAGGATGCTTTTTCGACAGTTGAGCTGAATATAAAAATTAAAGCAGATTATCCTTGGTGTTCTATCTTCTCTCCATTTCCAGGGACAGAATTATCAGATTACGCACTACAAAAAGGCTATTTAAGTCCCACTTTTTCTGTTGAAGAGTTGGACAAGTCCTTTTTTCTTTCTTCTCAATTAGAGCTACCCCATAAAAGGGAATTGCAAAACTTGCAGAAATTTTTTCAAACAGCTGTACTTTGGCCATGGACATTTCCATTTATTAAAAAAATAATCAAACTACCGCCAAATTTTTTATTTCGTGCATGGTTTGGTTTTATATATTTCTTTGTTTACATCAAATCCGAAAAGCGAAACTTTTGGGAGACATTTAAATTTGCCATTAAAAATTACAAACATGTATTGGTGAAAGAATAAAGTTAAAATCTTTATTAGAATGTAAGTCATACGCTATTGCAAATAAAATCAATGAATAAAACCATACAAAGATTTTTACCCATACTTACAAATGGAACAAGAAGTATTATATCTCCATTGATATCAATTGCTTTTGCATTTGTTATTGTTAAATATTTCTCGAAACAACTTTGGGGCGAATTTGTTGATATTTTTCTTTTCATGCTAATCTTAACCCTTTTTTCAAGCTGGGGTAATAAAAATTTTTTACTTCGTCAGTTTAGTAAAAAACCAAGGGAAATTGTTTCTAGCTGGCAGTATTTCTTTACAAGTAGATTTCCAATTTTGGTCATTTGTATTCTTAGTATTTTATTAAACTATAACCTTATCTTTTCTCTTTGGCTAAGCTTCTGGTTAGTGTCATCTTATATTTTCCAATCCTTTTTTTCAGTACTAATTTACCGCCGAGATTTTGGCAAAGCAATTCTATTTGAACTTCTAAGTTTTAGTTGTTTACTTGGATTTTTATTCTTTTATAGAGATGTAATGAATCTGGGATTATTGGTTCAGCTTTATGCTATTTATCACATAGTAAAAGCATTTTTGTTTTCTTTGCCATACCTAGCATTTTTTAAGTTTAAATCAATTCGAATAGATTTTTCTTTACTTCTATCTGGAAGTATCTTTTTCTTATTAGGTGTCGCAGGGTTTTTACAGTCAAAAGTAGATGTATATGTTTTACAATCTCAAGATGATGTTGTTGCTCTTGGAGAATATCAGGTTATTTCTGGCTTTTTTATTTTTTGTCAAACGATACCTACCATTTTAATTTTGCCTTATTTAAAAAATATTTATAGGATGTCATCTAAATCTGTTATTACTATCAAAAATCTGATTGCAATTTTGGGCATTTTCATCAATTCTATAGCTGTTATATTTGTCTACTTTATATTGAAAACTTTTTTTGAAATTGAATTGAACTCATATCAAATCATTGCAGGCTTTATGATTTCATATCCTCCATATATATATTCTATATATGTATTTGATTTATTTAAAAAAAGTAAAGAAAAAAAAGTACTCAAAATCTGCATCTTATGCTCAATAATTAATCTTATTATATCTTTAGTTTTTGTACATTTAAACTATAGTATTACAGGTTTATTATATGCTAATGCATTTTCTCAACTCGTATGTTTATTTGCCTACACACAATTTAAAATAAATGATAAAGACATTAAAAAACATCAATAAGAAAATTTCTCCTTCCAACTATTTATTCTCTCCAGAGTGGATTGTTTTAGGAGTAAATAATGTATGCAATTTACATTGTAAAATGTGTGATGTAGGGACTAAAAACCTCGAAAGCAATTTTGCGCAAAATTTAATAGGGACACACCCCATTAATATGCCCTTAGAATTGATTAAAAAAATAATCGATGATACTGCAAAATATTTTCCAAAATCAAAATTAGCCTACGCTTTTACTGAACCTTTGGTATACCCTCATTTATTAGAATCTTTAGAATATGCAAGTCAAAAAAAATTGCATACTACAATTACCACCAATGCTTTAACATTGAAACACAAAGCGAAAAAATTAGTCGATGCAGGGATTAAAGAAGTCTATGTATCTCTTGATGGACCAGAAGAAGTTCATAATGAGATTAGAGGGCATAAGAAATCATTTCAAAAGGCTTTGGAGGGTATCGAAGAGCTTTTAAGCGGAAAAGAGAAACCCATCGTTAAAATTATCTGTGCCATTACAGAATGGAATGTTGGAGTATTACACGAATTATTAGAGTCTTTAAAGCATCTACCTATTCAGGATGTTGGGTTTATGCATACTCAGTTTGTAACAAAAGAAGCCGCAGATCTTCATGAAAACTCGCCTTGGAATATTTTATATCCTGCATCCGATTCAAATATTGATTTGCTGGATTTTGAAAATATGGATTTAGATCGTTTATTAAACGAAATTCAAACAGTTAAAAAAACTGAATATCCTTTTAAGGTTTATTTTTCACCAGAAATTCCTTCTAAAGAGAATTTAGAATTGTATTATCGCCAGACAGAAAAAATCATCGGTAAACTCTGTCATGCTGTATACACTAGTATCATGATAAAATCAGATGGCACTGTAATTCCTGCTCATGGCAGATGTTATAATTTAAAATTAGGAAGTATGTATGACAAATCCCTAAAAGAAATTTGGTCTTCAAGCGTTTTAAAAAATTTAAGAACCGATTTACACAAAGCTGGCGGATTATTTCCGGCTTGTAGTAGATGTTGTAGTGCCTTTTAATTATGAAAAATAAAACCCTCATATTTAACCCAAGAAGTGCTAATCAAAAGCACCGTATTCCTAATTCAATCCTTCAAGTAGGAGCTGCTATTTATGGGAAATTTGATTTTGCGTTTGTAGATGGAAATTTAGAAGAAGACCCTTGGCAAAAGATTACCTCTTATTTCAATACAGGAGAATATAAATATTTCTGTAGTACAGTGATGCCAGGACCTCAACTAAGACAAGCTATTCCGTTTACAAGAAAAATAAAAGAAGCATATCCAGACACGATTACAATTTGGGGAGGCTATTTTGCTTCTAACCAGTACAAAGTTTCTATTGAAGCGCCTTATGTAGACTATATTGTAAATGGCCCAGGAGATGTTGCATTTCCGGTGTTATTAGATACTTTGAACAGTTCCAATATTTCAGAAATAAAGAACATAAAAAACCTTATTTATCTAGAAAATAAAGAAATTATACAAACTCCAAAGGAGGCTTTATTAGACCAAGACTCTTTACCACAGCTACCTTACACACATTTAAATCAATTTTACAGTCTAGATAATTACTTAAGCAAAACATTTTTAGGTAGTAAAACATTCTCATATCATTCTAGTTTAGGCTGCCCTTTTACCTGTTCTTTTTGTGCCGTAGTTCCTATTTACAATGGTAGATGGAAAGCAAAATCTGCTCAAACAGTATATAATGATGTTAAATATTTTAAGGATAATTACGATATAGACGCTATAGAATTTCATGATAATAACTTCTTCACCTCCAAAAAACGAGTAGTAGAGTTTTCTGAACTCATCAAAAATGATGGTATTACCTGGTGGGGAGAAGGTCGTATAGATACCATCAATAAATATTCAGATGAAGATTTAAAACTCATGAAAGAGGCTGGCTGTAAAATGATCTTCCTCGGTGCAGAAACAGGAAATGATGAAATCCTCAAACAGATGAATAAAGGAGGGACTCAAACTGGACAAGGAATTAAAGATTTTGCTGCTCGTTTGTACCCTATAGGTATTATTCCTGAATTTTCTTTTGTCTTAGGAATGCCCGCCGATACGCCTGAACAAGTAATGGCGCAAATAGAATGGGATATCAATTTCATTAAAGAAATTAAAGAAATAAATCCTGATGCAGAGATCATCATTTATTTATATAGTCCTGTTGCTACAGAGGGTTCTGAACTGTATGACCAAATTCAAAAAGCAGGATTTAGTTTTCCAAAAAAACTAGATGATTGGTTAGATCCAGCTTGGGCAAATTTTGATCTACGTAAAAATCCATTAACCCCTTGGCTTACCCCTAAAATGGTAGATCGTATCATGAACTTTGAAACGGTTTTAAATGGATATTACCCAACGGCTTCAGACTTTAGAATAAAAGGAATTAAGAAAAAAATACTTCGATCTATTTCAAAAATACGTTATAAAACAAGTGTTTATAAATTCCCTTATGAAATTAAAGTATTACATAAGCTTTGGAAATATCGCCAACCAGAAGAGCAAGGATTTTACTCAGAATGATGAGACAGTTTTTAAAAAAAATTACGCACCCTTTTCTAAAAGCAATAGCTAAAATTTACTTCTATAAACCCAAGAAATATAGCTACAAAGGGATGACTACTTTTGTTCATCCAGAAGTGTTTCCTCCTCATTATACATTAAGCACAAAAATCTTACTCGATTTTATTGATGAGCTAGATCTTAAAAACAACTCTTTCTTAGAGTTGGGTTGTGGCTCAGGAATCATCTCTCTTTTTGCGGCTTCAAAAGGAGCAAAGGTAACTGCAACCGATATTAATGAAAAAGCGTTGGAATACTTATCAAAATCTTCTGTAACCAACAAGTTAAACATCGATGTTATTCACTCAGATCTGTTTACAAACCTGACTTCAAAACCATTCGATTATATTATTATAAACCCACCTTATTATCCGAAAAACCCTAAAAACACCAAAGAGCATGCTTGGTTTTGCGGAGAAAACTTTGAGTATTTTAAAAAATTATTTCAACAACTATCACAACGATCAGATAAAAATGTATTGATGATTTTATCTGAAGATTGTGATATTAATCATATAAAAAATATTGCTCATAAAAATAATTTGAAACTTGATTATATTATTCAAAAAACAGTAATGAAAGAGAAAAATTATATTTTTCATTTAACAAAAATGATATAAATTATTATGATTAAAAATTTAAAGCAGATATCTAAAATATTTAGAAATTGTATAATTATTTTAATTCTCTTAGAATTATTTTTAACATTGGTTTACAATTATATTGATGAAAATGAATATGAAGATTATATTGACTTAAAAATATCAAATAATGTACATAATGATATGAGTTCTGAAGATATCAAGAACATGTATAAAGAATATAAGCAGTTAGAAATGGAATGGGCTCCATTTGTACATTACAAGCCAAAAAAGTTTCAAGGCAAATACAATACAATTAATGATAAAAGTCAGAGATTTACATTTAATCCATTTACTAATGTAAATAAAGAACCTGTTAAGGTTTTTCTTTTTGGAGGCTCTACCATGTATGGAATTGGGTCTGATGATAACCATTCGATTCCTTCAGAACTATCTAAACAACTATATAGAAATTTCCCTACTGAGTATTTTCAGATAACTAACTTTGGAGTTCTGGGCTATAATAGAGATCTTGAAATCAATCAATTACATAATGAGATATTAAACAATAACATCCCCGATATTGCTATTTTTTATGATGGAGTAAATGAAGTTTATGCTGCTCATCAATATGGGAAAGTTAGGTATCCATTAAATTCATATAATAGATTTGTAGAATTTAATACTGCCATAAATTATAAAAAAAGAATATCTCTTTTTTTTAAAAAGACATACACAAACAGAGCTTTGAACTACATACGTAAAAAAATCAGTCCCAAGCCAATTATTGAAGATAAGTCGTTTTTATCAAAGAAAATTGCTTCTAATTACAGTGAAAACATTCGTATTACCAGAGCACTAGCAAAAGAATACAATTTTAAAGTTTTAAATTTTTTACAACCTACAATTTTTGTGAAAAACCCGCTTTCTGAGTTTGAAGTAATTATGAAAGAGAATGAAGATTATCTGCGTGCTATTTATGAAAAAACATACAAAAATATTTCTCTTGACACAATATTAAATCAGGATTCTACATTTGTCAATATTAGTAATCTTTTTAACTCTTACAACACAACTATATTTACAGATTTTTGTCACACAAATGAAGTTGGAAATAAAATTATAGCTGAAGAAATATCAAAACATCTATCCAAGTATTTAAATTATTAAAATCTTTTAAAATAAAGTATAGATAATTGGTGATAATACAGAGCCTTCTCCTAATAAAATTAATAGTGAAAACAATACTAACACTACTATGATTGGTATTAACCAATATTTTTTTCTTTTCATTAAAAATTTTAAAAGCTCAAAAAAGATTGTTGTCTTATTCATTCTAACAAAGTAAGCAAAAACTTAATACATTTTATGATAATCTACAGTTTCATCTACATCTTTCCAACCTGATATATTTTCTTTTTTCCTAAATATGTTTTGAATGGTTGAAATTGGAAAAAAAAGAAAATAATAGATTAAAAATAATATTAAAAAGGAACTCACTTCTCCAAATAACATGCCTAAAAATAGCCAAGAATATAATAGATACTTGTACAATTTTGGTTTTAATAAAGTAATCAGTATTGAGGACAAAATGATTGATATTAAATAAGAATGGGTTGTGTTTAAGGCCCAAGCGTTTCTATAAAGAGAGAAACCTAAGTATATAACTAAAATAATAAAAATTAGCAACCCAAATTGTTTTTGTTTTTTCTTTTGTTCAGATTGATAAAGAACTTCATTTAATATCTTTTTAATCCATTTCATAAATTATTTCTTTCGTTAGCTCATCATTGACATTAGTGTTCTTTGTCTTCTCAAGAATATAATTTCCAAGAACTAAAAGATTCATATCAGTTTGAAAAAAACACTTTAACGCATTTAAAGGAGAATCTACGATAGGTTCTCCTCTTACATTAAAAGATGTATTAATAAGAACTGGGTAATTTGTTTTTTCTTCAAAAACAGAAATTAATTGATGTAATAATGAATTATCTTCCTTTGACAGGGTTTGAACCCTTGCAGTATTATCCTCATGAATACATGATGGAATCATATTCTTTTTATTGCTTTTAAAAGTGTACAACATGAATTTTGATTTATAAATATTTAAAAACCAATCAGAAGCTTTTTCTTCTAAAACAATAGGTGCAAAAGGTCTAAAACCTTCGCGCTTCTTAATACTAAGATTAATATGCTTTTTCATGTCTTCATATAAAGGGCTGGCTAGAATACTTCTATTTCCTAATGCCCTTGGACCAAACTCCATTCTTCCTTGAAACCACCCTACTATACTTTTATTTTTTAATTCATTAGCAACAAATTCACATAATTCAGAATCTTGAAACTTATAATATTTTAAATTAAATTTATTTAAAATAGATGCTATTTCTGTGTCTTTATACTCAATTCCTAGATATACTTGAGATTTTAAACTATCAGACATATATTGTCTTTCATTATTCAAGTAATGATACCAACCAACAAAAGCTGCCCCAATAGAAGCTCCTCCATCGCCAGCAGATGGTTGTATCCATATTTTATCAAACTTTTTTTTTAAAATCAACTCTCCATTTGCTTTACAATTAAGAGCGACTCCACCTGATAAACAAATCGAATCTAAACCTGTCAATTCTTTTGCGTAGTTTGTTATTTTCTGTAAAAAAAATTCAGTAACCTCTTGTATAGAAGCTGCTATATCACAATAATATTGTGTTATTTTTTCACTTGGTATTCTTGCTTTACTTCCTAAAGCATTACAAAAATGTTTATTAATGGTTGTTTTTCCTTTATCAAAGGAAAAATATTTTAAATTTAAAGTAACTTCACCTATTTGACTAATTGAAACAAAATTCTCTAAAATAAACTTCTTATAAATAGGCTTTCCATAGGGCGCTAAGCCCATCAACTTATATTCTCCTGAATTTATTTTAAAACCACAAAACTGAGTAAAAGCACTGTATAAAAGACCAAAAGAATGTGGATAATGCTGTTCTTTTAAAATGGTTACTTTATTTTCATTTCCAAACCCAATCGTTGTGCATGCTTTTTCACCAACTCCATCTATAGTAACAATAGCGCTTTTTTGAAAAGGGGATGTGAAAAAAGTCGCAGCAGCGTGAGATTTGTGATGTGAGGAAAATATTATTTTTCCAGAATAATTTAATTCTTTTTTTATGATAGAAGGAATCCAAAGTTTCTGTTTTGTCCAACTTTTGATAGATTTTTTAAAAAAAGAAAAAGCAAATGGGACATTATTTTGAATAGAAGTAATAATTCTTTCAAACTTTAAAAAGGGTTTTTCATAAAAAACAACTAAATCAACTTTTGAAATATCTATATCAGCACTTCTTAAACAATAATTAATAGATTTAATAGGAAAACTGGCATCATGTTTTTTCCTTGAAAAACGTTCTTCTTGTACAGCAACAATTATTTTCCCGTCTTTTAATAAGCAAGCAGCTGAATCATGAAAAAAAGAGGAAATCCCTAAAACAAAACTCACACAGTTAATTTTAAAAATTCTAAAGTAGTTAAAACATCTATACTATATTGTTAATTGAAGATATTATACATTCAATTAACAGTAATTTCTCTATTATAGCATTCTTATCTAGAATGAAATCTTAAAAACACTAATAAATCTAGGTATCAAAATATTTACCTTCATCATTCAAATATAAAAACATATTTTTATTTTTTTAATTAATCACCTAATTCATTAATGAAACTATGATAGTTAAGAACTATAAAAAACTTCTTACTAATCTGATTAATTTCTCTGTTGAGAAATATCTAATTCTACTCTTACCATTACTTTTTATTACGTCTGGTCATGGTTGGGGAGGTGATTTTGCTTTATATATAGATCAATCGTTTCATTTAATTAACGGAAACTTAGACGAGCTATATACGCACAATTATAATTTGAGTCAATATAAAAGATTAGGCCCCTATTTTTATCCAATGGGTGTACCCATATTAATTAGCCCTGTTTTATCTGTCTTTGGGTTAAACTTCATCGCACTTAAATTATATGCTTTTCTTTTTTGGATAGGCTCTATTATATTTTTAAAAAAAACACTTACAAATATTTCAAGCTCAAAAGAGACTGTAAATCTTACTGTATTCTTTGTATCAATATCGTACATCTACATAAGTCATGTAAACTACATCCTCAGCGACATTTATTTCTTCTTCTTCTTTAACCTTTGGGCATTTGTAATTACTTCGAAAAAAAAGAACCAGATTCGCTATTTATTATTTAACGGCCTTCTGCTTTTTATGCTGGTTATTATAAGACCTACAGGAATCATCTTGGTCCTTTCATATTTATTATTTCTAATTGCATCGTTCTTTTTAAAAAAGAAACATCTCACACGCTTTATCCCAATTGTAATTTGTTGTTTATTGTTTCTTCTTTACAATAGAGTTTTTGATTTTGATTTTGGCAGTAACGAACAAGAATACATTTTGTCCAATATTGATCTCAATTCAATTCTTTCTAATCTTAGGCATTATCTAGTTCTTCTAACATCTTACTTTACCGATCCTATATATTATATACTTACCTTTTTAAAGGTAAATGATACATATAAAACTCCTTTGCTTTTTCTATTTATAGGAACTATCATATACATTTTGAAAGAGGTTATTAGAAAACAGAAAATCAAAAATCTAGTAACAAACGAATCTACTTCTTTGTTGATTATTAGTTGTTTGTCAATTTTATCGCTATACATCATTCTACCAATGCAGAATGGCATACGTTTTTTGTTTCCAATTATTCCGTTCCTTGTCTTTATTTTTTTTACAAGTATTAAGAATGAATTCTATAGATACACTCTCGTCTCTTTAAAAATTGCATTCTTATTTTTGATGCTTTTTCCAGGCAATATCAAATTACCAGAAAAGAACATTGAAACTCTTAACTCTTTAACCGCCGAAACTACTGAAGTGTACGATTATATAAAAGCACACCTAAAAATAAGCGATACTATTTCGTTTTTTAAACCACGTGTCCTTAGGTTATATACAAATAGAACTTGCCTCCCGGAAACAAAAGAGTCACTAAATGATTCAAGGTTTTATCTAAAGCACAATCAATTATCTAAGGATATAAATGTTGATGAAAACAAGTACTCAAAATTGATTGAAAACAAAACACTTACACTTTATAAAAAGTTGAATTAACTTTTCTACTCTTGAAGAAGAATTACTTAAAAGCAAAAAAGCAAGTATAAGTTTATACTTGCTTTTTTGTTTATTCGTGACCCTGGTAGGATTCAAACCTACAACCGCTGGAGCCGAAATCCAGTGCGCTATTCAGTTGCGCCACAGGGCCTATGTTTTATGCTAAGTTTTTTCGCACAATTCCGGAGATGGTTTTTCCATCTGCTTGTCCAGCTAATTGTTTAGAAACCATCCCCATTACTTTTCCCATATCTTTCATTCCTTCTGCTCCAACTTTAGCAATAGTTTCAAGAACAACTTTTTCAATTTCTTCATCAGACAATGCCTCAGGTAAGAATTTTTCGAGAACAGCTATTTCAGCCAATTCAGGGTCTGCTAAATCTTTCCTACCCTGTTCAACAAAAATAGCGGCACTATCTTTTCGCTGTTTTACTTGCTTTTGGATGATTTTCATTTCTTGATCTTCTGTCAAATCATCTCCAGATCCAGTTTCTGTTTTTGCTAATAAAAAAGCAGATTTCACTGCTCTTAATGCTTGTAAAGCAACCGTGTCTTTCGATTTCATCGCTGCTTTCATTTCTTCCATAATTTGTTTTTGCAAACTCATACTTTCTGTGTTTTTTAGCTTTTCAAAGATACAATTCTCACTAGAATTTCTTTGGTTTTCTTAAGTATAATACCTTCTTATTATAATCGATAATTGCTTTCCCCGATTCTAAAATATCGGCACCAATAATACCCTGAACTTCTTCTGCATCGTGCTGTGTTAATGCTAAATTAACATGACTCATATCAAACAAAACCAAATGGCATTTGTTTGTTTTCCATTTTCCAATGATTAGCTTATTATTCTTGGATTGTAGCGTTTCCATATCTGTAGCGCCAGCACCTGCAGCTTTCGTTTCGCTTTCTTCAGTATCTAACTTAAAATGTTCTATCAAATCCAATCCAACACAAGAATTTGAAGCCCCTGTATCTAAAATAAATCGGCCCTTTACACCATTAATTTCAGCTTCAAGTTCCAAATGATTGGTAACCATCTTTCTCAAGTTAATTTTCAGGTACTTCTTTCTCTGTAATAGTTTTTTCAAACTGCTCATTTACGTACTTTTACGATCTTAAAATAAGATGACAAAAATACACTTTAAATGATTACCGATACTCATACTCATTTATATTCTGAACAATTCGACCTAGATAGAGGAGTGATGATGCTCCGCGCTAAAGACGCTGGAATTTCTCGTTTCTTTATCCCTGCGATTGATAGTAGTTACACAGAACGCATGTTAGATTTGGAAAAACAATATCCAGACGATGTGTTTTTAATGATGGGGCTTCACCCAACTTCAGTACAAGCCAATTATAAAGAGGAATTGAAACTGGTAAAAGAATGGATTGACAAACGTCATTTTTATGCCATTGGAGAAATTGGGATCGACTTATACTGGGACAAATCTCTCTTAGAAGAGCAAAAAGAAGCTTTTCAAACTCAAATTCAATGGGCAAAAGAAAAAAAATTGCCAATCGTTATTCATTGCAGAGAAGCTTTTGATGAAATTTTTGAAGTTCTAGAGTTAGAAAGAGGAAATGATTTACGTGGTATTTTCCATTGCTTTACAGGCACCTATGAACAAGCTTTGAAAGCTATTTCTTACAACATGAAATTAGGTATTGGAGGTGTTGCAACCTTTAAAAATGGAAAGATTGATAAATTCTTAGGGCAAATTGATATTAAGCATATTGTATTAGAAACTGATGCCCCATATCTATCGCCAACTCCGTATCGAGGAAAAAGAAATGAAAGTAGTTACATCACATATGTTGTTGACAAATTAATTGACATATACGGTTTAACTTTTGATGAAGTTTCCGAAATTACGACTCAAAATTCAAAAGAAGTTTTTGGAATATGACACAAAAGAAAAAGGTACAGATTTCTAATTACACAATTTTGTCTATCAGTATAGGATTGGTATATTTATGGTTTGGAGCGTTAAAATTTTTTCCTGATGCTAGTCCTGCCGAAAAAATGGCTACAGGTGTTATTGATTGGCTTACTTTTGGACTTATTCCAGAAAATATTTCGATTTTATTATTAGCTTTTTGGGAAACGATTATTGGATTATTACTTATTTTAAACGTTTATAAAAAAATAGTAATCCCTTTAGCATTGGTTCATATTTCTTGTACTTTTTTACCTCTTTTTGTATTTCCAGAACAATCATTTACTGCACTCCCTTTTGGCTTTACATTAGCGGGACAGTATATTTTTAAGAACATTATAATTGTTAGTTCTTTGGTGATCTTACTCAAACAAAGTAAAACTCAAATAATATAGTTGAATATAGAAATCACATATTATAAAACACCTATCGGCACTGCAGAAATTGCAGGTGATGTACATGGGATACAATCCATTTCTGTTTTGGATGATGACTTCTCGCCTCTCGACTCCGCTCGAGATGACAAGCTCGAAGTGACAAAAGGTATTCCAGAATGTTTGCAAGATTGTGTGATTCAAATGGACGAATATTTTAAAGGAGAACGTACTGAATTTAACTTGAAATTAAATCCAAAAGGAACTCCATTTCAACAATCGGTTTGGAAAGAATTAAGTAATATTCCGTATGCAAAAACTAGAACATACTTGGAACAAACCAAGCAAATTGGAGACCCAAAAGCAATTCGTGCCGTGGCATCTGCCAATGGTAAAAACCCTATATGGATTGTTGTTCCTTGTCATCGTGTAATTGGCTCCGATGGTTCTTTAACAGGTTATGCTGGTGGTATTTGGCGTAAAAAATGGTTGTTAAATCATGAAAGTCCTGTAAAACAACAATCGTTATTTTAGACTAATTTTATTATTCCTACGTTTGTAGATTATGGCTAAAAAAGCGCTTGCTTTATTGTTGTTTTTTATTGGGTTTTTTGCACAAGCGCAAATTACTTCGTCTGACTTTCGCTCAAAAAAAATCGTCGTTACCAAAGACAGTATCCGATTTGACACAGTAGCTATCAATCCTCAAAGGTTCAAAATTCTAAATAGTCAGCAACAAATTATAAATCCTACCGAATATCAAGTCATTTATAATGATGCTATTTTAATCATTAACTCAAAAAAATACCCAGAAATTACCATTGAGTACTTTCGTTTTCCAAGTTTTATAACACGAACTTATAGTCCCTTCGACAAACGACTGATAGTACCTAATAACAGTAATACTGGCCAACTATACAGTTTAACTACTAATAGAAAGTCTACAGATTTAAAGCTTTTTGACGGGCTTAAAACAAGTGGTTTTATCACTAGAGGTTTTACCTCCGGAAACAATCAAAGTACAGTTGCTAATTCTTCAATGGATTTAAATATTGAAGGGAAATTATCCGATAAAGTTTCTATTCGTGCTAATATTTTTGACACAAACATTCCGCTACAAGAAAACGGATACAGTCAGAGTATTACTGATTTTGATCGTATTTTTATTGAATTATACAGCAAAGATTGGCGAGTCAAAGCGGGTGATGTAAATTTGAGAAATCAACAAAGCTACTTCCTGAATTTCGACAAACAAGTTGCTGGTTTAGAAGTAGAGGCCAATATTAATGAGAATACAAAAATTTCAGCTTCTGGAGCAGTTGTAAGAGGTCAGTTTACAGTGTATAATTTTGTGGGTTCTGAAGGCAATCAAGGGCCTTATAAAATCTTTGGAGCAAACAATGAACCTAATATTGTGATTGTTGCTGGAAGTGAAAAAATCTTTGTTAATGGCTCTGAAATTAAACGAGGTGTTGATCAAGATTATACCATCGACTATAATATTGGCGAAATTAGATTCAACACTACTTTCCCCATTACCAATGATATGCGTGTTCGTGTTGAGTTTCAATCTTCAAACAGAAACTACACAAGGTTCATTACCTATGAGAAGACTGAATACTCAAGCGATAAATTCAGTATTTCAGGATATTTTTACAATGAGAATGATGTTAAAAACCAACCAATACAGTTAAGTTTAACAGATGCTCAAAAGCAAATTTTAGCTGATGCAGGAAACAATCAAAACCTAATGATTGCAGAAAGTGCTTTTCCAGATACTTTTGATGCTAACAAAATTTTATACAGAAGAGTTGTATCTGGAGCAATTGAATTTTTTGAATATTCCACAAATGAAAATGACCAACTTTTTAATGTCCGATTTACCAATGTAGGTGCAAATCAAGGTGATTATACCCTAAATCAAACTCTTGCAAACGGAAATGTATTTTCGTATGCTGGAACAAATCTAGGTGACTATGCTCCTATTACTCAATTAATCGCTCCAGAAAAATTACAAATCGCAGTTGTAAATTCTGAATATAAACCATCTGAGAAAACTTCTATTTCTACAGAGCTAGCATTTAGTAATAATGATCAGAATTTGTTTTCAAACATCGACAACAATCAAAACAAAGGAGTAGCCACTAAATTGAACTGGAAACAAACTATTATAGACAAGAAGTGGCAATTGTTAAGTGATGTTGACTATTTATTTATTCATAAAAATTTTAATACTATTCAACGTTTTCAAGCTATTGAATTTAATCGAGATTGGAACCTAATTAACCCTGTTGGGAATCAACAGCAAATTGGATTAAGCCTAGCATTAAAAAACAAAGAAGATAGCTTTCTAAGTTATTCTTTTCAACAATTAAAATTTTCTAACAACTATACAGGAAACAAACATTTATTAAATGCTAAAATGAGGTTTGATAAAACTTATTTCACAATTAAGAGTAGCTTGTTAGATAATGATTCTCAAACTCAAGAGAATACTTTTTTGCGCTTAAAAGGAACTATTGAACAAAGTTTTGTTAAATCTTGGATAGGTGGTTTTGTCAACGTTGAATCTAATGACGGAAAGATCAAAACAACTCAAGAATCAGTTTTAACGAATCATCAATTTAAAGAATATGAAGGTTATTTTGGTGTTGGAGATACCACAAAAGTGTATACAAAAATAGGTTTCAATTATAGAAATAATGATAGTATTCGAAGCAATCGATTTGCAGAAATCAACAACCGAAAAACAGTATATCTAGACACTAAACTTATTCAAACAGATAAAACCAACCTTTCTGTATATGCCAATTATAGAATTACTGAAAATGCATTTACAGATAATGAAAGAGCCTTAAACTCCCGATTGATTTACAACCAACGATTCTTCAATAACTTTTTAACGATTGGGACTCGCTATGAAACCTCATCTGGAAATGTAGCACAACAAGATTTTGTTTATATTGAAGTAGAACCAGGTCAAGGTTTTTATACGTGGATCGATTACAACAATAATGGAATTCAAGAATTTGATGAGTTTGAAGTTGCTGAATTTCAAGATCAAGCAAACTATTTACGGGTTCCTTTACCCAACTTGCGATTTATTCCTACTCAGAGAGCAAAATGGGATCAGTCTATTACCTTGAATGCAAGTCAGTGGAGCAATCAAAAAGGGGTCAAAAAAATCTTTTCTCATTTTTACAATCAACTCTTTTTAAGCATCAATAACGAACAAGAGCGCGTTGGAAATTCTTTCAACTTAAACCCTTTTGATCTTAGTAAAGACGAGCAAATAAGTCTAAATTTCAATTTTAGAAACAGTCTCTTTTTCAATAGAAATCTTCAGAAATACAGCACAACATATACGTATGGAGCTTCCGAAAATAAGCAGCAGTTTTTAATTGGAAATCAAGATACAGATACAAAACTACATCAGTTTGAATTTCAACATAAAGTGGGTAAGTTCTGGTTGGTTGATTTGATTGGGAAAGTATCTGAAACCAAATTAGAAACAGAAAATTTTGCTAATAGAAACTATAAAATTGACGCACTAGCGTTTCAACCTAAAATTAGCTATCTCTACAATGAAAACAATCGTTTTTCAGCTTTTTACGAATTCAAAAATAAAGAAAATCAATTGCTAGATTTTGAAGAATTACGTCAACAAAAAATTGGTGTCGAGTATTTTTATGCTGGAAAAGAAAAGTCGCAATTCAATGTAAACTTTACAGCTTTCTTTAATGATTTTCAAGGAAATCCTAACTCTCCTGTAGGATATCAAATGTTGGAAGGCTTACAAGAAGGCACCAATTATACTTGGAGTTTTTTATGGAGTCAAAAATTAAACTCATTCCTGAATTTAAACATCAACTATAGAGGTCGTAAAAGTGAAGCTTCAAAAACTATTCACACAGGAAATATTCAGTTAAGAGCTATTTTTTAAAGTTTCTGCTTTTTAAACGCAACTTATTTGATTATTAATCATCTACTCTATATTACTGAGATTTCAATTCTAAAAAAGAGTACTCAAATTAAAACCAACTTTTTAATTTGGCATGTTTATTGACAATTGTCTCCTCATTAACTTTTAAAACTTAACCATGAAAAAAATTACACTGATCCTTTTAACTTGTTTCTCATTATCTGTTTTTTCACAAGAGAAAAACTACCTACAAGATGTAGACAAGAAACATGAAATAAAATTAAACGTACTTGGATTGTTAACCTCTGAATGGATTGATGTTAGCTATGAATACTTAATTAATGAAGAATCTTCTTTTGGCCTTGGTTTACAATTCGGCTTAGATGATAACAATGTTATTACAGATACTTATCGAACATTTTCTATCACACCTTACTATAGAAGATATTTTTCTAAAAAATACGCTAGAGGGTTCTATGTTGAAGGATTTGGAATGCTACACACATTTAAAGATGATGATTATTACTTTGATATTCTTTTCCCTACAAATAATGTAGTCAATGAAAAAAGAACCAATTTTGCTTTAGGTATTGCAGTTGGAGGCAAATTTGTTTCCAAAGGAGGTTTCATAGCCGATATCTTTGGTGGTTTGGGTAGAAATCTGGGAAATAATGAGTATGATTATGATGTAGTTGGCAGGATTGGTATTTCTCTTGGATATCGTTTTTAAAATTAAAAACCCCAAATAGTATTCAGTTGAGGCTATTTTTATAAAAGATAAATCATTCTTTCATCATTTTAATAGTCTCTACTTTATTTCCACTAAAAACCTTTAACAAATACAATCCTGAGGTAAGTTTTGATACATCTATTTCATTTGACTCGTAAGTCTTAGCGTAAAGTTTTTTACAGAGTAAGTCATAAACTTCTATTTTACTTATTGATGTTGCTGATTTTACAAATAAGATATCAACCACAGGGTTTGGATATATAGAAACTGCTGTAGAACTGCTTTCGTGTGTTGATAATGTACCTGTACCTTCAACAATGTTCATAGTTTGATTTGAAGATACATTAGTAAAAACATCTACGCTACCACCCAACCATGTTACCTTAACAAAATCTACACTAGTGTTTTCACCTAATCCTATAAATTCTGAAGATGAATTTTGTGATAAATATCCTTCACCATTGTGTGTATATCTAAACTGACTCTTTCCATTAACAGAGACTTCAATTCTAGCCCCAACACCATCTCTATTACTTGAAGTTCCTTGTAAATTTATTTTCAACCAATTGTTAGCATCAGTATTTTTATTTTCCCATAATCCTACATTAAAATTACTGATGTTTGTAACAACAAAATCAGGCAAACCATCATTATTTATGTCTCCAATGGCATTAGAGTGACTATGACTTTCATCGTTTTCAAAACCAGCATTGGTGGGTATTTCAAATACTTCACTTCCTGTTTCCAGTTTATTTTCATAAAAAGCTGCTGAGCGATCAATTACTGAATTAAAACGTGCACCACTAACATAGAGGTCTATATCTGAATCATTGTCCCCATCGAGAAATACTGCCCCCCAACCGACACTACTAAATAATGTTCCTGTACTAGTGGCAACATCTGTAAATGTACCGTCACCGTTATTTTTAAGCAATGCACTATCTCCAAGATTTGTGACATAAATGTCTTGCCATCCATCATTGTTATAATCTCCTACAGTAGTAGTCATTGCATTTATTGATATATTGGCTCCAGAAGCATCACTAACATCTGTAAAAGTACCATCTCCATTATTTTTATACAACAGGTTTCCATTAATCTCTTTATCATTAGCAATATAAATATCTTGCCACCCATCATTGTTATAATCAAAGAATACAGAGCAAAAAGACAAGCGGGTTAATCTATCTATTCCTGCTTCTACAGAAACATCTGTAAATGTTCCATCTCCATTGTTTTTATATAAATAATTAGGTTTCTGTGTTGATAAGTTGGGGTTTTTACTACTTAAAAAAACATCTAAAAACCCATCATTATTATAATCTCCCCAAGCAGCTCCACTCGTATAAAGATTTTGAGTAGGCAATCCTGATGCTAATGTTATATCCTGAAAACTTAAATTTCCAGTATTTTCGAATAGTTTACTTCCATTGATATTACTAGTAACAAAAAAGTCTTTATCTCCATCATTGTCAAAATCAACCCAATTAACTTGCTTGGTTTGATGGTTCACAGCTATATTTAAGTTTATTGAAGCAAAACTCCCATTATTGTTTTTAAAAAATTTGAGGTTTTTGCCATCTTCAGATGCAAATGTTATATCATCCCATCCATCATTGTCAAAATCGTAAAACGCTACGCCATACCCTCCTAAGAATGCAATTGTTTCACCTACAGTATATTCAACCCCAAGTGCCACTGCTTTTTCTTCAAATTTAATTTGAGAATAGGAACTGAAACAAATGAAAATAATTATTATAAAAAAAAAACGGTTTTTATTCATACCTATTGAGTAAAAGTTTGCACAAAATATTAATTCAAAACTAATTTAACAAATTTTTAACATTTCTTTATGCAGGGTGAAAAATTCTTATAAGAAGCAAAATCATTACACTAAGTTTGTACAATGATTCGTTATAGCATTCTAACCATTATTAATGATGAAAAAAACATTACTATTCTTATCCTTATTTTTCACAGGATTACTATCTGCTCAAGAAGAATTAAAAGTGAATATCACTGACGCATTAGCGTTAAAAACACTGACTGTTTCTTATGAACATTATTTCACAGAACAAACTTCGATAGGTATTTCTGGATTGTTCAATTTTGAAGATGAAAGTTCCGATTTTCGATATAATGAAGATTTGGTCATTACTCCTTTTGTAAGGCATTATTTTTCTACCCAGAGTTTATGGAATTTCTTTGGTGAGTTATTTTTCGCTTACAATGCAGGCGATGAAGAAACCACTTTAAATAATCTTCCGATATCCAATAATTATTCAGACGGAGCTTTAGGATTGGCTATTGGATATAAGTACATTTCTCCAGGAGGCTTCACAGTGGATTTACATGGCGGATTGGGAAGGAATTTATTTAGTAAAGATTCTCCTGTCTTAGTTCCTAGAGTTGGAGTGAATGTTGGTTTTCAGTTTTAAGAGACATCTCTTTTTGATTTTTAAGTAACGGATACTACCTTTTTGGAGTCTATTCTATAGACAACCATTTAAAATATCTTATTATGAAAAAAATAATTTTACTTTTATTTATTACCCTATTTACTGTTAGTTCAATAATAGCTCAACAAACGGAAAAAAGAAACCTTACAAGTTTTGATGAAATCTATGTAAAAGGAAGAGTAGAACTGCATTTAATAAAAAGTAAAAAACCTTCCATAGAAATTGAAATAAGTGACCGGTATGATATGAAAAGAGTTGTTTCAAAAGTACAGAACGGTAAATTGAAAATCTATTACGATAAAAAATATAGACCCAAAAAAAATCCTAAAATTGTAATCTATTTATATCATGACGGTATTAAAGAAATGGAGTTTGACGGAGTAATCAGGTTTGATTCTGAAGATGTTTTAAAAGAACCTGAAATGGTTATAAAAGGTGATGGAATTGTAAGAGGAAAACTTGAGGTTAATGTAAAAACACTAAGAGTATCTATAAATGGCATTTCTAATCTTACTATTTCTGGAACAACAGATTATGCGAAATTATATATTGATGGTTTAGGAAAAATTAATGCTTCAGAATTAGAAACCGAGAAATTTGACAAGAGTACTAATGGAATAGCAAGAATAAGAATGTAATCAACAAATAAAAAGCCTCATCAAAATGATGAGGCTTTTTTATTTTAATTGAGTGCTAAAATTACACTTCGACAAGCTCAGTGTAAAATTCAGCATAGCTTAGTTACATTTTCATCAACCAAGAGCGGGCGTCAACTTCTTTTTTAATAATTTCTCTTAAATCTTCTATGTTTACTCGCTTTTGCTCCATAGTATCTCTATGACGAATAGTTACAGTACTGTCTTCTAAAGTAGCATGGTCTACAGTAATACAGAAAGGAGTTCCTGCTGCATCTTGCCTTCTGTAACGCTTTCCAACAGCATCTTTTTCGTCATAAAAGACATTGAAGTCCCATTTTAAATCTTCCATTATTTTTCTAGCAACCTCTGGTAAGCCATCTTTCTTTACTAAAGGCAAAATTGCTGCTTTTGTAGGAGCCAAAACTGCGGGAAGCTTTAACACAGTTCTTGTTGTGTTGTTGTCTAACTCTTCTTCCACCAAAGAATTAGAGAACACGGCTAAGAACATTCTGTCTAAACCAATAGATGTTTCAACTACATATGGAGTGTAACTCTTATTTTCTTCATGATCGAAATATTGTAATTTCTTTCCTGAGTGTTCTTCATGTGCTTTTAAGTCGAAATCTGTTCTTGAGTGAATTCCTTCTAACTCTTTAAATCCAAAAGGAAACTTAAACTCAATATCAGCAGCAGCATCTGCATAGTGCGCTAATTTATCATGATCGTGAAAGCGATAGTTATCTTGACCCATTCCTAATGACAGATGCCATTTCAAACGCGTTTCTTTCCATTGTTCATACCACTTTTTCTGAGTTCCTGGTTTTACAAAGAATTGCATTTCCATTTGTTCAAACTCACGCATCCTAAAGATAAATTGTCTTGCAACAATTTCATTTCTAAATGCTTTCCCTGTTTGTGCAATTCCAAATGGAATCTTCATCCGTCCCGTTTTTTGAACATTCAAGAAATTCACAAAGATACCTTGAGCTGTTTCTGGACGTAAGTATACTTTTGTAGAACTATCTTCTGAAGCTCCTATTTGAGTTCCGAACATCAAATTGAACTGCTTTACATCCGTCCAATTCTTAGAACCTGTTAACGGATCTGAAATTTCCAATTCTTCAATCAAGGATTTCACATCAGCTAAATCTTCTTTTTCTAAAGACTGACCCATTCTAGACAAAATAGTATTGATCTTTTCTTGATAACCAACAACTCTTGGATTGGTGCCAATAAACTGATCTTTATCAAAAGAATCTCCAAAACGTTTTGATGCTTTGGCTACTTCTTTATTGATTTTCCCTTCTATTTTAGCACAATAATCTTCTATCAGAACATCAGCTCTGTATCTCTTTTTAGAATCTTTATTATCAATTAAAGGATCATTAAAAGCGTCTACGTGTCCAGAGGCTTTCCATACGGTCGGGTGCATTAAAATTGAAGAATCTAATCCAACAATATTTTCATGCATTTGCACCATGGATTTCCACCAATAATCACGAATGTTTTTCTTTAACTCAACTCCATTTTGAGCATAATCATATACCGCACTTAATCCATCATAGATTTCACTTGATTGAAAAATATAACCATATTCTTTAGCGTGTGATATTACTTTCTTAAACTGATCTTCTTGCTTTGCCATAATGAGGGCAAAGATAAAGGAATAAAGAAAGTTTTCAAGAGAAATTTAACCTACTTTTTGGCATCTATAAATAAATGCTGGAGGGAAATTAAAAATTTCAAAATCAAGAGAGATTGCTTCACTAAAAACTGCTTTCAGTTTCTTAAAGTAACTAAGTGAATATTGAAACTGGATAAATGTTCCATTAACCTCTAAACTTGAAAAAGAATTTCGCAAAATAGCACTAGATATCGGGTCAGGAATAATGGTTAATGGTAAACTAGAAATGATATGACAAGTTTTGGAGTATCCTAGTTTTTCTAATTCTTCTTGAATCATTTCAGCAGATGCTTTAATGACATGCAATTGAGGGTGTTTTATTTTTTTAAGTTCTTCATAAAAGTTGTCATTAATCTCAATACTAATTAAGACTGCTTTTGGGTGAAGCTTATTTAAAATCCTTTTCGTAATTACTCCGTTTCCAGGACCTAATTCAACAATAACATCGGCCTTAGAAAAATTTACTTTTTTGAGCATTTTATTTGCTAAGAAACGTGAACTGGGTATAATACTTCCTGAAGTTTTTATACTTCGAATAGCTACTTTGAAAAAATTATATCTACTGGACAATTGAAAAGATGTTTTTTTTATTAATTTTCTTCTTAAAAAACTGCTTAAAGATGCGACTTTTAAAAGATATATTCTATTTATTTTTTCCAAAACTTTGCGAAACATGTCAAAACTCATTAGTTCATAATGAAACGTTGCTTTGTCTGAATTGTAGACATGATTTACCTATAATTTGTTACACAAATTTTACAGAAAATAATATCTCAAACGTTTTTAAAGGCAAAGTTCCTGTTAATAAGGTAGTTTCATTTTTATACTATCGAAAGATTGGAAAAACAAAAGTACTAATTCATCAGCTTAAGTATAAAGGAAAACAAGAAATAGGTGCTTTTATAGCTAACTGGTTTGGGAAAATTTTATGGGATTCGAAAGAATTTAGCGATATTGATTTTATAGTTCCAGTGCCATTGCATCCAAAAAAGGAACGTCAACGGGGATACAATCAGTTAACCACTTTTGGAAAAGAATTAAGTAAACAGCTTCAAACAAACTATTTAGAGAATGTTTTGATACGCACTACCTCTAACAAGACTCAAACATTTAAATCTCGATTAGAACGTTTCGATAATACAAACACAAAATTTCTATTGAAAGATTTCAATTTACTGAAAAACAAACATGTATTGTTAATTGATGACGTGATTACTACTGGGGCAACTTTAGAGGCTTGTTGCAAAGAATTATTAAAATCTGATAACATTACAATTAGCATTGCTACAATTGCGTTTACTGAATAAAACAAGTTCCTTTATTAGCCGTTATAACAAAAAAATATATTGTTTATTTGTAGTAAAATAATAGAGTTGAAAAAAATCCAATTTCTTTTTTTATCCATTCTAATTGCATCCTTTTCTTCATGCGCAAAAAAAGGCAGACCTACTGGTGGTCCGAAAGATTTAGATGCTCCAATATTTGTTACTGCCAATCCTCCTTATAAAACAGTTAATTTTGATAAAAATGAAATCAAAATCTATTTCGACGAGTATATAAAGTTAAAAGAAGTAAACAAACAATTAGTTATTTCACCACCTCTAAACCCTAGCAACCCTTCGTTAATTACCCCACAAGGATCCGCTAGCAAATACATTAGTATTAAACTCTTAGACACCTTATTAAAAAACACAACCTATACTTTTGATTTTGGAAACAGTATTGAAGATAACAATGAATCAAATAAATTAGAACGATTCAAATATGTTTTCTCTACTGGCCCATATATCGATTCACTAAGTCTTAGAGGTAGTGTTAAGAACGCTTATTCATCAGAAAAAATAAAGGATATAAAATTATTATTATACAAACTAGATTCTGCCTTTACTGATTCAATTATTTACAAAGAAAAACCTAATTATGTTACTACCACTCTTGACAGTTCAGTCTATAAATTCACCAACTTAAAAGAAGGGAAATACTTATTAATTGCTTTAAAAGATGCTGCTAGTGATTATATTTTTGATCCTAAAAATGATGAAATTGGTTTTTACAGAGACACAATTACCTTACCTAGAGACAGTGTCATAGAAACTCCTATATCTATTTTTAAAGAAAAACTTCCTTTCTCTTTTAAAAAAGCTAAAGAATTAAAAAAAGGACAATTAATTTTTGCTTATGAAGGTATTCCTACTAATTTAAAAGCTGATGTTCTTTCTAATGTTCCTGAAGATTTTAAATCAATTACTTCCTTTGAAAAGGATAAAGACACTTTAAACTTCTGGCATTCTCCGATAGAAAAAGACTCTCTTGTCTTTAAGCTAACAAAAGGCCAATTCATAGACACTGTTGTTGTAAACCTAAGAAAGGAAAAACTTGATTCATTGATTGTAACTTCTTCCATTGGTAGAATCATAAATCATACGGATACTTTATTTCTTGAAACGAACAATCCAATTACAAAAATAGATACTTCTAAAGTCTCCTTTATAAACATTGATAGTTTAAAAGTTCCTTTTAGCCCTTTCATTTCTAAAAATGAAAACAAAGTAGGTTTCTTGTTTAATAAAAAATTTAACGATAATTACAATTTAAAAATAGACCCAGGTGCTTTCACGGATATTTTTGACCAAGTGAACGATTCTCTCAAAATAGAGTTTAATACCAGAAGCATTGAAAGTTATGGTGATATTACGATTTCTGTTATAAACCCTAATACTACTTCTGTCATTATACAAATCACAGACACTAAAGACAATACAATTAATCAACAAGTTGTTGAAGCTACTAAAACCATTTCTTTCAAATATTTAATTCCTAAGGAGTATAAAATTCGAGTTATTTATGACACCAATAAAAACGGAAAATGGGATACTGGAAACTACTTAAAAAGGCAAAAAGCCGAGGCTGTCGAATATTATAAAGATATTTTTAAGATAAGAGCTTTTTTCAGTATAAATGAAACTATCACAATAAAGCAGTAAAAAATAAGTTACTGATATTAGCAATTTTAATATATTTGTTATTCAAAATGTACCCCTTTTGAGAAGATTTCTCGTTTTCCTAACCCTAGTGGTTTTGACTCTTCAAACAGCAAAATCACAACATTTCACCCATGACGTAGGTTTTCATGCAGGTACAGCCACCATTCAGGCTGACTTTGGCGTAAGAGATAATTTCTTAAGTAGTTATGGAAATAGTGCTATTTCTATAAGTCTTACACATACATTACACTTTTTCAATAAAGATCCTAGATGGAATTCTGATCATAAATTATGGAGCTATTTAGCACTTAGAAGTGAGTTTAACATCATTACAAATGCAAATTTTCAACATTACGGACCTTTTGTACAAAGCGGAAATCAAGTTGAAAAGTTTAGAGCTATGAGCGGAACGACAAATATTACGAACATAGGTTTTCAGTTGGAATATTATATGCGTTGCTTGAAAGATTTTATCTACCCATGGTCTCACATTAAATGGAATCCATATGTATTAGCCGGAGTGCAATACACGATGTATAGAAACACTTTAAGTTCAACTTTAGGGGACTGGGAACAAGACATTAGTGTTCTTCCAAATAAATGGACCGTTCCAGGAGCTTTAGACGTTGGAAAAGGAACAACTTATGCAGTAACCTTTGGAGGTGGTGTTCGTTATAAGTTTAGTTCAAAATTAGATTTTAATGCTCAGTTTAACTGGCAATTTTTCCTTTCTGATGCTGTAGATGGCTTACAAGCAGACGTTATTGAAAACAAAAATAATGAATGGCTTTTGAATTTTCAACTAGGAATTATTTATCACCTAAATTTCGATAGACCTTTAACTCTTTTCAAGAAGTAAAAAGACCTTTCGTATTTCTTTCTTTATACTTTTACTGATTCAATGCTTGCTCTATATCTGCAAGTAAATCACTTATATCTTCAATTCCTACACTCAATCTAATTAAAGAATCTGTAACACCAATTTTTAATCTTTCTGATTCTGGGATTGATGCATGTGTCATTGTTACTGGATGATTCACCAAACTTTCTACTCCTCCTAAAGATTCCGCTAGTGTAAATACTTTGGTGTTTTCTAGAAATTGAAAAGCTGCTTTCTGACTTTCATCTTTTAATCTAAAAGAAACCATTCCTCCAAAATCTTTCATCTGCTTTTTTACAACTTCATGATTTGGATGGCTTTCAAATCCTGGGTAATAGACTTTTCCTACTTTAGTATGGTTTACTAAAAATTCAGCCACTGCTTTTCCATTTTCACAATGGCGTTGCATTCTGACGTGCAAAGTTTTAATTCCTCTTAATGCTAAAAAAGAATCCATTGGTCCTGCAACTGCTCCGCCTGCGAACTGAATAAAATGTAATTCTTCTGCAAGCTCAGCATCTTTCACCATCAATGCTCCCATGACCAAATCTGAATGACCTCCTAAATATTTAGTTGCTGAATGCATTACAATATCTGCTCCTAAATCTAAAGGTTGTTGTAAATAAGGAGTTGCAAAAGTATTGTCTACAGCTATCAAAATATCAGAATTAATTGCTTTCACTCCAGATGAAATTGCCTCAATATCAGCAATTTTCATTAATGGATTTGTTGGGGTTTCTATCCATATGAGTTTTGTGTTTTCAGACAATGCATTCGAAACATTTTCTGCATTATCCATATCCACAAATAAGAATTTCAACCCATACTTTTCAAACATTCTAGTGAACATCCTATACGTCCCTCCATACAAATCATCCCCAGCAATTACTTCATCACCTGGGTTTAACATTTTTAAAATACAATCAATGGCTGACAACCCAGAAGAAAAAGCGAAACCATGCGTTCCATTCTCAATAGCTGCAAAATTATTTTCTAAAGCAGTTCTTGTTGGATTCGCTGCTCTAGAATATATATATCCTTTATGAGTCCCTGGGCTTGATTGTGCGTATGTAGAAGTTTGGAAAATTGGGGTCATCACAGAACCGGTTGATTCTTCATGTTTCTGACCTCCGTGTATTGTTTTTGTATTGAATTTCATCTGTAAAAATTTCTCTTTACGTCTACAAATCTAATAGCAACTTACTAGCTTATGACGTATATTTTTTAATTAATCTACCTACTGTTAATCCTTGAACTAAAATAGAAAAGACAACAACAATGTATGTAATCACTAAGAACAATTCTCTTTCCATTACTGTTGTTAAACTTAAGGCTAGCGCTATAGAGATACCTCCCCGTAATCCTCCCCAAGTCATAATTAGATTTGTCTTAGGAACAAAATCTAACTTCTTTGCATAGATTTTTATGGGTAGTAATAAGGATATATATCTCGATACTAACAACACTGGTATTACAATAAAACCAGCAATAATATAAGAGCTATTAAATGTTAAGACTAGCATTTCCATACCGATCATTACAAACAAAATAGTATTTAAAAGAATGTCTATCAATTCCCAAAACTTGTCTACATATTGTTCGGTAACTTCACTCATAGAAGATTGCCTTACGGTATCAGTTCCTACAATTAATCCGGCAGTTACCATTGCCAACGGAGCAGACAAATGGAGTTTTTGAGCAATGATGGTTCCTCCCATTACTGCAGCAATTGTAATAATTACTTCAACGTCATAATCATTAATACTCTTCATTAATTTATAGGTTACCCAACCAATTAAAAGGCCTAAAGCAATTCCACCGACAACCTCAACTAAAAATAATTCAGCAATATGGCCTACAGAAATTTCAGCTCCTCCTTTCGCTATTTGAAAAATAGTCAGAAAAATAACAACACCTACTCCATCATTAAACAAAGATTCACCTACTATTTTTGTCTCTAACTTCTTTGGAGCTCCCACTTTTTTCATTATCCCAAGAACAGCGATTGGATCGGTGGGTGAAATTAATGCTCCAAAAAGTAAACAGTATATAAAATCGACTTCTAAACCTAGGAATAGAAGCACATAATAGACAAAGGTTCCCGCTAAAAAAGTTGACACTAATGTTCCTAAAGTGGCAAAGACTAAAATAGGTTTTCGTTGTATTTTAAGTTGTTGAAAATTGGTGTGTAATGCTCCTGCAAACAGCAAGAAACTTAACATTACATCCAACAGAACTGTTTTAAAGTTAATGCTTGTAATTAATTCTCTTTCTTTCTCAAGTAGGGTGTCATCAAAATAACTCAAGCCTAAAACTGCTAGCGTAAATAGTATGGTTACTAACATTAAACCAATGGAACTTGGAAGTTTAATAAACCTCACGTTGATATAACCAAAGATTGCTGATAATACAATTAAAACGGTTGCTATTGAAAAGTAATCCATATTCTTATACCAGTTTAATAAGCGCCATAATAACCCCAAAATGCATCCCTTCATGAAAATTATTAAAAGAAATGGCTGTTTCTATAGAGTCTAAAACAAATCCTGTACTAGACGTATATTCTTCATATTCTGTGAAAATTCCTGCATTATAATCTTCTTCTAAAGTGTCAGGTAATCCTTTAAACAATTCTAACACTTCATCAAACTCATCTTTAGAGAACGGAGTTTCTGGTTTTGTTCCTTTTTTATTCCCATCTATCAACTCATCTGAAGCCAAACAATCGTTTCCAGACATTCTATAATGCAACAGCTGTTGTGTTACCACCATATGCGCAACATTCCAAGCTATATTATTATTAAAACCATCTGGGATGGTGTGTAATTGTTCTAAGGTTAAACCGTCAATCTTTTTTAACGTAAGCTCTCTTGCTTTTCTTAAAATGTTGAATTCTGTCTTCATTTTTTAATGTAATTTCGTCAAAGATAAACCTTTAAAAAATGAAGAAAGTATATTTTTTACAAACTTGCGACACCTGTCGTAGAATCTTAAAAGAAGTAAATCTTGAAGGTTTTGAGCGACAAGAAATTAAAGCAAATTCCGTTACTGTTTCTCAACTAGAAGAGATGTATTCTTATTCAAATAGTTACGAAGCATTATTTAATAAACGAGCAAAAAAATACAAAGCGATGGATTTGAAAAATGAAATTGTTTCAGAACAAGATTACAGACAATTCATTTTAGATGAATATACTTTTTTAAAACGCCCTGTTTTCATTGTGGATGATGAAATTTTTATAGGAAATAGTAAAAAAGAAATTGAGAGATTGAAGAAGGAAATTGGCTAGTGGCTAAATATTACGACTTATAATTCTCGTAAGATTTTTCTTCTACTAAATCTGATCCAGTATATACGTTTATTTCTTTTTTAATATCAGAACGATCATCATTAACATAATATACTGCACGTGCTAAATCCACAAAAATTTTCCCAAAGTCATTTGCTCTTTCGCACTCTCTAATATCGTCCTCTATTTTCCACAATTTTTTATTCACCTCTAAAAGATCATTCTGTAGTTTTCTAAGATGTTCCACGTCTTTAACACCTTCATAAATATTTTCAACAACAGGTGTTAAAACATTGTATTCATTTTGAATATTAACTAGTTTTTTGGCATCTTTTATTTCAGAAAGTTTAATTTCTAAAATTGTGTACTTGTCTATAATCTCTCCGTTAGATACTTCTATTTTCATAAAATTAGTTTAGGCGAATTTACGTTCTACAATGCTCATAAAACGCTCTTCAAGTTCTTCTTTCTCTGCCCAATCATAATCTGGTTTTACCATCTTATTTATGAACTTCTTTGCTTCTTTTTCTGTTTTCAGCGTGTTTAATTGAGAAACCACACGGTTAAAATCTTCTTGACTTCCATCAAACAAGTTTTTCACAAACGCGATACGGTCGTTTAAACCAATCTGAATATCGCCTTGCAATTTATCATTCAAAGATTTCTTAGGTGCATTTTCAAACAAATCAGCAACCACGTCTACTGCTATAGTATCTTGTAATTCTTCTTCTAAAGTTGGCATTTCCTTTTCTTCTTTCTCGGGTTCAGAAGTAAATAATTCTTCTTCTTGCGCTTCATCTGCTTTTACTTTTTGAACTTCTTCCTCAACAACTTCTAGTATAATTTCTGGTTCTTCAGAAGGTTCTTCTTCTTTAGATTCCTCTATAACTCCCTCTACCTCATCTACTTTGTCTTCAACAACCGACTCTTCTTCTTCAAGATCATGCTTCACAACATCATGAGCTTCATCAGACTTCACTTTTACTTCATCAATTTTTTGATCGATTACTTCATCAACTACTTCTGACTCCTCTTTAACCTCTTCAATATTAATGCTTTCTATCTTCTCTAAAAGTTCTTCTTTGGTGTGTTCTGGATTGGGAGTATTATTAATATATTCTTCTACATATGCCAATACAGATAGTTTCTCATACACTTCATGTGCTTTCTTTTGCAAGACAAACACATCCTCCTTATTTTTCATTTGTAAAATACTATGAGCTAAACTGGTTAGGTCGGCTTCGAGTTTTTTGTGCATAAGTTGTACCCTTTAATTAATTTTTGAAGTCATTTTTTAATAAATTTGCCTACATTCACATGGAATGAAACAAACTCTTACAAGCCTTAAAATTACAAAATGTTTCTTGAAAATACGGTAAATCACACAGAACAATTTGGATGGATCGAAGTAATTTGCGGCTCTATGTTTTCCGGTAAAACCGAAGAATTGATTCGCAGATTGAAACGAGCACAATTTGCAAAGCAGCGAGTAGAGATTTTTAAACCGGCTGTAGACACAAGATACGATGATGAAATGGTTGTCTCTCACGATTCAAATGAAATTCGTTCTACCCCAGTTCCTTCTTCTTCAAACATTCGTATTCTAGCGAATGATGTTGATGTAGTTGGTATTGATGAAGCTCAATTCTTTGATGATGAAATAGTAGCCGTTTGTAACGACTTAGCCAACAGCGGAGTTCGAGTAATTGTAGCGGGATTAGACATGGACTTTAAAGGCAATCCTTTTGGACCCATGCCTGCTTTAATGGCTACCGCCGAGTATGTAACTAAAGTACATGCCGTTTGTACTAGAACTGGAAACTTAGCCAATTATAGCTTTCGAAAAGCTCATAATGACAATATTGTTTTCTTAGGTGAAACTCAAGAATACGAACCTTTAAGTAGGGCTGCCTATTACAAAGCGATGCAAGAAGCAAAAAGCTTGAAAGAAAAAGACTCTGAAACCAGTCTAGAATAAAGAAATGAATAACCATGTTACCGTCTTAGAAATCGATGGAAAGGCTTTAGAGCACAACCTCAATTATTTTAAGGAAAAATTAAATCCTGAAACAAAAATCTTAGCCGTTGTTAAAGCTTTTGGGTATGGAAGCGACGGTGCACAGGTAGCTTCCTTTTTACAAGACAAAGTCAATTATTTTGCTGTTGCTTACGCGCATGAAGGTATTGCTTTACGAGAATCAGGAATTGAAACCCCTATTCTAGTATTGCATCCTCAGATTCAGAATTTTGATCAGCTTGTAAAAAACAAATTAGAACCAAGTATATACAACTTCAAAGCACTTACAGCATTTTTAGCCTATGCTGATGAACATGTATTGATGAATTACCCAATTCATTTAAAATTCAACACTGGATTAAATAGATTAGGTCTTTCGCACAATGATATTCCATTAATTTTAAGTAGAATTAAAGAGTCTAAACATGTGAAAATAAAATCAATTCTTTCTCATTTAGCCGCTAGTGAAGACGAGAACGAGCGTGATTTTACCTTAGATCAAATTAATAATTTTGCTGTAATTGTAAAGCAAATTTATGAACACTTAGATGATGAGCCAATGATTCACCTCTTAAACACTTCTGGTGTAGTGAATTATCCTCAAGCTCAATTTGACATGGTTCGCATAGGGATTGGCTTATATGGTTTTGGAAATGACAAACAAGAAACTTCTCAATTAAAGAATTCACATATTTTAAAATCTATCATCTCTCAAATTCATATGATAGAGCCTGGAGAAACTGTTGGATATAACAGAGCTTTTGTAGCGAAACATTTTGCGAAAACTGCGACCATACCTATAGGTCATGCCGACGGCATTTCGAGAAGACTAGGAAATGGAAAAGGTTATGTAACGATTCATAATCAAAAAGCTCCGATTATTGGGAATGTATGTATGGATATGATTATGGTTGACATTACCAAAATAGACTGTAAAGAAGGTGATGAAGTTTTCATTTTTAAAAATCAAGAAGACATACTTCACATGGCTAATGAAGCAGAAACTATTTCATACGAGGTGCTAACAGCAATTTCTCAGCGTATAAAAAGATTGCTGAAGTGTTAAAATTTTCTTAATTTGTACACTTATTAACTAATTAAAACTAACTAAATATGGGAATGGTTAAAGAATTCAAAGAATTCGCAATGAAAGGGAACCTAGTCGACATTGCTGTCGGTTTTGTAATGGGTGCCGCTTTTAAACAAGTAGTGACTTCATTTACTGGGGGAATAGTGTCGCCGCTTATCGGAATGATTATTAAAACCGATCTTAAAGATTTAAAATGGGTTGTTGAAGAAGGTGTAGTTGATGCTGCAGGAAAAGTAACAGGAGAAGTTGCCATATTGTATGGTACATTCTTAACCAATGTGATAGACTTTATCATTGTAGCTTTTGTAATGTTTATGATGATCAAAGGAATCAATGCTACTAAGAAAAAAGAAGCTCCAGCTCCGCCACCAGCACCAGCAGGGCCAACACAAGAAGAATTATTAGCTGAAATTAGAGATTTATTATCTAAGAAATAAATTTTTTAAATTCTTTATAACATAAAATCCCAAGTGAAAGCTTGGGATTTTTAGTATTATTGTGTTTCAATTATGGATTCTATTTCTTTCGACATATGGTCAATTCTTATTATAATAGCACTAGCGCAAGGCTTATTTGTATTATCTATCCTTCCTTTTAAGTTAGACTGGACCAAACGGCGTAATTACTTTTTATTAGGAATCATTTTAGTTTTGATTTGGCTGGAAGTTGAATTTTTAAGTGTTCGAAAGCCTTTTAATGTTCCTCTAAATATTTTCTACGGCACTAGACATGGCCTGTGGATGTTGCTAGGCCCATTGTTTTACTTTTATGCTCAATTCATTTATAAACCTAATCAGAAGTTAGGTATTAGAACTTGGATTCATTTTTTACCATTTCTTCTAATTACAATTATAATTCCCTTTTTTAATACTGATATCCTGAACTCTCGTCAAGTTAACTATGGTATGCTAACAGCATTCGATTCTTTCAATGATCGTATAAGTCCGTTGCAATATATCTATAGTTCGGTTTTTGTATTTCAGTTTATTCATCTTAGTATATATCTTCTTTTCGCTAGAAAAGTTGTGAAGAAGTATAGAAATACTCTTAAAAATAATTATTCAAATATTGATGTAAATAATTTAAAATGGCTCCATCAGTTAAGTATGGGATTGTTAATCATATTAATATTTGCCACTGTTTTTTTATTCATACTTTTTTATACCAGAATATACCGTAGACACCTCGATTATTTGTACGTGCTTCCAATGTCATATGTAATCTACTTGGTAAGCTATAAACTTGTTAATATATCATGGAAGCAACTAAAACCAAGTGAAACAAAAAAGTACACAAAATCATCTTTAGATGATAAAATGGCAGATGAGTATGCTGCTCGGTTATCTGACCACATGATAACTAACAAACCTTATTTGAATACTAAATTGAGACTGGCAGAATTAGCGAAGAATTTGGAGATCTCTCCTCATCATTTATCACAAATTATAAATGAAAAGTATCATCTCAATTTTTATGATTTTATAAATAAATATCGTGTAAATGAAATCATTACTATCTTAAAAGAGTCTAATGGAAAAGAAAAAATTTCACTATTGGACATTGCTTACAAGACAGGGTTCAATAATAAAACATCATTTACCAATTCATTTAAAAAATTTACAGGACAAACGCCTTCTTCCTTTAAATCACTTCATCTTAATAAATAGTTAATTTTAAAAATAAATGGCAAACCCCTATAAGGGTTGTCTTTTTAAAAGTAGTAGCAAATTAACTTTGACTTCATTAATCTAAAAACTTATATAAAATGAAAGTCATGAAAAAAAAACTTCTTATTATTCTACTGCTATTTCCATTGATCAGTAATGCTCAAAAAAATGATTTTAACGTTTCTCAAATCTATCCAATTGAAAGATCTCATTCCTTTATAGGCTTCTCAATTAAATATATGGGCTTTGCCAAAGTAAGAGGAAGGTTTGAAAATTTTAGTGGAAGTTTTAGGTATGATGAAAATGATCTCTCAAAAACATCTGTTACTTTGAATATAAATGTAATAAGCATTGATACAGATTTAAACTTTAGAGATCGAGATTTACGTTCAGATCAATGGTTTGGTGTAGAAACTTATCCTAATATTCGTTTTACAAGCACAAAGGCTAAAAAAACAAAAAATGGATTGTTAATTACTGGCAATTTAACTGTTAAAAAAATAACGAAAGAAGTGACTCTAAGATTAGAAAAGCCTTCAGGTGTCTTAAAAGACATTAGAGGTGATCATCAAGTTATTTTAAGCGGATCTTTTTCTATTAACAGGAAAGATTTTGGAGTACAAGGAGACAGATGGAGTAAAGTTAAAGAAGGAATAACTGCTGTTGCCAACGAAGTGAAAATTGAATTTACAGCTCTTGGTAAGCAAATTTTAAAAGAAAACTTCGCCAATCGAGTAGGAAGAAAAGGAACCTCTCAAGAACTTATATATAGTATATATAAAGAGGAAAGTCTTCAAAAAGCATTTGCAAAGTTTGATGAATTAGTTTCTTCCTCTGAAAATAAAATTAGAGTAAGTGTTCTAAACACTGTTGGATATATGATGTTAAAAGAAGGGGCTATGAATGATGCTATGAAAGTTTTTAGAAAAAACATTAAGCAATTTCCAGACAATGCTGGAGTATATGATTCTTATGCTGAAGCACTAGCAGCTGATAAACAATGGGTAGAAGCAAAGAGAAATTTTATCATTGCTCTTGAAAAAAACCCAAACAACATGAATGCTAAAGAATTTCTTAAGCATCTCTAATGTTTTTATAATAAAACATTTATTACTTTAATCAATAATTTAATTGCTTAAAAAACTCGAGTTAACTATCGAGTTTTTTTATTTTATTGAACGTTTGAACCATCAATCTTCTGATGATGATTAATTTTTGTTAAATTAGATGCTTATCCACGCGACAAATTTTTTATCTAAAGTTGTATTTCATTTTAACCAACAAACAGCCCCCTCTTTTGCGGGAAATAATTTATGATTAAATTGTTTCTTTCTTCATATTCATAAAAACAAAATTCTCTTTCATACTCTGAAGTTCATCTAAATCTCAATTGATTTTAAATATAATAAGCCATTCTAGGATTTTTACCTGAATAATATTGGTTCTAGCTTAAGAACTCTATCACTTTTTCAAAAAACTCATTCGGTTTATCAGCATGCAACCAATGCCCTGCATTTGTGATTGTTACAACTTCTGAATTTGGAAAATGAGCTTTGATCAATGGAATTTCATCTTGAGTAATGTAACCCGAATTGCCTCCTGCTAAAAACAATGTCTTTCCATCAAAATTGGTAAATGATGGTAGAGCATTTCCTACTTCAGAATTATTTTCTGTGAGTGATTGTAGATTGAAACGAAAGTCTAAAACTCCCTTCTCTCTCCAATATACATTCTTCAACAAAAACGAACGAACACCAATTTCAGGAATTAGCTCTGTTAATTTTTCATCAACCAATTTTCTAGAATTTTGAATGGAAAAATCGATAGAATCCAATCCTTTTAAAATTTCATTATGATGAGGTTGGTAATATCTCGGTGAGATATCTGCAATAATTAATTTATCAACCAATTCTGGATACTCAACAGCAAACAACATGGCTGTCTTCCCTCCCATTGAATGACCTAACAAAACAACTTTCTCTAAATTGTAATAATTGATGTAGTTGTACAAATCTTCAGCCATTACTTCGTAATCGAATTCATCAGCATGAAAACTGCGTCCGTGATTTCGTTGATCGATTAGATGCATTTCAAAATGCTCTCCAAATTGATTGGCAAGTGATTTCCAATTATCACCCATTCCAAAATAACCATGAAGAATTAAAAAAGGCTGTCCTTCTCCTATAATTTTTGAATGTAGTATTTCCATGTATTAGGTGTTAGGTAAAAATATCTTTACGTACTCTTTATTATGTCATTTTTCATTAAAAAAATAGTTTCTAAATAGTAGATTGCTTCAGTAAATGAATTTACTTCGCAAAGACAATTCTGAGACTTTGTCACTTTGAGACTTTCTTTACCCTTTCAATCGATGCAAATACATATTTACTACATTTTGCAATCCTAAATACAAACTTTCAGAAATCAGTGCATGTCCAATAGAAACTTCCGCTAAGTTTGGAATATTTTGCTTGAAGTATTCGATATTCTCTAAACTTAAATCATGTCCAGCATTAATTCCCATTCCTAAGTCGTGAGCCAATATAGCCGATTCTGTATATGACTTAATAGCATCTGTATTTCCCTTTCCATATTCAGTTGCAAAATGCTCTGTATACAACTCAATTCTATCCGCTCCTGTTTTTGCTGCAGCTTCAATTAACCTTAAATCTGTATCAATAAAAATGGAAGTACGAATACCCGCATTTCTAAATTCAGTAATCACTTCTTGTAAATACGATTGATGGCTAACTGTGTCCCAACCTGCATTCGAAGTAATTTGATTTACACTGTCGGGAACTAAAGTTACCTGAGTTGGTTTCACATCCAATACTAAATCCATAAACTTACGAATCGGATTTCCTTCAATATTATATTCGGTGGCAACTATAGGCTTTAAATCATATGCGTCTTGATAACGAATATGTCGTTCATCTGGTCTAGGATGAATCGTTATTCCTTCCGCTCCAAATTCTTGAATATCTACTGCAACTTTCAATAGGTCTGGGGTATTTCCTCCCCTAGAATTACGCAATGTTGCTATTTTATTAATATTTACGCTTAACTTTGTCATTCCTTTTAAATAAAATACAAAGGTAACCTATTTCGTCATTTTAGACTATATTCGTACAGCATGAATCTAAAAGAATACATCCTTAATGAGATCAAGGAATTAGCAGTTTCTAACAACATAAAAAGTGCCCAAAAACTGTTTAAAAGATTTCCAATTACTCATATTCCTATTGTTGAAAACGGCCATTTATTAGGCTGTCTTTCTGAAAGAGATACACAAACCATTGAAGATAATAATGGACCTATTTCTGAGCATGCACATCTGATTGATTTTTTCTTTGCTAGTGAAAACGCTACGATACTAGAACTTGTTAAACTTTTTGCAGACAATGATTGTAATATGATGCCTGTATTAAATAAAGAGAAGCAATATTTAGGCTATTTTGAGTTAAGTGATATTTTAGATCTTTTTTCAACGAGTCCGTTTTTATATAATGACGGTGTTGAAATTGTTATTGAAAAACTAAAGAAAGAGTTTTCGACAAGTGAAGTAAGCCAAATTGTTGAAAGTAATGACGGAAGACTTTTAGGTGTGTTTATTTCTAATGAAACATCCGACCTAATTCAAGCTACAGTTAAAGTAACTTCTGAAGATATTAATGAAATTATTCAAACATTTAGACGCTACAATTACAACATTGTATCTCAATATAAAGACGATTTTTATTTAAAAGATTTAAAAGATCGCTCTGATTATTTACAAAAATATTTAGACATGTAGTCATGAAAAAAGTAGCAATTTTTGGTCAGACATATACAGTAAATGCTGATAAGGAAATTAAAATCCTCCTTACTTCTTTAGAGAAATACAATGTAGTTGCTTTCTTTGAAGAGAGCTTCTATAATGTTTTAAAAGAGCATGGCCATTTAGCCAAAAAGTATCCTACTTTTTCAAATTTTAAAGATCTGAATAACTCTTTTGATTTATTTTTTAGCTTAGGAGGAGATGGAACAATGTTAAGAGCTGTCACTTATGTTAGAGATTTAGGTATTCCTATTTTAGGAATTAATACAGGAAGGTTAGGATTTCTTGCTAATATTCAAAAAAATGAAATAGCAGAATCTATCGATTTATTAATAGCCAAAGAATATACAATTCAAGAAAGAACTTTGTTAAGTATAAAAACCTCTCCAGAAATAGAAATTTTCGATGAGCTTTCTTTTGCTTTGAATGAAATAACTATTGCTAGACAGAATACAACTTCAATGATTGGTGTTAAAACCTATTTAAATAATGAATATTTAACAAATTATTGGTCTGACGGATTAATTATAGCCACTCCAACAGGATCCACAGGCTATTCCTTGAGTTGCAATGGCCCTGTTATCTCGCCAGATTCAAAAAGTTTAGTGATTACTCCTATCGCTCCACATAACTTAAATGCGAGACCTATGGTAATTCCAGACAACACAAGTCTTACATTAGAAGTAGATTCTAGAGAGAAAAGTTTTTTAATTTCTTTAGATTCCAGGATCACCTCAGTTCCTAAGAACACAAAAATATACCTCCAAAAATCTCCCTTCACAATTAAAAGTATTATTCCTTCTAATCAATCTTTTTTAACAACACTTCGAACCAAACTTTTATGGGGAGAAGACACTCGTAACGAATCGAACCTTTAACCTTTGCATAACAATAAAAAATTAAATTCTTTGTTATTCAAAAAAGACTCGAGTATTAACTTTATAAAGCAAATAGAATTATTTATATTTGCACGCTATTTTTTAGGATGAGAAGGTATTTAATGTTGTTACTATCTATTTGCATTTCAAGCAATTGTTTATCGCAAATAAATGAAATAGGATTTTTTGTAGGGGGAACAAATTATGTTGGAGACGTTGGTAGAACAAACTACATCCTACCTAACAACCCTGGAGGAAGTATTATTTATAAATACAATGTAAATCCTAGAATAGCTTTAAGGGGAACTTTTAGTCATTTTTCTTTGAAAGGAGACGATGCAGATTCCGAAAATAGTATCAGGCAACAAAGAGGTTTTAGTTTTAAAAATCCAGTAAACGAGTTCGCAG